>Ga0307515_10007415_pt1 | contig 21681 bp, 14 predicted proteins | sample 17_EM_MG_FD_194513 | JGI IMG/M metagenome (GOLD analysis project Ga0307515, IMG submission 194513) | Populus trichocarpa ectomycorrhiza microbial communities from riparian zone in the Pacific Northwest, United States - 17_EM | ecosystem: Host-associated > Plants > Roots > Unclassified | place...
TTGCATAGCGCCGCCAGGCCCGCCCTGTTATTGAAGAAATAATTAATAGTGCTTACTTTTGCTGTTTGCCATTCTGTACTGTTGAAAAAAAGTTATCCGTGATTGGAGGCATATGATCATAAGATGATGTTTGCTAGGGATGTTAAAAAAAACCGAGTAATCGAAAAAACCAAGAAAATTGATGGAAAATTAACCGAGAAAACCGAACCGAGATAAAAAACCGATTACCAAAACCAAAACTCTTTCCGGTTCGGTTCGGTTTCGGTTTCACCACCAAAACCGGTGAACCGAACCGGCTACCCGTAAAAATAAAGCCAGAAGAAACGACCTACTGACCTAGTATAAATACTAACTAGTACAATAAAGTGTAAAACTAAACCTAACATTACAATTTACTTCTGCAGTCGCCGCCCACACCAAACCTAAATTTTTCATCTTCTCTGCCTCTTACCCACATCTCCGCATATATCTCTTCTCTAGCTTTATCTCTTCTGCAGCCGCCGCCCACACCAAACCTAACATCTTCTCTGCATCTATCTCTTCTTTAGCTGATCAACAAGTAAATAACCCACATCTCCGCATCTATCAAGTAAAGATATTGCTGTGCACCGTGTCAATATAATTTCAAGCTAATTCAATTATATATGTTACATTTCAGTGGTAAGGAAGCATGGCCGCAAACAAACTCCAACGACATGGATGGGCACCGACAAGGAACGTTCCAGTCACAACAAAGATCTGGACAACTAATGGAGGTATCATCCCAAAATCTAGAATTCCTTAAAGATTTTTCAAAATTTCCAGAAATCTAACATATAGGGATAAGAGTTTAATTACATGGATTTGCTTGACTGGTTACTTATAAGAGGTGGCATGCATTTCTCTTAATTAATACTGCAGGAAAGCGATTCGACTAGGCCGAAAAGCTACTTGGGGTCTAGTTTGGATTGCAAGAACCCCAGCTTGGAGTTCATAATGTGTAGACCAGATTGGCCGGGGAAAGAACATTACTGATCATGCATAAACAATCACTAGCTATATACCATGGTTGTCTTTTTTTGAAGTGAATTCTTGCCCACCGTAAGCCAATTTAAAAAAAAAACCAAAAAAACCCATGGGATTAGGTTTCCTGGTTTTTTCCTTAAAAAACCAGATTTAACCGAACCAAACCGGTTCGGTTTGAACCGGTTTCCGGTCCGGTCCGGTTAATTTTTTACAAAAATGTTGTAATTCGGTTCGGTTGGTTTTTTTAGTCTAAACCGAACCGAACCGAACCGAACCGTGAACACCCCTAATGTTTGCATTGATGCACGGGGTAATGGAGATAAGTGCTATACATAAATCTAACATGTTTTGGGATAAATTGGGTAATTAGGAAAAAAAATTTAAAAAATTAACGAATTGATTTAAAAGCAAGTTTTTTTTGCGGTGAAATAACACAGTTTAATCATGTCGGGTTATAAATATGTCACATAGTCAAACTGTGTTATTTTTAGCTCAACTGGTTTGTAATGACCAATAAAACCAGTTGTCCGATTTTAAAAATAATAAGAAAAATCTCAAAACTGTCAAAATCAAGATTCATGAACGATATTTTTTAATATCTAAAGATCTGATGGTTTGTATGGTGGTATGGTCACTACTATAAGAAAAACAACATTGGGAAACTTTTGTGAAAATCTAAGTGCGATCCAACAATTAAATTAAAAGTTACAGTTATTTTGAGTTGTTATCTTGGTCTGATACTATCAGACCTCCTCTTGGATCTAAACATGTCTCATTGGTGCATAAATACATTTGCTAGGTCATCCATGCAATCCATTTAGAGCATATCCTTATTTAGTTATAATAAATTCACACATGACTGTCTAAAATCACTCATTATTGTATGAACAATAACTTTTTGATATTTTAATTGAAGTCTATTTTTTAGTTTACGAGTTGGACAAATAAGTATATTTTAACTCATAAAACATATTTGGAAGAAAAATTTCATAAAATTATGGTCATTGTGTGAAATGGTCGACCAGTTAATACAATTGGATCTAATTGGCTGGGGTAGAAGATTGAAATTTGATAATGTTGCGCATCTAAAATGCGACATGATCAAACCGTACTATTTAGCCAAATCATTTTGAAACAGTGTTATTCTACTAAAGTTTTATGTTACAGTGATAATTCTTATTTTAAAAAAATACTGTGTTTTGTTTGCGAGTATAAAAGTGATTTAAAAAAATAAAACTGTAGTTTTAGTGTTTAACTTTTAACCTTTTATTTTATTCGAGTGTCTAACATTTTTTTAACCTTTTTGAGTGATTATTATTGCTATTTTTTTTTAGTATATCTCATCACCTAAAAATGTTAAACGCTGGTATGACTGATGTCATCTAACACGTGGCTGTTTAGCATTGACACATAGCAAAAAAAAAAAGAGTCTTGTTTAAAATCATTGAGAATATATATTAACTAATATACTAAACGAGCTAGAGCTGTTTAGTATATTCATTTTTTTTTCTTTTCATTTTATTTAATCCTACGAGATAAAATTCTAAATCATACAAACACATAAAAAAATGAATGGTTAATCTCTAAAATTTTAGAATTTTGGTTTTAGTTCATAAGTTTTTGTTTCTGTTTGTAGATTTGAGAACAGATAGAAAAACTTAATGAAAAAAAAAAGTTGTTGTTTGGTTACCTTATGGTCAGTAAAACAAGGATCTTTATATCATGGGTTTCTTTTTCCGAGAGAAGGTGGTGGAAATGTTTTTCTTTTTTAGACATGGAGGGAAAAATAAATCGAGGTTTTTTTTTATTTAGTTGATCTTTTATTTTATAGAGTGATTTTAGGGTGTAAGGGTTGTTAATGTTTTTTTCAGGTTTATATTATATTTTAGGGGTGTTTTAAGATAAAAAAAAACTGAAAATTAGGTTTTAAAATCTAAAAAACATGGATCTTGATTTTTCAACCACTGAAAATAATAGAAAAAAGACCAGCCAGTGACCACTTCATTTGCTCCTAAAAAAAAAAAAAAAAGTGTGGGCTTAAGCTTTTTATTTTATTTTATTAACGTGGGTGTTCAAGCTTGTTTGCGCGCACCTCGACTAGTCCCACGAGCCCTGAAGTTAACGACCATATAAGCCTTTAGTGACCCTAAGATCCATGAGACTCGAATTGATGACCTATAGAAAGCAAATCTAGAATCTAACCAATTGAGTTACATTTCTCAAAGTTGGCCTAAGCTTTTATATTAAGACTAGGAGTGTATATTAAGACTAGGAGTGTGGCCCGGGTTGGCTTAAGCTTTTTTTATTAAAACAAGAGTTTGGCCTGATTTTTTTATTTTTGTTTTTTTTTCTATTCATTTTATTAAGTGTTTTTATTTAAATATTGATTTCTATCATTTTTTTTTAAATTGAATCAATTTTTTTTTAGACAGTGACTTGATCATTTTACGTTGCTTTTTAGTTGTATAGTAGTTTGAAAAAAAAAATAGTTTTACATGTCTTTAATTTTTCTCCTCTTATATTCTAGATGAATTAACTGTATTTGTAAGAATCTCTTATAAAATATATATAATTTGTTATTAGCAATAAGAACTGGCCGCTAAAATATAATAAATTAAAAATTTTCTTCATGCTAAAAACGAGTAAGTGACATTGCTTGCGTTTTATTTATTTTTCTCATTTAAAAATAATGTTCAATTCGATCCTTAAAATTAACTAGTATTACAAGACACATGCGTTCTCAGGTCATTCGAGGCTGAGTATAAAATAATGGGTCAGAAGTTGGTGAATTGTATGTTAACTCAAAGTGGTTCAAGAATGCCACTAAACCTCGTGCTTAGGAATATATTATAATTTTTTAATTGTTTATCATAAAATTAGACGAGGGATGAAAAATGTTTTCGAAACGAGAAATTTTTGAGAATTCATTGACATTTTAATGTTTCCATTGTTTTCTTGCTTTGTTTTCTTTTTGAAATTTTCATCGTTATATATACACACGCCCACACGTTTTTTCATGATCTAGAGGCATTTAACAGTCTTGGATGATGGAATGCCCTGTTATAAATAATATAAAATAAAAGATTAATAACCATCTATTAGTAGTTAGTACAGTAACAAGAATTTAAGACTAAAAGTTTTGTTTTTCTTATTCTTTCAGTTCGAGTTCGAGTTCTATAGTTACTAATATGATAGTTACTGGAGGTTTATATGGTCGTTAACTTCAGAACCCGTAAAATTAGTCGAGGTACGTGCAAAATGAGCCGGACACCCATATTAATAAAAAATAAAATAAAATAAAAAATAAATAACTCAAGTAAATAAAATAAAAAGTCAGACACTTGAGCAAAACAAAATCAAACAAGAAAATTACTCTTCTTGTATACTTTTTTTTCAATAATTGGTTCAATATATTCATGATCCAATAAACTTCACTATAAAAAACCTTGAAAGAGAAAAATAGGCCACCAACATTTGCCAAAAAAACATCTTTCTCGCTTCTGTCAGACTTGAATTAAAAAAAGAGAGCAGAATGGAAAGTAAAAAAATAGCACTACTATTTGTTTATTTATTTTTGAAACAATGGAGAAGTAAATCACACCTCCTTAAAGTCAAGGTGAAACTTCTCTGCCACTTGAAGCTATTTTCCACGGCCGCTGGTAGCTGCAACTGCCCTGTCAATAAACGAAAATATTCAAATCGGGGTTTTAAAAAAGAATCCGGGGAGCTGTACACGAAAATATCCATCAATTTATTTTTTTCGTGTCCTTAAAAGCGATCCTTTTCATAAATTTAATAACGTAACACTTGGTCACTGTTTTGATAAAGAAAAAATGAAGATGGTAGGGACTTAAACTACATCTGAAAATGTAAAAATTTATTTCAAGACTATTATAAAAATAAATTTATTTTATATTTTTTTCTTTTTAATAAAATAAATTTATCTCTTATATTTTGAGACATTAATAAAATATAATTTAATTTTTTTATTGAAATATATCCTTCAACATTATATTCTAAGAAAAAAAAAACATCAAAGAGCGTAGATTAAAAGTTAAAAATTAATTGTGGTTGCTAATATGATAGTCATTAAAAATTTATATAATTATTAATTTTAAAATTATAAAATTAGTTAGAATGTACGTATACTTATCCGGATATTTATATTAATAATAATTAAAAAAATTTAAAAATTAAAGGATGTGGAATGAAAATTTTAGACATTTTACTATTTTAGACATGCTAGTGATGTAATATAGAGATATTTTAAAAACACGTAGCGGTACTATCATATCACCACACAGTTTTTTAATTTTTCACAAGCACAACGAATAAATGCAGCTGTACCAGAAAACACGTTATAAAGGAAAAACTCCTCCAGGCCTAGTTTTGTAATTTCACACGCCAACGCTCCCATTTAAAACGGGACTTCCCTCTCCTACTGCAGCTTCATGACTCTGCAAAAAGAGAGGAAAGGAGAGGAGAAGTTACGCTGAGAGAGAGAGCGAGGTGCTTGAAAACACTTGAGTTTAGAGCGAACAGTTACCATGTCGCCAACGAAACCCGCAAAAAAATTTCCGCCGATAACGGCCTGTAACGGCACGACGCACCAATCTATAGCAGCGGATCTTGATGGCACACTCCTTGTGTCGAGTAGCTCGTTTCCATACTTTATGATTGTTGCTGTTGAAGCTGGAAGCCTCTTTCGTGGTCTTGTTTTACTTCTTTCACTGCCTATCGTCATCGTGTCTTACCTCTTCATATCTGAAGCCTTGGGGATACAAATGTTAATCTTCATTTCTATGTCTGGGCTCAAGATCCGTGATATTGAACTTGTTTCACGCGCTGTATTGCCTAGGTAATTGAAATTTAAATTGCTTAATATCTGGCTTTAATTGAATTAGCTAATTGCTGTTCAATACTAAGTCTTTTTACTGCTTCTGGAGTCACTTAATCTCAATATATACTTTATTCATACTTTTTTTTAACAATTTTACTGATAAAAAAAAATCAAGTGAGCTTGACATGGATTTTGAAGCCTTTTTGGTGAAGAAAAATACAAAGGTCAACAAACTAGTCAACGGCTATATAAATTCTGTGGTCAGTGGTGCTCCCGTACAATAATAACTCGCTTTGATCCTGGCTTAATAACCTTCCCTTGCTATTCATGTGAATAGACTTCGCATTTTCTTGCGGGTCGAGTCAGCTTTTAATGAAATTATGTTTAGATTAACAATATTTGGGTTTTGGGAGTAGTTTTATCATTAATGCTAATTAACTGAGTTTATTGTCGTGGTAGGTTTTATGCTGCAGATGTTAGATCGGAGAGTTTTGAGGTGTTTGATAGGTGCAAGAGAAAGGTGGTGGTGACAGCAAATCCAACTATAATGGTTGAGCCTTTTGTGAAGGATTTTCTCGGTGGAGATAAGGTTTTGGGCACGGAGATTGAAGTGAACCCGAAGACCAAGAGGGCTACAGGATTTGTTAAGAAGCCTGGTGTTCTGGTGGGCAAGTGGAAAGAATTGGCTGTTTTAAAGGAGTTTGGAGAGGAAGCACCGGATCTTGGTATTGGTGACCGCAAGACTGATCATGATTTCATGTCCCTTTGCAAGGTTTGTGCTTTAATTATCTTACCTCTCCAAATTTAATAATACCATAATTTTGCAAGTCGAATACATGGCGCAGGGAACTTTATCCACTTAATTGTTCATATGTAATCACTAAAACATTTCTGCATTCGTCGTATAAAAAAGTAAAAAACATGTTGACCTTTTTGCCAATAAACTAATCACATGATATAGAAGAAGGTCAATTGTCATAATCATCCTAGTATTTATCTGGCAAGTAACCAAACTATGCAAGCAAGGCCTAATTATCATTAAGCATCTCTCTCATGATGGTATCGCACTTGTGCGAAGCATGACAGAGTAGATTGGTGTGCCTGTAGGTGTTTCTAATGAGATGATGTTACAATCTTTTTCATTTTTATTAAAGCATGGCTTGCTATTTGCTGTATTAAAATCATTCATACATGTTTGTGTTATTTGTAATTTCTTTTGCTGCCATTTTAGAATCTTGTTTCTTTGATAAAGATGTAAGTGGTAAATGGCTAGGTAAATCAGGAAACAATGGCAAAGTCAATTGTCTCCTTGAGCTAAATGTCGGGAGTAAAAAGGTAAAGGTGGTCTTAAAAATAAATAAAAACAAGTGATAAGATTTGCCAAGGGCTGGCTGAAGTCTTAAATTCACGGGACCCGCAATCTTAACAATCCACCTACCTGCCGACGTACGGCAGCCAGCTAAACGATTAGGTGGTCCACTACAAGCATTTAGCTTTCTTATTAAAATCGGGCCAACAGCCGCTGATATAGTTGAAGAGTATTTGGGCTTGATATTTAGTGGGCCCATCTTCAATCGCCTCTAGACCCTACAATTGGTTCTGTTTTCTGAGCAGTTTGTTCTTGCTCTTTGCTGCTGGCCCAATCTTAAAGTTCGTATAAAATCCGATATGGTATTTTTTTTAAAGGGTATCGGTGATAATTTTTTTCTCTTTCAATTACGAGTAGAATTGAAATTTAAAGCCTCACTCTTTCTTGTCTCATAGGAGAGTGCAGGGAGAGCCAGAAGCAATGAATAAGTACAAACTACCTGGGAAATAGATAAATTTTAAGCTATCGGCTATAATTTCAATCCGTTCATGTAAATATAGCGATATGAAATTTACATCGAACTATAAGTAAAATATGTTTTTAATAGTAATGATATCTCAATATATATTATCGTTATTGCTGCTATTTGGTTTCTAACACATATTTACGAAACACACACAAGTGATATATATATATTCAGGAAATGAGTGTTTCCATCTGGTGCTTCCTAACTTGTGATAAACAGGAGGGCTACATGGTGCATCGCAGCAAATCAGCGACTCCACTACCGCGGGATCGCCTCAAAAATCGTATCATCTTCCATGATGGCCGTCTTGTTCAACGTCCAGACCCACTCAATGCCTTGATCACTTACATTTGGTTGCCGTTTGGATTCATCCTCTCCATCATTCGCGTCTACTTCAACCTCCCACTCCCAGAACGCATCGTACGGTACACATACGAAATGCTTGGCATTCACCTGGTCATTCGTGGGACCCCACCTCCTGCCCCATCACCTGGGACCCCAGGAAATCTCTATGTTTGCAATCACCGTACAGCCCTGGATCCAATTGTCATAGCCATAGCACTTGGACGCAAAGTCTCGTGTGTTACGTACAGCGTAAGCCGTCTCTCGAGGTTTCTTTCACCAATCCCAGCCATCGCTTTGACTCGTGATCGCGCGGCTGATGCTGCAAGAATATCATCCATACTTCAAAAGGGTGATCTAGTGGTGTGTCCGGAGGGAACCACTTGTCGTGAGGAGTTCTTGCTGCGATTTAGTGCATTGTTTGCAGAGTTGAGTGATAGGATTGTGCCCGTGGCAGTCAATTGTAAACAAAACATGTTTTATGGCACGACCGTGCGTGGTGTCAAGTTCTGGGATCCTTATTTTTTCTTCATGAACCCGAGGCCAACTTACGAAGTGACATTCCTTGATCGCTTGCCAGAGGAAATGACGGTCAAGGCTGGTGGCAAATCTTCGATCGAGGTGGCAAACTATGTGCAGAAAGTGTTGGGTGAAGTGTTAGGATTCGAGAACACTGGGTTGACCAGGAAGGACAAGTACCTGTTGCTTGGTGGGAATGATGGTAAGGTCGAGTCAATGCACAATGCCAAAAAATAAAAGGCTGGTTCGTGATTTAACAAGGGAACTCTGGTTAATGGAGGAGTTGATTGGAGGGCTCTTAGTGATCTGGTGTTTTCAAGTCATTGTTTGAGGAAGAATTTAGGTTGTTGTGTCATGCGATATAAAGTTGTTTTGAACGTGTATCTATTTCGAAGTTTAAAATTGAAGAATTTAGGTTGTCAAGAATTGCTTATTGGTCAAATACTGATATTAATATTATTATCGTTTTGAATGTTATTCCGGGTTTTTTACTGGTACGAAAATCTTTGACATGCATCGTCTCATTTCGGTGTTCTATTTCAGAAAATTATAATATATAAAATAATATACTTAAAATATTTATTATCGATGAATCTCATAGCTCTCTCATACATAACACCTAGTTATTTAAGCAAGTAATTATTTTCCAAATAAATCGTTGATAAATCAACACATGTTTTTGAAATAAATAATAAAAACAAAATACATAATATAAATATATTGGTAAATTACTTATGGTCACTTAAAAAACTGTTAATAAAAAATCTACATTACTTCACTCATAATAATTAGTTATAATGATTTTGTCACGGAACAAAAACACTAAGGTCAGTTTTGAAGGAGCCCAAAAGAGAATGAAACCTTGATGATATATGGGCCACAATTCAAACAGAGTCCACTGGAGCTCCGTCAACCACAACTAGTCGAGCACCGTTCCAAAAAGATGATCGCGCCGGAGGACAGCTGGCCCTTGGGAATTCATTTTCTAATGCAAGAAAAAGATGTTAAAAAAAGGCAGCCTATAAAATATGAAAATAATTTGGAAGAAATAGTTCTTTTATAATATATAGTGTGGTTGAGAATTTGTTAAATCTGATGCCTTAGCGAAGATTCCCCTCGTCACATCACCATAATTTAAATATTTTCCACGTGTCAAAATTATAAAATACCACGTCCTTGTAAATCATTTCCATTCCCTAATTTCCAATAATAAAAACACCATCTTCTCCATTTTTTGGTAACTTTTCCGGTGATCCGAGAGGAACTTTTGCGATGGAGAAATAGCGGCCCACACGCATTTCTTGATTTTTTTTCAGTTGGAAATTATTTTTATTAAAAATTGATTTTTTTATAAAAAATTATTTTTAAATGTTTTATATTGATTTAATATGTTAATATTAAAAATAAAATTTAAAAAATAAAAAATATCATTTAATATATTTTAAAGTAGTTCATATTTTTCCATTTAACATTCCAAAATCACCATACTACCATCCCTTATTTACAAACTCTAGCCAGAAAAATCCGCATCCATTTCCACTTGCGTGGAGGGGTATCTAAATAATTCTGGCAGTTTCTATTGGGAACCTCTCCTTCACGAGGATGACATGACACGTGTCAATCTCTCCACCCTCATTTCCGTGCATATACACCACTGAGATTTTTCCCGCTTTTGAAAAATAAATAAATAAATAACCGTCGAGAAAATCTTCAATCTCGTTATCCTCTCTGGACTAAAAGACCAGAGCTTGGCAAGAAGAAACTAAAATACGGTGTCTTATTTCGAAATTCAACCTTCCATCTTCCATCTTTGTGCTCTCGAATGCTATAGTTCTCTGCTAGCTCCTGCCAGTTAGTTAAAGGTTTTTGAGCAATGGCTATCGGTGGCTTCATTTCGAACCGCAATTTCGGTTCTTTTATAGGCTCAGGTGGGCTTTCTTTCTTTCTTTCTTAACTTAAACCTCTGTCAGTTTATTTTTCATTTTTTGAACTTATCTTCACTTTTATCTGTTCAATTTTTTTTGTGTTTGTCGCGTGAGGAGTTTGGAACTGCATTTTTTTAGTATATTTTTGCAAGCTTTAATTTCCTGCTATGAAATGTGATGCCTTTATTTTACTGATTTAGAATTATGTAACTGAATTTTTTTTTGGGGATTTGAATTCTAATTTGAAGCGGAGAAGGCTGTGTAAAATTATTGAAAGAAATCTCTACGTAATATATTTACATGTGTGCATGTGTAATCAGCTTGAAATCCAGTTGCATGCAATTAGTTATTGATTTTTTTCTGCATATTTATTATTGATCAGTGATGAATTTTGTCTATATGTTTGGATTTACAACTAAATTATGTGAAGTTTTTAGAATACTTATCAATGCAACATTTCCTTTTTTCAGAATTTTTTGTGCATGCAACTCTGTCTCAGCTAGTTTAATCGATTTGTTTTTGGTTACAAGCTTGTTTAGTTTATTTAAGATAATGAAAATTAGAAATTAAAGATTGTCTTGGCTTTGTGTAGTGACTTCTATCTAACAGCTTTCGAAACATATTTTCTGAATTATTTTATAATTAAAGCAGCATTTATTGGTCAAGTTTAAATTGATTCTGTTTATTTATTCATTAGTAGCTTTGGAAAACTCGCCGCATCAGATTAGGTCCGGTACCCTGACAGGACCGATCAGATTGTGACACATCAACTATAATGGCGGGTCCAATATGATATGCGCTGTGTGATGGATTCTTGCGGGGCCTCATTGTTTTAGAAGAACAATTTTAGATTTTTATTTGTTTTTTTCATTTTCTTTTGAGGAATACTTGAACTTGAGTCTAGCAAGGAATTGAGAATATAGCATGCCAATTGAATTATAACTCATATGCTTAGATAAACAATTGATTCAAACTATTTAGTGCTTGCTGAGTTGGTTAGTTGCCCATTTTTCCTTTACCTTATGGCCCCATCTGCTGCTTTTGTTTTCTTCAACGTTAAACTGTGCATATAGCTGAAACTTTATGTTAAATGCTGCTTGATCAAAATTCTTTTAAATTCTATCTGCATCGATATGGTTTTCAAGGGGAACCAGTTTCATTGAGTTTCTGATATTGTCAGGCAAAGTTTGCCCAACAGGAAGAGCCATTTCACGTCATAGGGGAGAGCGATCAGGCATTGCTTCTGCACGGTATGCACAGGGCAGCATCTTCTACGAAAGCTTACATTGCCAAATGGCTAATGGTTTCACTTCTGGATCCTCATGCTCCTCATTTCTTCAAGTTGCTGGTCATTTAGATGAAAAAATTTTGAAACCATTAGCCACTTATCCCCAGCAAAGAAGAGGAAGATGCAAGTGTTGTCTCTCTGCGGATCCCTCACTAGGCAGTTGGCTTCGACCAAACAAGGGGAAATGCCAGCATTTCAATCATGTCAAGGCGATTAGAACCCGTACTTATTATAAATCCGAGGAGTATGACATAACAGAACCGGCAGCTGTGGACTCCATGAAGGCAGCAGAGGGGTCAAGTGAGGTTGTTTTAGCATCTTCTTGGTGGGAACAGGTTCCAAAGAGATGGGTGATTGTACTACTCTGTTTTACGGCATTTCTCCTATGCAACATGGACCGAGTGAGCACTTCTTTTAGGTTTTCCTTTCTTTTTTTCATGTCACAGAGGTCTAAAGTTTCTTGATCAAGTAAACATGTTTCATATTCCGTGTGTCAGAGATAAAACCTTCAGGAAGTTAGGTACTTTAATTTTCAAGTAGCTTAACATTCATTTTAGTAGCAAGGTGCCTCAAGCTGCCCTGAGCAATTCAAAGTATTACTGAACTACTTTTGAATTGACACTTAGTTGAGCTATACAAGTTATTTATTGTACTTTGAACCTGTCATCTGAACGTGCTACTTTATTAAAATGCTAATTGTAGGTTAACATGAGCATTGCCATACTTCCCATGTCACAAGAGTTCAACTGGAACAGTGCCACGGTTGGTTTAATTCAGTCCTCATTTTTCTGGGGCTATCTACTGACTCAGGTATGCTCTGGAGAACAAGACTATGTAAGAGATACATGAAAAATGACTATGTTTTTATTGCATTAGCATGCACTCGTGGTTATAATTGATCTGCACTTGTTTCAAAGTATACTTATGTTTTCCCATCTCAAGAACCAGAAACTGGAAAAAAATTCTCCCAGTTCATTATCTAACCTTAACACTTCATTTTTGTGGCACATAGATTGTTGGAGGCATATGGGCAGATAGAATTGGTGGAAAGGTAGTTTTGGGTTTTGGAGTGGTTTGGTGGTCGATAGCTACAATACTGACGCCTATTGCGGCAAGAATTGGGCTTCCTTTTTTGCTGATCACGCGTGCTTTCATGGGGATTGGAGAGGTTGGTTTATTTGTATTTTTTTCGACATAATTCTAATATTTATAAGCATTTTGATACTGCAAAAAGAAGAAAAACTCAATTAGATGAATGATTTTAATCTCGGTATCCATTATGAAATTTCAATCATGTTTTCACCGCTTTCCTTCTCTGTGATTGCTATATTGTCTTAAGCTAATATCGTGTGATACTTTATCTGTTAATTATTTTTTGGTTCTTAAAAAAGAAAAGGAAATGGGAATTTTATCTCTTAATTTGATTTGCTTTGAATCAACTCATTTGCATTCAAAAGGGTGATGTTAGCTTTTTGGCAAGCAGATACAGGATTTTCATCTTATCATTTGCTTTGTTGTACAGGGTGTCGCTATGCCTGCCATGAATAACATTCTTTCCAAGTGGATTCCGGTGTCTGAGAGAAGCAGATCACTTGCCCTAGTATATAGTGGGATGTATCTTGGCTCTGTCACAGGATTGGCTGTCTCTCCCATGCTAATCCATAAATTTGGGTGGGCATCTGTCTTCTACTCATTTGGCTCCCTTGGAAGTATCTGGTTTGCATTATGGATAAAAAAGGCAAGTATATGCTTCTTTAAGCTGTTTTTTTCAGTAAATTCTAATTCTATGTATGGTTCATAGAAGTCACTAGACAAAATATGAAGAATTAACGACACTAACTGACAATTATATGCTTACACTTTATGGTGGTGCAATATCCAGTAGAACAATTTTGTCTGACTTGACTGAATGGTCTTTCACATTAGGCCAAAATAACCCATTACCGCCTTATGATGTGATGTTGATTCTATGAAATGGAATAAGAAACCATCTATTTCTGCTACCCCATATTTATAATCATTTCACTGGTGATAGTATGCAACCTGAAACTTTATGAGAGGGGGCTTGACTGGTGATAGCACATATTGAAATATGAAAACAATGGTTGTATGTAGAACTTCTTATAGCAGTGGCACTGCATGGAACTGAACTTTGAAAACTTTAAGCTGCTTTTATTAATTTTTCTCCAGGCATATAGCTCACCGAAGGAAGATCCAGAGCTTAGTCCGCAGGAAAAGAAGCTTATCTTGGGTGGCAATGTAGCAAAGGAACCTGTTTCAGTCATTCCTTGGAAGTTAATATTATCAAAAGCGCCTGTTTGGGCTCTCATCATTTCTCACTTCTGTCATAATTGGGGGACCTTTATTCTCTTAACGTGGATGCCTACATACTACAATCAGGTAATTGATCCACTGCAAGATTGCTGAACTAATTTATAGATGTGTGATTTCAGCTAATCCACTATCTGAACAGTATAAATTTGTAATAACCAAGTCACCTGCATCCCAACAGGAAAAAAATCCGTTTCCTACAGTTAGATATCAGTACCCTTTTCCTTCTGTTGATATGTATTATTTAGAATCATGAATAAACTTTTTTATATCTTCTTTCCATTTATGATTGTTTTGTCAGGTTTTGAAGTTTAATCTCACTGAATCAGGCCTATTATGTGTCTTGCCATGGTTGACCATGGCTGTTTTTGCAAATATAGGAGGATGGATTGCCGACACACTTGTGAGCAGAGGTCTATCTATCACAACAGTTCGGAAGGCAAGGACTAAATATTGCTCTTATTCTTAATTGTGTTTAGGTACTATCAGGCTGTAATCACTTAGATATTTGCTATTGGCAGTGACTAATAATCCTATTATGGTGAGGATGATTCTAATTTCTAAGAACATTGGTGTTCTGTGTGTTTTCCGATGAGAAAAGGAGCAGTAGGTCTATGCACTGATATGTCACATACATCCAAACTGCATTAGTGTTGTCCAAGTGGCTTTTGCCATTTTGCCTTAATGGTAGTACGGAGAGGCCATACTAATGCCACGGCTTTAACCATATGGATGGTTCTCATTGACAAATAAATTTACTTACTATATGGATTAAATATAAGAGCATGCAATTAGAATTGGATCTTTAGGCACACAACTGAACTAGAAGTATCTATATGGGATTCTTCTGTATTTCTCATCAGATGAAGTAAATAATTTGATTAGATTTAATAAGCTCAAAGCGGTAGTGCTGCACTCCTCTTTTTTTGCAATAATTTCTGCTACCAGGTTTTCATTAAGTCAAGTTATGGTTGCTCCAAAATTTTTCAACATTACAGATCATGCAATCAATTGGGTTTTTAGGCCCAGCCTTCTTCCTTACACAGCTCAGCCACGTCAGGACTCCTGCTATGGCTGTTCTCTGCATGGCATGCAGTCAGGTTTGTTCTAGAGCAATGCCACCTTCACCAGTTTCATTCATCTTCTAATATTTGTTTTGCTGACTATAACATGGATATTAAGACCTTCCAATCCAATATAGCGTAAAAAAGGTGGTTTCTACTAACTGTTTTTAAAGAATTAATGAAGAATTGTCTGTGAATCCTATCATGTGCTATCGAAGTATTTGAATTTGAAGTGCTATGTTAAGTTGAATCCAATTCCAACTAATTGAATTTGAAGATTCACCCTGCTTGCATGACTTGATACTGTCCTGAACTGGTTTTTCACGTGGCCTTTCCTCTGATTTAATGGAAGGATATAGGTTCTAATTGAGCATTAAGTTTAATGTAGAATGAGGATGTGTTACAAGAAGTCTGAACACCTAAAGGAAAGACTAGTTCACCTCCTTTTATGCGGTGTTTTAAAGCTGGATATGGGTTTCTTGCCATTATAGATATCTTCACTCTTCTCTTCCCGCTTTCTGGTCTTCTTCCTCTTCCATTTGTTCTTTCCTTTTCATTTCTGAAAGGCAAACCCATAAGCATCTCCACAGACACCAAATTAAGTGGGAAAATCAAAAGAGAGAAAAATTAATCTGTATGCATGAGCACAAACGAACTTCATAGGCCAAGAAATACCACCATGAGGGAGGACAAACACCCCTGCATTTTATTTTTTTTGAAATGAGATGAAAATGCAGAAAATAAACGAATTAAGGGCAGAAAATAGAATTCATTGGTCCATATGTGTCTGCAAGCAGGTGGAAATTATAAAATTAGGATGATCTCTTATTTTGTAGAAATCTTGGATAAACTCACCTTGGTATACTTTGTTGATGACAGGGGTCTGACGCTTTCTCACAGTCTGGTCTCTATTCCAATCACCAAGATATTGGCCCCCGTTATGCTGTGAGTCATTGCAATCTTTTGTATGAGTAGATGTTAATGCCTTTAATTGTGATTTTCTAAATGCTTTGGCCCCATTGGTATTTGTTCATTGACGAAAGGATTGAACTTGTTTTCTGATGGCCTATTCTGTTTTTTCTTTTTTCACACTTCAGTAACCAGAAAATCACTGTCTTAATCTATGTAGAAGTTGTCTACAAACTTAAAGAAAGCAGTAAAAAGTAAGCTAATAAAATTTCAATTACAGGGAGTTCTGTTAGGACTATCAAATACTGCAGGAGTGCTTGCAGGTGTCTTTGGTACTGCTGCAACTGGATACATACTCCAAAGAGGTAAAACACTACTACAAGCAAGTTAACTCTTTAACTTTTCATCTGTTGTGGGGATTTTCATTTCCTTAATTTTGTTTCAAATTTTGTTGCTTACTTCTCAATCTCTGTTTCTGCAGGATCTTGGGATGATGTGTTTAAGGTGGCCGTCGCGCTTTATATCATAGGCACAGTAGTCTGGAACCTTTTTTCAACTGGAGAGAAAATTCTTGACTAGAATAATATAAGAATGGGAAAAGATGCCATCTACATGACTAAGGAGGCCAAAGTATAAAGCGACGGGAGCACCGAAAAAGGACATATGTAGCACACGTGCGAGGATAAAAGTCCTGATGAATAATTAAAGGCTAGGATGCCGCATCGAAGTTTTCCTACCATCTCTGAGGCCCTTAATATGCTGCAGACATGTTTTGGGGTTGGTTTATAAACCTTTTCATAGGTTGATTTCCTTTTCTTTCCTTGTCAAGAAAAATGTCCTCTCCTCTCCTCTCCTTTCCTTCGAATTAATACATGTTTACAAGGTTCTGATGTAGAGGATGGGCAATTTTTGCTCATATACCTACCTATACCATGCTCCAATCGCTTGTCATCCGCTTAAGAAAATTCAATATAAATCTCAACTTAATTTGTAAGAGAATCAGAGAGCAGTACTCCCAAGTCCCGAACAAAATTGACAATACGAACTGTGAAATAATTTCGAGTAATTAATGCCAAAACTAACATATTGATGAGGTTCTTCGTTGTTATTAATTGTAGCCGGGCCTATATATGGCTAATAGTCCACCAGCAATTTCTTCAAAAAGATACTTGTAGAGCCGAAGCCGAGCTAATAATATGGAGCTAATGGTGTAGCAGTAGCCTGTACGCCGTGCTATTTGCTTCCAATGCGCCTAATTTCCATGTCTGGGTTGCTTACCGCTACTGACAGAGTAAAGCGCTTATGATGTGTATTTGCTATTTGGTATTGTCAGGCGTGCTTCTTGTTACACAGGATCCCAGTTGAAGGAACCTTTCAATTCCTTGGGAATTGGCTCAGCTTGGACCGTTAACAAACTCCTGAAGTAGGACGTAAGATTTTCTAAAGAAGGGAAGATAGAAAGTTTCCCTGTTACATATATTATGATCCATGGAATATTAGCTAGAGAATCATACTCCAATACATTCTCTTCCATGTTTTGCAGAATCTTTCCAATTGATAGCTTCTGAGCACCTTACACTGACTGGTTTGATTGATTGATTCCGGTCTCTATTTTCTTTATGGACAAAATATATAATTAATTAGTGTTTTGGGTGCTGATTACGAAGCGGTGGATAAAAGTTTGGCACCCGAGACTGCTTAGCTCTTTTTTTATTATTATTATTAATTGTAAATATTTTTGCTAACTTATACTAATCCTTTTTTAATATTACGAGTTAATAATAACTATCTAAGTTTTTTATGATTTTTAAATTAATAATATTTAAATTAATAATTTTTTAAAAACAAACTCAAAATTTAACCAGTTAAGCTAATCCCTCCCTCGATATTCATAAATATTGCCATAATATATATTATTCAGCCAGTAATCCAAAAATTGCTGTCTTAATATAAGTTCAGAATTGAAAAGGCATGATCAAATGTGGGGTTAAAGATGCAGCCACTTCAGAATAGTGAAGGGATGCAAAGCACGAGCACCATGAAAGCTACTAATCGCAGAATTAATACAAATAAATTAATTTAACATCAATTATCACGCACCAGCTGGTATATATCGATCACGTAATAATATTGAAAAAGAGAATGAACAAGCAGGCAGCTCATTAATTGAGCTAATTAATAATGAAGCATTTCCATCACTATGAGCACAACTAAGTAATCATTTTCATAACCTTTAGCACTTACAAAAAGACCATTAAAATAAATAAATAAAATGAAGTAGAAATACACATGAATTACAAACAAGAACATAAAGAATCTTAATTATAAAAATTTGCAAATCAAAGGTTTGCTCTAGCTACTTGTAAAAATTCAAGTACGTACGGATGGGTTAAAAATACCCACTCCCTATTCTCTCTCTTTTATGAAAGCTAAATTAATTTGAAGCTATAAATAATAAAGTCGATGATGATCATGCCATTAACAATATTGTATATATAGATAGCTAGGAGAAGCTCTACCCTCTTGCGTCCTGTGAGAAACATTACTCAGAAATGGCCCACCTGATGAAAATGAAAGCAATATATATATGCCCTTTAATTTGTCTCTCTTGCTTCACATGGAGTACCTTCACCTTCTTAAATACACATCTCCAAATCCACCAAATCCTTTAAACAACCCCAACCACCGCTCCCTTCCCAGCAGCACTCTCACTAGCGCCGTTACACCCACCACCGTTATATCTAACGGCAATTGCCTCATTATTCCCATGCAGCAACTGGCGTGACTCTCCTTCTTTACCCTTCTTTATTATTCTTGCCGCGGTACCCTCCAGATCCCTCTTATGCACATTAACTTTAAGCCCGTGTTTCATGAACAATGTTAGTGACATCTTTTGCTCCACCTTGTGACCCTGAACAACTGAGAGACGGTGGCGTAACAGCACCGCCGCCGCCACCGATTTCATCTGAAGATAAGCCAGGTCTTTCCCTAAACAGATTCTAGGGCCTGCATTGAATGCCACAAACTTGTATGAATCATGCATGATGAATTTTTCCCCATCAGAAGACAACCACCGCTCTGGCTTGAATTCCAAGCAATCTTCGCCCCATGTGGTCTTCATCCTCCCAGATGCATATATAGAATAGGTGACCGAAGATCCCGCCGGCACAAATGTACCATCCGGCAACACATCGTCGGCAACTACATGCTTTGAGTCCTGAGGCACCGAAGGGTAAAGCCTTAGGGTTTCTGATAAAGCTGCTTTTAGATATATCAAACTGTCTACTTCTTCGAACCCTAACGGCTCGTCAACCCATTTTGTCACGTCATCACCACGTGTCTTGATCAGGACCGTGCAAATTTCATGCAAGATTTTCTCCTCCACCGATGGATTTTGGGTGAGGAGCCAAAAGAACCAGCTCAACGCCACTGATGACGTGTCACGTCCAGCAAGGATAAAATTGAGTGCTACGTGTTGAAGGAAAGTGTCTGAGTAGGATTCCTTCTTCTTCATGAATCTTGACAGCAAATCATCATGTGGAATGTTACGATCTTTTTGTTGATTCAATAACTCTTTCTTACGTGCATCAATAACGTTGGTCAGGTAATCGTCAAGCTGGGTTAAGCTTCTGTTCAAGCTGACTTCCAAGCCAAGTCGAAGCCATTTTTTCAGCTTCCACAAAACTTCTGGCAAAATGAATCTCTGAAGTGATGCTTCAGTGGCTCGGTCGAAAGCTGAAGCAAAGCTGTTCTCAGGAAGCCCTGGTGCGCACGTCTGCGGGTCCTTGCCAAAAGCCAAACCACAAATGTTGTCAAACGTGAGCCGAAGTAACAAGTCTTGGAGATCTACCTGCTCGCCTTTGAGCTGAGCTGTTTCAAGGACTGGGCAGAACCTCAACTTGATGGCTCTACTCACCCACCGAGCCATGGCTTGGCGAAGAGTCCTGGTGGTGAACTCCAGTGCGGCAGTCTTACGCTGGAACAGCCACGTGTCACCGTCAGAGTTGAAGATCCCTTCACCAAGAAGGTCATGGAACACAGCTTGCCATGTGGGTCCCTTTGGGTAATTGTCGAACCGGGTCTTCAAGAGGTGCTCTATATTTCTCGGGTCGCACGTGACAGTCACGAGGCCTTGCTTCTTGGCTAAAAAGGGAATTGCACAGATGCAGGTCTGGTACGTACCACCACACGCGCGGAGGTTGTCGTAGATCCAGTCATGCAAGCGGTCACAATTCTCGATCAAGCCAGGAAGACTGCCCAGTAAGGGATACACACGTGGGCCCTTTAGTGACCGCGAGATGAATGTTAACCACAGTAGATAAGTAGTTACAGCAGCAAAAAGAAGTAGAGCTGTAGACATATCCATGACTGTATATTGAAAGATAAAAGAACAAGCTCAGGCAAGAACCTGTTACTGTTCAAGCTAGGGTATTACTAAGAAGAAACTTACCTTAAGAATAACAAGACTGGAGTTGAAATGTGAGAAATCTTGATACAAAGAAAAACCAAGATTACATAGCAATATTGTGCATGATGAAAGCAAACTTAAGTATGGGCCGGTGAAAGAAATGGGCGATTGTATAATTAGGAAGAGAAGGAGAGGAGGGGTCGGGAGAGTTATAAACAAGAGAAGGAAGTGAGGGTGGTACAGAGTGGAGAGAGACAGAGAGGGGATTTATAGGTGAAATGAATTGAAAGCAATTATTAAGGCCAGACTGGTTTCTTGGAATATTGCACCATCTCTCTCTTGAACAATCTAATGCGTATGCAGAGCCATAAATGCCCCGAGAGGTCGTTGAGGCTTTGAAAGATAAAAAGAAATTAAGCCACGATGATCACTTAATTTCCCACAGGAATGAGGAAACCACTCTAGCATTCCCTGATCAAGATGACTTCTCCATCTATGTCAAATAAACTCTCTACACGCCACCTAATTTTGCAGGCAAGGGGAGGGGCGCCCGGGTCGTCAATAATTCAAGCATTGAATGAAGAGAAGTTAATGAGATTGGTTGAGGAACTAAAAGAAGAGACGCAGGAACAGTGATGAGTGAAATCATGTATAAAAATAAAATAAAGGGGATCACACGAAATATGTGTAGCAAATATTAGTCTCGGTCCTTAAAAGAAGCATGCATGGCTTGTTGTATATTTTGATAAGACGATCATCGGAAAACTACTTCGGTGGTTTTACAATAATAATTCCTGCTATCTTTATAAGGAGTCTTAAATGAAAATGGGTTTGTCATGTGGGCTTCTGGTTAGGGTTCGGTGAGCAACCCCGGCCAACAATTTATAACGTGATATTGAATATTGTACTTAATTTATAGCTTCGATACTTTCTTTTTTTCTTGATGAATTTTCTTTTCTTTCCCTTCCTCATCCACGTCTGTCGTTTCTTTTTCTTTCTTTCTGTCGGTATATGAGCCGATAAAAAATATATATATATATTATGTGATTCTTCACACGGTTTTGACCCTACTGCCGGTATATTAATGCTTCTTATGATAAAAAAAGGTGTGCCCCGAAGTGCCTGCCTTTGTGGTGGATATCCTTGCAACTGCAAAAGCATCGATAAAAGTCAAATCTACTGATCACCTGAACTAGGCAGGTGGCATTACCAGTG
>Ga0307515_10007417_pt1 | contig 21678 bp, 18 predicted proteins | sample 17_EM_MG_FD_194513 | JGI IMG/M metagenome (GOLD analysis project Ga0307515, IMG submission 194513) | Populus trichocarpa ectomycorrhiza microbial communities from riparian zone in the Pacific Northwest, United States - 17_EM | ecosystem: Host-associated > Plants > Roots > Unclassified | place...
AGTTTCCACGGCCTCCCCGGTGCCGTCCAGGCGTTCCACGATCCACTTCAGGACCCGGGAATTCTCGCCGAAGCCCGGCCACAGGAACCGGCCGTCGTCGCCGCGGCGGAACCAGTTCACGTAGAAGACCTTCGGGAGCTTCTCGGCGTCGCCGGAGGCGCCCTTGGCCATGTCGATCCAGTGCTGGAAGTAGTCACCCGCGTTGTAGCCGATGAACGGGAGCATCGCCATCGGGTCGCGGCGCACCACGCCGACCTGGCCGACCGCCGCGGCCGTCGTCTCGGAGGACAGGGTCGCGCCGAGATATACCCCGTGCACCCAGTCGCGGGCCTCGGTCACCAGCGGGATCGTGGTCTTGCGCCGCCCGCCGAAAAGGATCGCGTCGATCGGTACGCCGCGCGGGTCGTCGTACTCCGGGGCCAGGATCGGGCATTGGCTGATCGGCGTACAGAATCTGCTGTTGGGGTGGCTTGATGGGGTTTCCGAATCGGGCGTCCAGTCCTGGCCGCGCCAGTCCGTCAGGTGGGCCGGCGGCTCGCCCATGCCCTCCCACCAGATGTCGCCGTCGTCGGTCAGCGCGACGTTGGTGAAGACCGAGTTGCCCCGGGCCAACGTACGCATGGCGTTGGGGTTGGTGTGATAGTCCGTGCCCGGGGCGACGCCGAACAGGCCGAACTCGGGATTGGTCGCCCAGAGCCGGCCGTCGGAGCCGAAGCGCATCCAGGCGATGTCGTCGCCAATGGTCTCGACCTTCCAGCCCGGCACCGTCGGCTCGAGCATGGCCAGGTTGGTCTTGCCGCAGGCCGACGGGAACGCGCCGGCGATGTAGCGGACCGAGCCCTCTGGCGAGGTCAGCTTCATGATCAGCATGTGCTCGGCGAGCCAGCCCTCGTCGCGGGCGGCCACGCTGGCGATGCGCAGGGCGAAGCACTTCTTGCCGAGCAGCGAGTTGCCGCCGTAGCCCGAGCCGAACGACCAGATCTCGCGGGTCTCCGGGAAGTGCGAGATGTACTTCGTCTTGTTGCACGGCCACGCCACGTCGGCCTGGCCGGGCGCGAGCGGGGCGCCGACCGAGTGCAGCGCGGGCACGAACGGCGCGTCGTCGCCCATCGCCTCGAGCACTGCCGTGCCCATCCGGGCCATGATCCGCATGCTGGCCACGACGTACGCGCTGTCGGTGAGCTCCACCCCGAACATCGGGTTGGGGGCGTCCAGCGGGCCCATGCAGAACGGGACGACGTACATCGTCCGGCCCTTCATGCAGCCGCGGTAGAACGCCGTCATGGTCGCCTTCATCTCCTCCGGCGCCATCCAGTTGTTGGTCGGGCCGGCGTCGGCGGCGTCGCGCGAACAGATGAAGGTGCGTTCCTCGACACGGGCCACGTCGCTCGGGTCCGTGCGCGCCCAGAACGAATTGGGGCGCTTCTCCGAATTCAGCCGGACAAGCGCGCCGGAGGCCACGAGTTCATCGGTCATCCGCCCCCATTCCGCCTCGGAACCGTCGCAGAAGACGATCTGATCGGGCGTGGTGAGTGCGGCGACCTCGTCGATCCAGGTCAGGAGGCGCTGGTGAGTGGTCGGCGTCAGGGTAGCTGTCAAGGCGATCTCCTTCGGTCTGCACTGACCTGCGACGAAACAGGCCGGGGAACCGGCCGGTCGCGAGGGAGTCACCTGAGCGTAAGACGCCGGAGCGTTCAGATGTTTGGTTCCGGCTGTGGATAACCGCACAATCCTCGGCAGTTTTGCGCAATGACGATCGATCCTTTGGCGTACGGCGCAGTAGTGCGCAACGAGCGGCGAAATGACCGGCGCGCCCCCACTTCCGCAAAACGGACGAAACGGCCTAAGCTAGCCGGTAATCGGGCTTTCCTCCCACTCCCGGCCGCAGGAGGCAGGAATGACGATCCCGGTCAGCGACACCGACACCGACCTGCTCGCCGCCGTACGCGCGGGTGACACCGCCGCTTACGGCACGCTCTACGAGCGGCACTCCGCCGCGACCCGGCAACTCGCGCACAGCCTGGCGCGCAATCCGGCCGACGCCGACGACCTGGTCGCCGAGACGTTCGCCAAGGTCTTCGCCACGCTGCGGGCCGGCCGGGGGCCACTGTTCGCGTTCCGGGCGTATCTGCACACCACGCTCCGGCACGTCTGCTACCTGCGGGCGCGCCGGGACCGCCGGCTCGAGTTCACCGACGACCTGACCCGCTACGACGAGGGCGAGCCGTTCACCGACCCGGCGCTGGACCGGCTGGAGCGCACGTACATCGCGCGGGCCTTCCGGCAGTTGCCCACCCGCTGGCGGGACGTGCTCTGGCTGACCGAGGTCGAGGGCGCCGGCCCGGCCGAGATCGCCCCGCTGCTCGGCCTCACCCCGAACGCCGTGGCCGTGCTCGCGCACCGCGCCCGCGACGGCCTGCGCCGGCTCTACCTGCAACAACACGTGCCCGACGCGGACGCTCCCGAGTGCCGGTGGGCGGGCGGGCGGCTGGGCGCGCACGTGCTGCGGCAGCTCGCTCCGCGCGACGCGGCCCGGCTGCACACCCATCTGGCCTGGTGCGGCGGCTGCCGGACCCGGCTGGCCGAGGTCAGCGCGGTGGACGGAGCCGGCTACCGCCCGTACCGGCAGCGTCACCATGCCGAGCCCGCGGGTTAAGACTCGCCAACGAAACCCTGCGGCTCATCCACAGAAACTGCAGGGGGTGACGACCGCCGGTACTGTCGCTTCCGTGTCTGCCACCTCGCCGCCGGGGCGTATGAGCCTGCGGTCCCGGCTCTATGCGCTGGTACGCGAGGCGAGCAAGTTCGGGATCGTCGGCGGCACGTCGTTCGCGATCGACCTCGTGATCTTCAACGTGCTGCTGCAGCAGGGGTTCGAGCCGCTGGTGGCAAAGACCATCGGCACGACGATCGCGACCACGGTCGCCTTCCTGGGCAACAGGTTCTGGACCTGGCGGCACCGTGAGCACAGCCACATGGGCAAGCAGTACGGCATGTTCTTCTTCTTGAACGCTGTCGGCCTCGGGATCGGCCTGTCCTGCCTCGCGATCAGCCACTACGGCCTCGGCCAGGTGTGGCCCGCGCTGCAGAGCCAGCTCGCTGACAACATCTCGGGGCAGATCATCGGCACCGGCATTGGGACTCTTTTCAGGTTCTGGTCGTACCGTCGCTTCGTCTTCCGCGACAACGCCGTCGCAGAGCCCGACCCACTACCCACGGATGTGACTTCGCTGTCACCGGCCGCCGGTCACCCCGCGTCACCGCCCCCCACCCCGTAAGGTTGTCGAATGCCTTCAGCCAGCTCGCTGACGGAACGTCTGCGCCGTCTTGCCCCCGAGGCTCTCGCCTTCGGGGTCATCGGTGCCGGGAACAGCGCCCTCTACCTGGTCATCACGTATGTGATCCTGCCGATCGGCGCCGTCAAGGCCACCGTCATCGCCACGGTCATCACGACCACGCTGGCGTACCTGGCGAACCGGTATTGGACGTACCGTAACCACGCCCGCAGCGCGCTGCGTCGTGAGTACACATTGTTCTTCGGCTTCAACCTGGCCGGCATGGTGATCCAGTCGGGCGGCGTCGCGGTCGCGAAGTACGGCTTCAACCTCAACGAGGCCACCCACAAGCTGCTGATCATGGGCATCACGGTCGGCGGCATCGCGGTCGCCACGATCTTCCGCTTCTGGGCATATCGGACGTTCGTCTTCCTCAAGCCGCCGGTGGACGGCCACGAGACGGCGATCGCCGGCCTGGACCCGGCGGCGGGCTTCGCCGAGCTGAGCACCGAGGACGCGCCGGACAGCGGCGCGCTGCTGGCCGCCGACCTCGAGGTGGACCTGGAGCTGGCCGCCGAGCTGGATCACCAGCCTTCTCAGCAGCAAGGCTGAGCGACGGCTGGCAGTTTGCTGCTGAGCGGCGCGGCTCAGCGGCGCCGGCCGAGTGGGCGGTCGGCCGGCTCCTCGTATTCGTCGTCTTCCTCGTCGTCTTCCTCGTCCAGCGGCTCCGGCGCGCCCTCGATGAGCTGGTAGAGGGTCGTCTGCACGAACTGCACATGCGGCACCGCGTCCAGCACGGCGACCTGGTCACCGATCGAGTCGATCGTCATCTGGCCGTAGCCCAGCATCCGGCCGAGCAGCGACTGGCTCATCGCGTGATCGTTGATCCGGGCCAACGGCAGGTCACGCCGGTCCCGGTTGAGCACACCGTCCTGCAGCAGGATCCGCTCGTCGGTGAAGATGTAGTGCGTACAACGCCAGACCAGCAGCGGCCACACGCCCCGGCGGGCGCCGATGATCACGCCGAGCGTCGCGACCACGCCGATCCCGATCCGGCCGCCCATCGTGGTCGGCAGCATCACCCACGCGACCAGCGTCGCGGCCAGGAAGAACGCCAGGACCAGGCTCGGGCGTACGGCCGCCTTCCAGTGCGGACGCAGGTGGAAGACCAGGTCCTCCTCGGCCGTGAGGACATCGTCGGGGAACGCCACGCGGTCAGCGTACGTGCAGCACGTCACCCGCCGAGACGCGCCGCTCGACGCCGTCATCCGTCCGGATCGCCAACTGCCCGTCCGCGTCCACGTTGGTCGCCACGCCGGTCAGGACATCGCCCGTCGGCAGGTGCACGCGCACACCCCGGCCGATCGTCGAACACCCCCGCCGGTACGCCGCCAGCAGCCCGCACAGCTCCGCGTCGCCGCCGGTCTCCCGCCAGCCGCCGTACCAGCGGGCCAGGCCGCGCAGCAGCGCCCGCAGCAGCGGATCCCGATCGGTGTGCTCCGCACCGGCCACCAGCAGTGACGTCGCCGGCAGCCCGGACGTGGTCAACGGCAACTCGTCGGCCCGGGTGCTCACGTTCAGGCCGATCCCCAGCACGACCGCGCCATCGACCACCTCGGCGAGCAGCCCGGCACACTTCGCATCCTTGATCAACAGGTCGTTGGGCCACTTCAAGGTGGCGTCGACCACGGCTCGGTGCTGCACGGCCTCGAGCAAGGCAACACCGGCAAGCAAAGGCAGCCATCCGTACGCCTGCCGCGGCACGGCCGGCCAACCGTTCGCCGGATCGGGGTCGCCCGGACGCAGCAGCACGCTCAGCGTCAGGCCCGCCCGCGGCGGCGACACCCACTGCCGGTCGCGCCGCCCCCGGCCGGCGGTCTGCTGCTCGGCGATCACGATCAGGCCCTCGGGCTCGCCCCGGCCGGCGGCCTCGGCGACGTCGGCGTTCGTCGACCCGGTCTCGGCCCGCACGTCGAGCCGCCGCCACAGGCCACCGGGCACGACCAGGGCCCGCTCCAGCGAGCGGCCCTGCAGAGGCGGGCGCTCAAGATCGGTGTACGGGGACTCAGGCACCCCGGCAACATTACTTACTCGGCGGCGTGCTTACTCACGTACACGGTGCTGGGCCTCGGTCTCGGACGCGGCCGCTGATCTGTCACCGGCGGCAGCGCCTGGGTCTGCTCGCTGCGACGCTTGGCATCGGCCCGGCCACGACGAATCATGACGGCCCGTTTCGGGGAACGCCGCTCGTCCTCATCGTCGATTTGATCTGGGTAGTCCTGGTTGTCCAGCCAGAGCGGGGAACCGGCCGGCGACCTCCGACCCACCGGCCATTGCTCTCGCGCCTCGACCGGCTCTCCGGGCTGGACCGGCGGCCACTGCTTCCCGGGCCGGGCCGCTGTCCAGGGCTCCCGTTGCCCGTCGGAAAGGGCCAGCGCTCCCGGCTCTTCAGACTTCTCCCCCAGCCGGACCGATGCCAGTTCCCCGCCGGACGGGAACGGCGGCCACTGCCCTCCCGATTCAGCCGGCGCCCGCTGCCCGGCCGGTTGGAACGGCGGCCACTGCTTACCCGGCCGCTGCTCACCAGACTCATCTAGAGCCCGCTGCCCGCCCGGCTGGAACGGCGGCCACTGCTCACCACACTCATCTACCGCCCGCTGCCCGCCCGACTTGAGCGCCGACCACTGCTCACCCGACTCATCTACCGGCCGCCGCCCGCCCGGCTGGAGTGCCAGCCACCGCTCACCCGACTCATCTACCGGCCACTGCTCACCCGACTCGTCTACCGGCCGCCGCCCGCCCGACTTGAGCGCCGACCACTGCTCACCCGACTCATCTACCGACCGCTGCCCGCCCGGCTGGAGTGCCGGCCACTGGACCACGGCCGTCGGCTCGCCGACTGGAACGAGGTCGAAGCCGGTCGCGGGCTCGTAGTCGGGGACTGCCGGTAGCCGCTCGACCGGGATCGGCCAGCCAAAGGGCCCCGCGTATTGGCTGGCCTCGGGCAGCGGCGTCCAATAGGCACCCGCAGAATCCGGCAGTTCGCGATACTGCGGCCGAACCCAATCGTCGACCCGATCGCCGTAGCGGCGATCGGCGTGTTCGCCCCAGGGCCGCACGAAGGCCGAATCGATCCGGTCGGCCCGATCCGTCGAGGCGGCCCAATCCGCCGAGCCGGCCGGGGCAGTCCGATCCGCAGAGCCAGCTGGGGCAGCCCGATCCGCCGAACCGGCCGGGGCAGGCCGATCCACCAAACCGACCGGAGCAGCCCAATCCGCCACGACAGCTGAACCGACCCGATCCACCGACCCAACCGGCGCAACCCCATCCACCAAACCGGCTGAGGCGGCCCGATCCGGCGCGACGGACGATGTGGTCAGATCCACCGAGGCGGTCAGGGCAATCGGGTCTATCGGAGCGGCCGACACGATCGGGTCTGTCGGGGCGACCCGATTCGCCGGGACAGTCCAATCTGTCGAGCCTGTCGGGACCGCCTCGTCCAGCGGGGCAATCCGGTCCATCGGCGCTGCCGAGGCGGTGCCGTCCGCCAACGCTAGGCCTGGCGCCGCGTGGTAGGAGTCCTCGGCCTCCTCGCGCTCGGCGGCGTCGTCGAAGTCCTCGGCGTCCCCGGTCTCGTCGGTCTCGTCGGACTCCTCGGGGTAGCGCTCATGATCGTCCAGGTAATGACAGTCGAGGCGGCTTTCTCCCCGGCCATCCCGCCTTTCCACGCCATCCCAACCCACACCGTCCGCGCCAGGAATTGCGCGGTCGCTCTCGCCGTATTCCGGAACCGCGCCCTCGCCAGCCTGGGCGGCATCGTCGATGTCCTCGTCCTCGTCCGCGAGGCCAATTGAGGCCAGGCCATAGCGGAACCGCTCCCGGGTGTCGCTGTTGCCTCGGTTGGCCGCGCGACCACGCCGCCGCTGCCCCCGCCCCGTTTCAGGATCCCGCCGGCCGCCTCCGGACCCGCCCCAGGCTCCGGGATCATCGGAAGCAAATACGCCGACGCCGACGGCTACGTCGGCCTCAGTGCCAGCGCTGGCACCAGCGGACGCCAGACTCCGCTGCTGCCGGCGCCGCGCCCGCCGCGACGATGTTGCGCTCCCTGCGCCGACGCTTTCGACCACGGCCAGGTCCGCTGCACCAGCAGCGCGCACCCCACCAGCCAAGTCCGATGCACCAGCCGACCCCGCAACAGCAGGCAAGTGCCCCTCACCAACCGACTCCGCCGCGCCAGGCGAGCGCCGCACACCAGCCGGCTCTGCCGCAGCAGCCAAGCGCCCCACACCAGCCGAACCCGCCGCACCAGCCAAGCGCCCCAACCCAGCCGACTCCGCCGCGGCAGGCAGGCGCCCCTCGCCAGCCGACTCCGCCGCACCCGTCAGGTCCGCTGCCTCGGCCGCCGGCGCCGGTGCGGCGGTTAGCTGCGCGCGGCGGGACGGTTCGATCGCTCGCGGCCCCCGGGACGCGCGGGTCCGGCGTTTTCCGCCGACCCCGAAGATCTCCCGGCGGAACCAGATCGGAAGGCCGATGCCGCCGAGGATCATGGCGACGCCGGTAACGGTCATCCAGTTCGTCACGGGGGTTGTAACGAATCGGGCATTGAGTACGAAACGCACCCGTAGCGACGCAACCGCCAATACCCAATACGCTGTCCTACGATCACCGCGGGCGGGCCGCAAGCCGGTCGAGCCGACGAGCGCCGGGGAACGTGAGGGACGGGCAACGTGACAACGCAGCAGGACGCGACCGAGTCCGATATCCACACGACCGCCGGCAAGCTGGCCGACCTGGAACGCCGCACCGACGAGGCCGTGCACGCCGGCTCCGGGCGCGCGGTCGAAAAGCAGCACGCCCGTGGCAAGAAGACCGCCCGGGAACGCGTCGAGATGCTGCTCGACCCGGGCTCCTTCGTGGAGTTGGACGAGCTCGCCCGGCACCGTTCGACGGCCTTCGGACTGGAGAAGAACCGGCCGTACGGCGACGGCGTGGTCACCGGCCACGGCACCGTCGACGGCCGCCAAGTGTGCGTGTTCTCGCAGGACTTCACGGTCTTCGGCGGCTCGCTCGGCGAGGTCTTCGGCGAGAAGATCGTCAAGGTCCTCGACCTGGCCATGAAGATCGGTTGCCCGATCATCGGCATCAACGACTCGGGCGGCGCGCGCATTCAAGAGGGCGTCGTCGCGCTGGGCCTGTACGCCGACATCTTCTTCCGCAACGTGCGGGCCAGCGGCGTGATCCCGCAGATCTCCCTGATCATGGGCCCGTGTGCCGGCGGCGCGGTCTACTCGCCAGCGATCACCGACTTCACCGTCATGGTCGACCAGACGTCCCACATGTTCATCACCGGGCCCGACGTGATCCGCACGGTCACCGGCGAAGAGGTCGGGATGGAGGAGTTGGGCGGCGCGCGGACCCACAACACCCGCAGCGGCAACGCGCACTATCTGGCTACCGACGAGGCTGACGCGGTCGACTACGTACGCGCGCTGTTGTCGTATTTGCCGAGCAACAACCTGGACGAACCGACCGTTTTCGAGCTCCCCGCCGACCTCACCCCGGGCGCAGCCGACCTGGCCCTGGACACCCTGATCCCCGACTCGGCCAACCAGCCCTACGACATCAAGCAGGTCGTGGAGACGGTCGTCGAGGACTTCCTCGAGGTCCAGCCGCTGTACGCGCAGAACGTCGTGGTCGGTTTCGGCCGGGTCGAGGGGCGGCCGGTCGGGGTGGTCGCCAACCAGCCGATGCACTTCGCGGGCACGCTGGACATCGCCGCCTCCGAGAAAGCCGCGCGCTTCGTGCGAACCTGTGACGCATTCAACGTCCCGGTGGTCACCTTCGTCGACGTGCCCGGCTTCCTGCCGGGCACCGGCCAGGAGTGGGACGGCATCATCCGGCGCGGCGCCAAGCTCATTTACGCGTACGCGGAAGCCACCGTCCCCAAGGTGACCGTAATCACCCGAAAGGCGTACGGCGGGGCCTACGACGTGATGGGCTCGAAGCACCTCGGCGCGGACATGAATTTCGCCTGGCCGACGGCGCAGATCGCGGTCATGGGCGCGCAGGGCGCGGTCAACATCCTCTACCGCGGCGAGCTGGCGACAGCCGACGACCCGGCGGCGCTGCGCACCGAGCTGATCAACGAGTACGAGGACACGCTGGCGAATCCGTACATCGCGGCCGAGCGGGGCTACGTGGACGCGGTCATCGCACCGTCCGAGACCCGGGCGCAGGTGACCCGGACGCTGCGGATGCTGCGCACCAAGCGCGAGACCCTGCCGCCGAAGAAGCACGGCAACATCCCGCTCTGAGCGGCGCCGGGGCTCGGGCTAGGTCAGGGACTGGGCTCCGGTGATCCACTGGCCGGCCAGCATGAGCGTGCCGATCGCCAGCGCGGCCAGGTTGACCAGGTAGAAGAGGAAGACCCAGAAGACCGCCGGCAGGTGGGTCAGGCCGGCTAGCTGGTCGGCGTCCGAGCCCGGCATCCGGCCGCGTTGGCGCAGCTTCTGCAGTTCGCCCACCGGCCGGACCCCGCCGACGAGCAAAAACCACACTCCCGTGTACGCGAAAGCCGCCTGAACCTGCGGCGAGGCGTACCAGGAGACGGCCAGCACGATGCCGCCCGTGATCACCACCGAGACGACGCCGAACGCGTTCCGGATGTTGATCAGCATCAGCAGCAGCAGGACGACCGCGACCCAGAGCAGCAGCGTGATCCGGTTGCCACCCAGGATCCAGGCGCCGGCCAGGCCGACCAGCGACGGCGCGATATAGCCCGCGAGCAGGGTGAACATCATGCCGGGCCCGGTCGGGCGGCCGGCCGAGAGGGTCAGCCCGGAGGTGTCGAACTCAAGCCGGATGCCCCGCAGCTTGCGCCCCGTGAGCAGCGCGACCAGCGCATGACCACCCTCGTGGGCGATCGTGATGGCGTTGCGGGCGATCCGCCACAGCGGGCGAAACGCCACCACCACAAGCGCGATCAGCGCCGTGACCAACACCAGCAAGGCCGGCGGGTCGGGCTGGGCGCCGAAGAGCTTGTCCCAGAGATCACTCACACCTTCGATCGACACAGCCCGGGAGCGTAGTCGATCAGTGCTTTCAGCAGCCGCTCAGCGTGGCCGTTCCCAGCGAATTGCTATGCGCGGCTCTCCCACCAGCCGCGCCCTTCGGTCTGGGCCCGGGCAATCTGCCAGGAACGGCGACCCTGCGTGACCGCCGCCGCCGGGCGCTTGCCGTGCCGGTGCAGAAGGCGGAACGCGACCACGATGCCGGCCACGACTGCCACCGCGAGGGCGAGCAGCAGAGTGGTGAGTGCGCCCGCGGAGCCCAGCACGAGGGCGCCGTCGGCAACCGCGACGAGCATCCACAACGCGAGCGTGGGCTTACTGCCGTACGGTCGGCCGTTCATGGTGTACCTCCATCCGTGGTCCCCGAGAGGTACCCACTCGTCGGAGACTCACGCATGTCAGCTTCGGGCCGGCACGAAACCCTGGTAGATAAGCTGCAAGTTGTCCAGGTTTCCGGTCCAGTCCTTCGCGGACGTCGACCAGGTGATCCCGTACGCCTGGTTCTTCGCGGTGATGAAGCCACGCTTGACCACGTGTAGTGGGTTGCCGTTGTCGCTGGTCCGCGTGTATTCCCAGTCGGCGGCCTTGTCCCAGTAGTTCACCGACTTGATCGAGATCCGATCGTAGTTGCGGTAGCTGGCGATCCGCTCCGATTCTTTCTCGGTCCAGTCCGCAACCGGGTTGGGCGCCGGAGTGGTCGTCTGGTCGACGATCAGCAATCGGTACTGGCCGCCCTGCTCCGTGAAGTAGGTCTCGGTCCCTCGGTGCGAGACCGTCCAATTCGCGGGCACCGGCACCGTGAAGCCGGATCTGTCCTTGTAAAGATGCCAGCCGGCCGGCAACACGACCGATTTGTCCCCGGTCGGTGTGCTGCTGGCCGGTGCCGCCGAAGTGGGCGCGGCCGAGGCCGGCTGGGTGGTCGGCGGAACCGCCGCGGCCGACGTCGCCGACTTCCCGGTGGAACTCGCGACGGGCGCCGGGCCGGTCTTGCTGCCGGTGTTCTCATCGTCGGAGTCGCCGCCGAACGCCCGCGGCACGATCAGGACCAGGGCGAGCACGATAGCGAGCAGGATCGCGGCGCCGATCAGGGTCTGTTGCCGGCTCAGCGTCGTCCCGAACACGGTCAGGCCCTTGCCCGGCCGGTCCGCGGGCTTGGCCGGCATCGGCTGCCAGGCGGGCCGGGTCGAGCCGACCGCGAAGTTCGCCGGCGGCGGTCCGTCGCCGTTGACCTCGGTAAGGTCGAGCCTGGTCTCGGCCGCCGGTGCCCCGGCGGCCACCGGGACTCCGGCGACCGGGCCGCCGATGGACCGGCGAGGGGCCTTGCGCGCTGTCGAGGTGCTGTGGTGATTGTTCGTCGCCGGCGCAGCGCTCTCGGTTGCGGCGGGCTTGGTCGCTGGCTCGGCCGGGCTGTCGATGTCGGAATCAGCCGCTGTCTCGGGGCCCGCGACGGCTTCAGCCTCGACACTGGCGTCAGGCTTGGGGCCAGCGGCATCGAGCCCGGCAGCTGTTTCGATCCCGGCGACTTCACGCTCCGCGGCCGGCTCGAGCTCCGTGACGCTCCCGGTGTCGACCTCAGGTCCCGCGGCCGAGGATCCCGCAGCGGTGTCGGCTTTGGGCTGGCGCGACGCGACGATGCCGCTCGTCTCCGAAGCCGCGGTGGTGGGCGTCCGGCCGCGGCCCTTCTTGCGCGCTGCCTTGCTGCCGGTCGCCCTCGGGCGGGCACCGACGGCGGGCTTGTTCCGGCGGATCGTCGTGGTGTCCTCGGTCGGCGCGTCACCCTCGACGGGGGACGTCACCCCCGGGCCATCGGTTCCGGTCGAGGACCGGGCGGCGGCTTTCGTCGCCGATCCAGCGTCCGGCGTCCCGGATTCGCCAGCCGTCGGCTCCGATCCGGCGGGCGATTCTGCCGCCGCAATACCGTCCTGGCCTGCGGAAAAGCTGTCGACGCCAGCGGCTGCTGCGGCGCTCTCCGGGGCAGCCCCGGCCGGAGCGCTCGCGGCGGTCGCCGGGGCCTCGGCTTCAAGGGAAGTGACGTCTTCGCGCTCGGACCCGGCAGCGGTTGCATTCCCCGAAGCAGCTTCGAGCCCGGCGGCGACTTCGACTCCCGTCTCGGCCGGCGACTGGTCCGGGACCGTCGCTGTTGGCACGGCGGCTGCCGAAGCCCTATCGCCTGCTCCGGCCTTGTCGTCGGGCCGGGTAGCCGAGTCTGTGGACTTGTCGGTCAGCCGCTCAGCCCGAGAATCTGAGGCATCCGCACGGCGCTGATCCGGGGTGCGCGTCGCTGCTGCGGGCGCGGACGTCCCAGCGCTCGTCTCAGCGCCCGCCAACGACGTAGACGACTCGGCTGCCGCTGCGGACGCGGACGCCTCAGCGCCCGCCGAGGACGTAGACGACTCGGTGCCTGTCGAAGAGGAGGACGACTCGGTGTCCGCCACGGACGTGGACAAACTCGCCACGGGTGTGGGCGAAGACGCGCCCGCTGAGGGCGCAGACGGCTCGGCCACCGCGTCGGAGACGGCGGTTTCGGCTGCCCCAGCGCTCGCCTCGTCGGAGGCCACGGCGTCGGAGGAAACCGCCGGAGCGCCCGGGACAGCAGCAGCGGATCCAGCCAGCCCGGCCGCCGAGTCCGCTTCGGCCGGAGCAGCGACCTCGTCCGGCTCCTCGGCTGCCGGCGCACCAGGTCGGGCGGCCGGGACGGCAGTGATCCGGTCGACCTGGGTCGGGGCCAGCGCTTGGCCGCCGTCGGGCGGGGTGCGGCTGACTCCCGGGGTGGCGGGAGCGGCCGGGACGGCGGCGCGGGCTGTCGCCGGACGCCCACGATGCGCCGCGACCTCGTCGGCCGTGATCGAGCCGTAGGCGCGGGACCCGCGCATCGTCGCGCCCGCGGCGGGGCTCTGCGCGGCCCCCTCCGGAGTTTGTGTGCCACTGGGCGCTGTGCCCGTACTGCCGATGGGTTTGTCTTTGATCGGGGGTGTGTCGATGCGGGTCGGCGTGTCGGCCGGGCGGCGGCCGACGGTGGCCTTGCCGGGCGCGAAGACCGGGCGGCCGTCGGCGGCGGGCTGGGCCGGACGGGCCGGCGAGACCGGCGGGCGCGGGCCCGGGACCACCGGCGTGACCGGCGGCGCACCGGGCGCGACCGGCGGCAGTGCCGGACGCTCGCGGCCGATGCCGGGGCGACGCATCGTCGGGCTCATCGGGAAGGTGAGCTTCGATCGGCGACCGGCGGCGCGCAGCAGCAGTCGCTCGGCCTCGTCGGCGTTGATGCGGTGCGTCGGGTCCTTGCGGAGCAGGCCGTTGAGCACCGGCTTGAGCGGGCCGGCGTTGCGGGCGGGCGGCGGATTCTCGGTCGCCAGCGCGGCCAGGGTGGCGATCGCCGACGGGCGCGCGAACGGCGAAGCGCCCTCGACCGCGGCGTAGAGGGTGGCGCCGAGCGACCAGAGGTCGGCGCTTGGCCCGGCTGTGCCGTCGCGGGCGCGCTCGGGGGCGATGTACGCCGGGGAGCCCAGCACCAGGCCGGTGCGGGTCACGTTCGGGTCGCCGGGGACCGTGGCGAGACCGAAATCGGTCAGCACGACCCGGCCGTCCTCGCTGATCAGCACGTTGCCGGGCTTGACGTCGCGGTGCACCACGCCGGCCCGGTGCGCGGCCCGCAGCGCGCCCAGCACGCCGAGCCCGATCTCCGCGGCCCGGACCGGCGGATATGGACCGTCGCTGGCCAGCGTGTCCTGCAGCGAGCGGGAGGGCACGTATTCCATGACGATCCACGGGTCGGCATCCGTGCGCAGCACGTCGAAGACGCGGACCACGTTGATGTTGTTGAGCCGGGCGATGGCGCGCGCCTCGCGCAGCGACCTCTCCCGCATCTCGCGGCGCTCGTCGGGGGTCAGCCCCGGGGGCGGCACGAGCTCTTTGATGGCCACGTCCCGGTGCAGGACGACATCGGTCGCCCGCCAGACACGACCCATCCCGCCCTGACCGAGCGGCGCGACAAGCCGGTAACGGTCAGCGACAACGAGCGGGGGAGAAGAAGACATCACGCAGAAAATACCCGGTCCTGTCGAGGTCCAGCTAATTGATCAACCTAGCGTGGGACGCGTGTCACCGTGCGCGGCAGCGGGCATCGTAAGCTGCATCGATGGATGAGGAACCCCTGCTCAGAGTAGTCCGTGGCATCCCGACGCCCGAAGAGCTGGCGGCGCTGTTCGGCGCCCTGGCCAGCCTATCCAGCCCGGCGGACGGCCCTGCCCCCCGGCCCTCGATGAGCGCCTGGGTGCGCAGCGCGCGCCCGGCCGCGGGCCGCCCCTCCTGGCGGGCGTCGGGCCTGCCGAGCTGACCGGCCCCCGGCCATCGATCGCGGGACCCCATCGTCCCGACCTAACGACTACCCTCTACTGCGCGATCCAACACTCTCGGGGGAGGCGGAAAGATGATTCCTGAGGAGGACCGGCCACCGGCCTGGCTGGCCGATTACGGCGCGATCGAGGCCGACATCCAGGCGATGGCGGATTTCGCGGCCGGTCTCGGCAAAGAGGTCGCTGACGGATATGGCCCACATCTCAGTCTGGTCACCACCTCGATGTTGACGACGCTGCCTGCGGCCGATGCCAACTTCCCCGAGCTTCAGCAGTTCCTGGCCTATCACCACGAGGTGCAGACCGCGACTTACTCAAACACTTTCAACTACCGCGACCGCACCGGCGAGCTGGCCACCGCGGCCAAGACGATCAGCACCGAATACCAGGGCTCGGATGCCTTCTCGCACGCGCAGGTGAATGACGTCAACCGGGCTCTGGCGCAGAGCGCCGAGGTGCCGGCCAGTGCCGCCGACGGAACGGTGTCGCCCTGATGCTGGATGGTGGAGGGGGTGGCGGCTACGGCGGCACCAACTGGTTCGCGTACGACGTCGCCTGGATGTGGCAGCGGATCAGCGATCAGAGCACGGACGCCCACGACGAGGTGAGCCTCGGCTGGAAGCGGACGGCCGAGCTGACGTCGACGCATTTGAGCCGGGTCAGGCTGTATCGCGACAATCTGGCTACCGCCTGGCCGCCGGAGAAGAGCAAGGCATCCGCCGCGTACGTCGCTCAGCTCGACGGCCTGATCGCGAGCCTGACCGAGACCCAGGCCGCCGCGTCGGCGAACTACACCGCTTTCTCCTCGGTGACGACGACGTTGAGCATCGCGCGCAGCAAGCTCGAGCCGATCTACCAGCAATACGTGGCCAACCAGACAAAGATCGCCAACTGGCAGTCGGCGAAGGACGCAGCGAGCAGCACGACTTCTTCGTCGGGCTCCACCCCGACGCCGTCGCCCAGCCCGCAGGCGTCACCCGTTCCGACCAGCCCGCCGGTCTCCGCCGACCACCAGGAGCAGCTGAACAATCAGGCTCGGGCGATCATGTTCGAGCTCAGCAGCACGATCATCAGCGGGCAGGCCGAGCTGCAAAAGCCGGCGCCGTACGAGCCGGCCTGGCAGAAGTACACCGATCCCAGCGATTCCGGCAATGACGGCACATCGGCCGCGGCCGTCCCGCCGCTGATCCCGCTCCCGGCACCGGCGAGCACGGGCAACGGCACGACGAGTTCACACCCGTCGACGATCTTTCCCACCTCTCCCACCTCGACGGCGCCCAGCCCGCTTCCGGGCGGCACGATCGGCGGCGTTGGCCCCATCTTGACCGGCACCCAGCCGGCCCCGGCACCCATTACCGCCCCGGCTCCGATCGGCGGGCTGCCGAGTTTGCCGCCAGGGTCCAGCCCGATGCCCGGCGTGATCACTCCGCCCGGCATCGGGCCGGGTCTGCTCCCCGGTGCTGCCCGCGGCGGCCTGCCGGGCGGCGGCCTGGTCAAGCCCGGAATGGGCGGCGGCCGGATGACCGCCATGCCGTCCGGCGGCGTGATCGGCGCCCGGCCCGGCAGCGGCATGATCGGCGAGATGCCGGGCGGCGCGCGGAGGCCCGCCTCGGGCCGGGCAAACCCGGTCGGCGGCGTCATCGGCCAGGACGGGGCCGCGGGCCGGCCGGGCGCCGGCGGGCGCGGTGGCCTGAACGGCGAGCGCGGGTCCACGCTCGGGCAGCAGGGGCGTGGGCGCGGGCGGCGTGGCGAAGGGGACGACCACGCCCGGTGGGACCCGGACAATCCCTGGGCGACCGACGAGGGCGTCGACCCCGTGCTCTTGCCGCCGAGCGATCCGGAGCCGATCGATCCCGGTCCGGCTATCGGTTACTCGGGATGATCCGCAGGCCGCTGGCGGTGCTCGTGGCGGCGCTGGCCGGCTCGAGCGCCGCCCTGTACGGCGGGCCGGCGCTCGCCGACCAGGTCCGCGACAAGCAATGGCACCTGGGCTATCTGAAGGTCGCCGAGGCCCACCGGATAAGCACCGGAAAAGGCGTGACCGTCGCGGTCATCGACACCGGCGTCGCGAGCCACCCCGACCTGTCCGGGTCGATTCTCAAGGGCACCGACTTCGTGAAACCGGGCGGCACGGGTCAGTCGGATGTGGACGGTCACGGGACCGCCATGGCCGGGCTGATCGCGGGTCACGGCGCCGGCCAGAACGGCGTTCTCGGCATTGCGCCGGACGCCAAGATCCTGCCCGTCCGGGTGCTCAAGTCCGGCCCCGCCACCGCCAAGGGCGGGCCGGCCATTCAATGGGCGGTCGACCACGGTGCCGACGTCATCAATCTCTCCGTCGGTGGCGGCGTCGATCCGGCGACTCTGGACGCGCTCGCCGCCGCGGCCAAGGCCAACGTCGTGGTGGTCGCCGCCTCGGGCAACAAGCCGAGCGCGTTCGGGGTGGTGGCACCGGCGATCGTGCCGAGCGTGATCGCCGTCACCGCCGTCGGGAAGCAGGGCAAGCTCGACCCCATCTCCGCCACCGGCCCCGAGGTCGACTTGGCGGCACCGGGCGCAGACATCGAGAGCACCGGGCTCAAGTCGGGCTACGACGAGAGCACCGGCACGTCCGACGCGTCGGCCATCGTCGCCGGCGCCGCCGCTCTGATCCGCAGCAAATATCCGTCGCTCAGCGCGACGGAGGTTGCCGAGCTGCTCGAGTCCACGGCCGACGACAAGGGCGCTCCCGGCCTCGACGACGACTACGGCCACGGCGTGCTGGATCTCGTCGCCGCGCTCTCGGCCGGGGGCGCCCAGCCGAGTGCCAGCCCCTCCGCGACCGCCACAGCACCCGCGGCGACCCCGGGCTCCTCCCCGAGCAACGCCGCCGCCCCCGACACCGAGTCGGCCGGCAGCAATGGGCCGCTTGTCTTCGGTGGAGCCCTCGCGGTGGTCGCCGTGCTGGTCGGCCTCGTCGGTTTCCTGTTGCGCCGGCGGCGGACAAACCCGTAGTAGCGTGAGCCACCGTGCAGACTGAGAAATCGCATCGGCTTGTGCTCGCCTCCGCCAGCCCCGCGCGGCGGGCGCTGCTCAAGAACGCCGGGATCGACGCCGACGTGCTGGTCAGCGGCGTCGACGAGGACGTCGTCGAGGCCGCCGACGCGCGGTCGCTGAGCCTGGCGCTGGCCCGGATGAAGGCACGGACCGTGGCCGCTCGGATGCCGGCCGAGGCCGGGGTGCTGATTCTCGGCTGCGACTCCGTGCTCTCCTTCGACGGGCAGATCCTCGGCAAGCCGCAGGACGCCGCCGAGTCCGTTGCCCGCTGGCGGGCGATGCGGGGCAAGTCCGGCGTGCTCTATACCGGGCATCACCTGACCGAGCTGGACACCGGTAAGCAGGCCGAGGACGTCGGCGCTACCACGGTGCACTTCGGCGAGGTCAGCGACGAGGAGATCGAGGCCTACGTCGCCACCGAGGAGCCGCTGCACATGGCGGGGTCGTTCACCATCGACGGGCGGGGTGGGGCGTTCGTCGAGCGGATCGAGGGCGACGCCGGGAATGTGATCGGGCTCTCCCTGCCGCTGCTGCGCCGGCTGCTCGGCGAGCTCGGCGTCAGCATCACCGAGCTCTGGCGGCCCTGACCGGCAGCGCCGCCAGACGTGCGGCCGCCAGCAGGGATCGCCGACGGCCGCACCGATGGCCCTGACTCAGCGGACGCTGGTGGCGAACTTGCGCGACGCCCACGCGACCGACAGCACTGCGAGCACCGCCATGATGAGCAGCCCCTGCCAGACCGCGTCGGCGCCGAGATCGCCGCGGAACAGCGCGCGCGTGCCGTTCACCGCCCAGGAGAACGGATTCCAGTTCGCCACGCCCTGCAGCCAGCCCGGGGCGAAGGTCAACGGCAGCAAGATCCCGGAGAGCAACAGTACGGGCTGGGCCACCGTGTTCATCAGCGGCGCGAGCGCGTCCTCGCTCTTCACAACCAGCGCCACCCCGTAGGAGACCGCCGAGGTCATCAACGAGATAAGGGCCAGCATCAGGTACGCCAGCAGCAGGTAGCCGATGAAGACGCGCAGGTCGAACACCAGCGCGAGCAGTGTGATGATGACCGCCTGAGCGATCAGCGAGACCACGTCCCGCAGCGAACGACCGAGCAGCAACGCGATCCGGCTGACCGGCGTCACCCGGGAGCGTTCGATGATGCCGGCCCGCAACTCGGCGATCAGGCCGAAGCCCTGGAACAGGCCGCCGAAGATGGCGAGCAGCACGAGCAGGCCGGGCACGAACAGCTCGTACGCCGCCGCGTTGGTCTGCACCTGCAGGGCCGGCTTGAGCAGGGGCGCGAAGAGCAACAGATACATCACCGGCTGGAACACGCCGACGAAGATCCAGACCGGGTTGCGCAGCAGCAACTGCATCTGGCGACCGAAGATCAATGAGATGTCGCGGAACAGTTTCATGGCTCAGTTCTCCCGGAGTGAGCGGCCGGTCTTGGTCAGGAAGACGTCGTCGAGGCTGGGCCGGTGCAGCTCGATGGAGCCGAGCGGCACCGACGCCGCGTCGAGCGCGCGCAGGATCAGCGGAATCGCCGTCGCGCCCTCGTCCACATAGAGGCGTACGCCGTCGTCCTGGGTCTCGAGCTTGTTGACGATCCCGACCCCGTCGAGCAGCTCAGCAGCCGCGGCGACCGAGGACAGCGGCAGCCCGACCTGGACCACGTCGCCGGAGATCTCCCGCTTCAGCTCGGCCGGCGTGCCGGACGCCACGATCTCGCCGTAGTCCATGATGGAGATCCGGTCGCAGAGCGCGTCAGCCTCGTCCAGATAGTGCGTGGTGATGAAGACCGTCATGCCCTCGTCGCGCAGCCGGCGGATCTCGTCCCACATGTGCGCGCGGCTCTGCGGGTCGAGGCCGCTGGTCGGCTCGTCGAGAAAGACCACTTTGGGCTCGTGGATGATGCCAAGCGCGATGTCGACTCGGCGCCGCTGACCGCCCGAGTACGTCTTGCATTTGCGGTCCGCATACTCGCCGAGCTGGAAGGCCGTCAGGACGCGCTGGGCACGGGCGAGCGCGTCCGCTTTGGACACACCGTAGAGGCGCGCCTGCAACACCAACTCCTCCCGGGCCGTCGAGTCGTCCCAGGTGCTGCCGCCCTGCGCCACGTAGCCGATCCGCCGGCGCACCTCGCCCGGGTCGGCGAGCAGGTCGGCGCCGGCGATGGTGGCCGTGCCGCCGTCGGGCTCGATGAGCGTGGCCAGCATGCGCAGCGTGGTCGTCTTGCCGGCGCCGTTCGGACCCAGGAAGCCGAAGATCTCGCCCTCGGCCACATCCAGATCGACACTGCGCACGGCCTCGACGACTTTCTTCTCGCGGCCCTGACGTGAGGTAAATGATTTCCGCAATTCGTGCGTTTCGATCATGAAGCAGCCTCCCGTGAGTGGTTTGGGCAGCCTAGGACCGTCAAACCAGACTAGTCAAACTTGATTATTTAGCGATCTTCCCAGCTCACCGGCGGATCGCCGGGCAGGTACGGCTCCCCCAACTCGATCCGTTTGGCGGTCCGCTCGCACCAGGCGATCTCCGCCTCGGAACGGTCCATGCTGAGCTCCCACATCCAGGACACGTACACCGGCTTCTGCGTCACCCAGTCCGAGGTCTGCGCGGCCCGCAACTGGTCGACGCCGGCCCGCAGCTGGACGGCCCGGTTGCGAAGCGCGGCGGCGGCCTCCTCGCGCGGCAGCACCGGCAGGAAGGAGAACGCCGCCATGAACGGGTCGGCCGGCGCCTCGAGATGCCACCAGCTGTGGCGCAGCAGGCTGAGGAACTCGGCCGAGCCCTTCTTGGTGATTTCGTACGTGGTCCGCGCCGGTCGCGCCCCGACCTGCTCGGTCGCCACCGTCCGCAGCAGTCCTTCATCGGACAGCTTGCGCAGGGCGTGGTAGATCGAGCCGGGCTGGATGTTCGCCCACTTGTCGGCGCTCCAGCTGAGCAGCTCGCGGCGTACGTCATAGCCGTGCACGGGCTGCATCCACTGGACCAGACCGAGGATCATCATGCGAGTCGAGGACACAATTCACAGGCTAATAGCCAAACTTGACTGGGCGAGCTGCCGGTGCTGGACGATAGGCTCCACGCGTGCGCAAGGTATTGATCGCGAATCGGGGCGAGATCGCCGTCCGGGTCATCCGGGCCTGCCGGGACGCCGGCCTCACGAGCATCGCCGTCTATGCGGAGTCCGACCGGGACGCGCCGCCAGCGCGGCTCGCCGACGAGGCCTATGCGCTGGGCGGCGAGACGGCCGCCGAGACCTACCTGCGCATCGACAAGCTGCTCGAGGTCGCCGCCCGCAGCGGGGCCGACGCCGTGCACCCGGGTTACGGGTTCCTCTCCGAGAACGCCGACTTCGCCCAGGCCGTGCTGGACGCCGGGCTGACCTGGATCGGGCCGACCCCGGCCGCGATCCGCGACCTCGGCGACAAGGTCACCGCCCGGCACATCGCGCAACGCGCCGGCGCGCCCCTGGTGCCCGGCACCGCCGAGCCGGTGGCCGACGCCGCCGAGATCGTGGCGTTCGCGGAGCAGTACGGCCTGCCGGTGGCGATCAAGGCGGCGTTCGGGGGCGGCGGGCGCGGCCTCAAGGTGGCCCGGACGATCGAGGAGATCCCGGCGCTGTTCGAGTCGGCGACCCGCGAGGCGATCGCCGCGTTCGGCCGCGGCGAGTGCTTCGTCGAGCGCTATCTGGACCGCCCACGGCACGTCGAGGCCCAGGTCCTGGCCGACACACACGGCAACGTCATCGTGGTCGGCACGCGCGACTGCTCGCTGCAGCGCCGCCACCAGAAGCTGGTTGAGGAGGCGCCCGCGCCGTTCCTGACCGGCGAGCAGCGCGCGCAGATCCACGAAAGCGCCAAGGCGATCTGCCGCGAGGCGGGCTATCACGGCGCCGGCACGGTCGAATATCTGGTCGGCCAGGACGGCACCATCTCGTTCCTCGAG
>Ga0307515_10007418_pt1 | contig 21677 bp, 15 predicted proteins | sample 17_EM_MG_FD_194513 | JGI IMG/M metagenome (GOLD analysis project Ga0307515, IMG submission 194513) | Populus trichocarpa ectomycorrhiza microbial communities from riparian zone in the Pacific Northwest, United States - 17_EM | ecosystem: Host-associated > Plants > Roots > Unclassified | place...
ACTCCCCACGGTGCTCCTGCACCATCCTCACCGCGCGCTCGCGCACTTCAGGTGAGAACTTCTTCGACTTGTTCATAGCTCCATCTTCTCAAGAGTTGGAGCCTCCACAGAAACCGGGGCGATTCAGTACGAGTCATTCGACACGAAGACATTCGGGCATATCTTGCGCGTCGCGAAGGAGCGCTATCGCTTCAGTGACGAGTTCTCTCGCGAGCTAGACAAAGCGCTGGCCTCTCGGAACCATCTTGCTCATGGCTTCTTCAAAAAGCATGACATCGATCACATGAGCGCGTCAGGTCGAAAGATGATGATTGATGAACTGGTCGAAATTTGGACTCACTTGGCCAAAGTCGACAAAGTCATGGATGAATACTGGATGTCGGCCTGGGAAGACCACGGCATAACGAAAGACTGGATAGACAAGCAAATGAAATCCTATGTCGAAGCAGTTCGGCCCGATGACGCCTAACCCATCGAGTTGACGTCCAACGGGCTATGCCCGTCGTCCGCAGCTCATGTCAAACGTCTGGGCGTCGCCAGCGTAGTCCGGCATCGGGCGGAATTCGGAGTTGTGGCAAGCTACGCGAACTACCGGGCAAACGCCCTAGGAGATGCCCATGACCATCACTCTTGAAACCCTCCAAGCCGAAGTATTGCGCCTATCGCCAGCCGACAGAGCAAGGCTGCTTGATCGCCTAATCGCCAGCCTAGACGTGGACGCTGGCGCCGAAGCTGCTTGGGATAAGTTGGCCGACGAGCGGGAACAAGAGTTGGCAGTTGGCGTTGTAACCGCCGTGCCACTTGAGGTGGTCATCGCAAGGCTTGAGGCCCGCTTCCCTGGATGAAAGTAACTCTTCACCCGGCAGCAGAGCAGGACATCCGAGAAGCTGCCGCCTTCTACGAGCGGGAAGGCACTCCCATAGTGGCGGCCCGTTTCGTTGCCGAATTCAAGCGGCTCGCAACATTGCTCCTTGAGCATCCGGAAATCGGCTCGCCGCGTTCAAATGGTCGGCGAGGCTTCTCGATGAGCGTGTTTCCTTACACCATCATCTACCGCGCGAGCGCCGACGAAATCAAGCTCCTTGTTGTCAAGCACGACAGCAAGCACCCGGGGTTTGGCGCGAGACGCTCGTAGCCCCGGCTCGACCCGACGTCCAACCCTCTCCATCGAGAGGACGTGCCCCAGCAAGCTGGGTCACGCCTCTCATCTCAAACGGTGCGCCGTGCATGGCGCGTTACTTCGTAGGTGAGAGTCCTATGGCCAGGTTTTCGCAGAGCCGAAGGCAAGGAGAAGGGCAAGGGCGTCGTCGCGAGGCGGGGTCTGAAGGAAGCCCAAACGGCTCGTCGCGTGATGGGCAGTGTGACGCACTGGATCGAAGAGTCACTGCGACTCACCGTGAATGCACGAAAGAGCGCGGTGGACCGGCCCCTGAACCGCAAGTTCCTGGGCTTCACCCTCAATCGCAAGACCAAGGGGCTGCAGGTGGGCGAGTCGGCCATCGACAAACTCCAGGCCCGGTTGCGCGAGATGAGTTGCTGCACACGAGGGCGCCGTTTAGGCCAGGTCGTCGAAGAGCTGAGAGACACCCTGCTTGGTTGGAAAGCGTACTTCGGCATCACCGAGGTGCTGAGGCCTCTTCGCGAACTGGACAAATGGTTCAGGCGAAGGTTACGCTGCTATCAATGGAAACAATGGGGTGGAGCGGGATGCCGCGAGCTGCGCAAGTGCGGCGCGTCTGTGCGCGACGCATGGAATGTCAGCAAGAGCGCGCATGGGTCGTGGCGCATCTCGAAGACCCCGGCGTTATCGCTGACCATGCCAGTGTCGTACTTCCATCGTTTGGGGCTGCCATGCCTGGCACCAGCCAGAACCGCATGAGCACGCAGCACACATTCAACAACCCGAACCGCCGGATACGTGATCCGTACGTCCGGTGGTGTGGGAGAGAGGGGCCGTGAGGTTCCTTCCTATCCCGATTTAGGTGTCGAAGGAAACTCACGTTGCGCAAAGTCGCGGTGATCGTTGGAGGGCTCGCTGCCGCAGTGCTTGGTTGCGCAATGTGGCTGCTGCTTGCATCACTGCACTTCTACTTCAGCGAAGAATATGCGCCAAACTCCGCGGCAATGCCAAGCCACACTGCTGGCGGCGTGGAAGCAGATGGCTCGGGTATCCTGCTGCCCGCCATGCTGCTAGGTGCCGTCGGGGTGTTTTTGCTGAAATTCGCGATGAACCTGTGGCGAAAGCCTTGACAACAAGTGCGCACCCTCGAAAGTTCGAGGTTTGGCTCACGGCTTGTGCATCACAGCCCTCAGCGAGTACGCTTCCCAACGACGCCTATGCGGCCAAGCCTCTCATGTCAAACGTCTAGGCATCGCTTGAAACTCCGCCCGTTCACCGCCAGTTCGTCTTGGTTCGCCTCTTTGGTGGGTTTGCTCGTTGCGTTAGGAGCGCAGGCCTTGCTCGAAGTAGTTGTTCCCGCAAACTTGGAAGGCGGTAGTGGCATATTCAACGTCAACAGTCGGTCACTGTGGGCTGGTGAAGCCGCAATTCGCTTCGTAAGCTTCATCCTGGGAGGCTATGTGAGCGTTTTGCTGGCAAGGGGCTTGCCAATCCGCCTCCTTGTTCTGCTACTCGTCGTCGCCGCCTTGGGCACAGCCTTCGCACAGTTTCCGAATCATGGTTCTGTTGCATGGCTTGCCGTCTGGTCTGTATCAGGGCCAGCGGGCATCATCCTTGGCGCCTGGGTTGCAAATGCGAAGCGCGGCGTCGCCTAGCCCTTCAGTCGAGAGGACGCCTATGGCGGTTCGATTAAGTCAAACGGCCCCGTCATATCCATCACTCTTACCATCCGCAGATCGAAACTCAAATGCTCCGTTCACTCTTCGGAATCATCGCGCTCCTGTTCGCGCTCCTGTTCGCGCTCCTGTTCGCGACTATGCCGGCCTATGCTGCAAACGCCATCCCTCCTTACCTGATTGGAGTTTGGGCTACCGAAGGTTCGATCCTGAAGGGTCCGCTACTGTTCGAGGGCCAAGCGATCTACTTGGGCGCTGATGGCGTAGGGGCCGCTGTCGGTGGCCCACCGCCAATAGGGTTCAAGATCGTTGCAACATTCGATTCAGCGACAAACACCATCGAATTCGACATGTATGAAGGCACGCATCGCGGCCCTCACGGAAGCATGGTCTACGACCCGAAGGAAAACACACTTGACTCCGGCGCGCCCAAGCATCAACCGATGCTGCGTCGCTATGAAACCTTCACCGATGAAACAAAGAGAGCGCTCGGTTTGCAGGTTCAGCGAACTTCTCCCAACGTGGTCAACACTTCGATCAACCCGACGCTTAAACGTCTAGGCATTTGGAGCAGTCTTCGGACGAATGCGAGGGAGAAGCACATGGGCGACGCCGCGTTCAAAGAGGTGACGAAGGAGGAGTTCAGGGAGATCTACTTCCGTCTCGGAGGTGGTCGTAATTCGGGCTGGACCTCTGAGTATTGGGAAGAATTCTTCGAGAACAAGGTCAATCCGGGCTGGCGTTTCATGGTGCAAGAACCGGCAAGTCCGGAGCATGACTGCATGTGGATCGGCACAGACAACGGAACCAAGGAGTACCGACTGTTCTTCTTGACTGAGGAGTCGACGGAGAGCTTCTTCGACCACCCCGGCAAGGAGTAGCGAATCGATGCTTGCAGTTCAGTCGCTGCCCAAGAAGTACGATCCTGCTCTCTCAATTCCCAAGGTCGAGGCTGTGATGCAATTTCGTGCAATTCTTTGGCTCGCAGGTGTCTTGGCTGCACAGGGTGCGGTCGCGCAGGATCTCCAGGTGTCTCGCCTCGACAGCGTTCAGAAGACGAGCAAGCTCCGAGTCTGCACGCCGGGGGACTATCGGCCCTTCAGCCTCTTGCGCGCCGACGGCGGCTACGAAGGCATCGACATCGACCTGGTTCAATCGGCTGCGAAGGCGCTGGGTGTTGAAGCGGAGGTCGTGAAGACTTCCTGGTCGACGCTGATGAAAGACTTCCAAGAGAAGTGCGATGTTGCCGTGGGTGGAATCTCGGTCACGCTCGAACGTCAGAAGTCTGCCTTCTTCACCACGGCCTACATGGTCAACGGCAAAGCCCCGATCACGAAGTGCGAGAACGTATCGAAGTTCCAAACGGTGGCCGATATCGACAAGCCCAGCGTCACGGTCATCGAGAACCCGGGTGGTAGCAATGAGCGTTTTGCCCGCGCCAACTTCAAGCAGGCCAAGATCGTCATCTACAACGACAACACGACCATCTTCGACGAGATCATCAAGGGCAATGCTGACGTCATGATCTCCGAGTCTGTCGAGACGATCGCGCAACAGAAGCTCCGCCCCGGTCTTTGTGCCGTGAACCCCGACAAGCCGCTTCAGTACGGCGAGATGGCGTGGCTCGTGCCCCGTGGCGATGCGGTTTTCAAGGCGTGGATGGATCAGTGGCTTCATCTCGCAAAAGCGACCGGCGAGTACGACCGTGTCGTAGCTCGCTGGCTTCGATAGCTTGCCGGCGCAAGGCAGAGGAAGCGACGCCTCCTCTTTTCAAACCCTCCAAAACACCACGAGTCCGCCATGTCCACCGCAACATTGATCTCGCTGTTTGGCTACAAGGCCTGGGCCAATTCGGAACTGTTCGCCCTGTTGAGCACGCTCCCGACAGAACGTGCAGAAGAGCTCCACACCTGCATTCGTACGCTCAACCACATCTACGTCGTTGACAGGATCTTTCGTGCTCACCTCAGCGGAGAGCCGAGGCCGTTTGAGGCCACGAACACCAAGGCAACGCCATTGCTTGGCCAGCTTCGAGAAGATGTCGAGGCCACCGATGCCTGGTACCAGAGATACGTCTCGGCGCTGACCGCAGATGAGCTCTCGAAGGTTCTGGCTTTCACGTTCACCGACGGTGATCGTGGTCGCATGTCGCGAGAAGAGATCCTCCTTCACGTCGTCACTCACGGTGGGTATCACCGAGGCAATGTCGGGCAAGTGCTCAAGTCAATCTCGGTGGCTCCACCACGCGATCTCTACACCAAGTTTCTGCATCAGAGTGAGCCCGCACGCAGGGCGGTCTGACGACACCTGACCGAGAAACCTGTAGCAAAGAAGCACACGCAGCCGTTCTGGTTTGACCGAGATCGGGTCGGTTCGCTTGAATATGCAAGCCAAGGCCCCAGCTTGGCTCGACGATGAACCTGAACTGGAAACGCCCGCTCTTCTATTGCCTGATACCGGTTCTGGTCTTTCTGGTGTTCATCGGCTTTCCGCTACCGTTCGCACCGCCGCGCGGCGCCAAGCCTGGGCAGGAGCAATCGGTGCCTGCAGACAAGAAGGCCAACAGAAGTCACTCATAGGCAGGCACCGAAACATGGAGTTCGGTGGGGCTGCCGCCATCGCCCGTGACGGCGTCTTCAGCCCTTGGGGGCAGTGGCGCTGAATCCAACCGAGACCAGCGCCGACTCTGCGATCTGCTGGTCCTGCAGGTAGTCGCCGCCGGAGATGCCGATGGCGCCCACCAGCTGCTCGCCGTCGAACACCGGCACGCCACCGCCGACCGCAACGAATCGTGGGCGGTGCGCGAGTTGCGCCGCGTTCGGGTTCGCCAGGATCGCTGGCCACGCGTGCGTGGGCATGCCGAAGGACGCAGCCGTCCACGCCTTGTCGATGGCGATGTCGACGGTGAGGAACAGCGAGGCGTCGGTGCGCTCGAAGGCCCGGAGGTGGGCCCCAGCGTCCGTCACGGCGATGGAGACCTCTACGCCGATCTTCTTCGCGGCCTCTCTGGCGGCACTCACCAGCGCCGCCGCCGCCTGTCGGCTGAGGGTTGCGGCGGGGAGTGTCTTGGCTGCGCTCATGGGCGTGTCTGCGTGAAGTTGACTGGCACCCACTGGTACTTCTTGCCCGCAGCGCGCAAGTGGCCCAGCCCGGGGAACTGGAGGTGCGAGGCGCCGATGAGGTCACCGTCTTTGGCGGCCTGCGAGAAGACCTTGTTGCGCGTGAGCGCGGCCGCCTTCGCATCGCTGTCGAATGCGATCGTGACGGTGGGGTCGTCGAGCTGAACGGCTGCCACGTGGATCAGGTCGCCAACCAGGAACAGCTTCTGTCCCCTGCTCTCGATCACGTAGCTGGTGTGGCCGGCAGTGTGACCATAGCTTGAGTACGAGCGAACGCCCGGCGACAGTTCGGTGTTGGCCTCGAACGGCTGGTACTTGTTGGCCTTCACGTACGGGTTCAGTGACGCCATGGCGCCTTGGAAGAACCCCTTGGAAGAGTCGGGCGCCTTGTCCAGATTCGCCTGGCTCAACCAGAAGTCTGAATCCCGCTTGTCGGCACGGATCAGCGCATTGGGGAAGACGAGCGCGCCGCCAGCGGCGAGGCCGCCGACGTGGTCGGGGTGCAAATGGGTCAGGTAGATCTCGTCGACCTGTTCGGGGGCGTATCCCGCGGCCTTGAGGTTGGTCACGAGTTTGCCGAGCGTGGGGCCGAACAGTGCGCCGGCGCCGGTGTCGACAAGGATGAGCTTGGTGCCGGTGTTGATCAGGTATGCGTTGACAGAGGTCTCCAACGGGCTCTTCAGGAACGACTTGTCCAGCGCTGCGTTGACTCGCTTGGCGTCTTCCTTCAACAGCTGGTCGACCGGGAGGTCGGCGGTACCGTCGCTCAGCGCGGTGATCTCGAAGTCACCGACCATGATTCGATAGAAAGCAGGCGCGGATACCTTGACCATCGGCGCTGCGGCATGCGCAACCATGGGCGCGAAAGCCGAGAAAGCCATGGTCGTGGCGAGCGTGGTTGCGTAGGCCAGTTTCGTGAGGGGATGCATTGACATGAGTCGTCCAGTAAGGGCCAGTGAAGGCCATGCGTTGCGGATGAACGGATTGTGTTGATTTGCGTTTGTTGGAACAATCAGCCGAAATGCAAACACTGATTGCGAAAAATGCAAAACCAATGCGAAAGCCAAAGATGCGAGGCCATGAGTGATTGAGGCGCTGCCCACCTTCGTGGCCGTCGCCGAAGCGGGCACGTTTTCGGAAGTGGCGCGCGTGCAGGGCGTCGCAGTCTCATCGGTGACGCGGCGAATCGATTCGCTCGAGTCCGAATTCGGCACCAAGCTCTTCAACCGCAGCTCACGCCGCGTGCTTCTCACGGATGCAGGCGAGCAGCTCCTCGTGCGAGCCAAGAGCATCCTGGCGGACCTGGCCGATGCGAAGGACAGCCTCACCGCCTCCAGCGCAGAACCGCGCGGCCTGCTGACCGTGACGGTGCCGTCCGCGTTCGGGCGCCGACACGTGGCGCCGGCGGTGATCGAGTTCCTGAAGCTGTACCCGTCGATCGAGGTCGATCTTCACGTCAGCGACCGGGTCGTCGACCTGACCGAAACGCGGGTCGACGTGGCCATCCGCATCGGGTCGCTGCCGAGCAGCGACCTCGTCGCGACCCGCCTCGCCCCGATGCGACGGCTGGTCTGCGCCAGCCCGGCCTACCTGAAGCGACATGGGCGGCCCGCTGCCCCGCTCGAACTGCTGAAGCACAACTGCCTGACCATCGCCTCGTCGCCGACGCCTCCGGGCTGGTGGTCCTTCGCTGGCGCCAACAAAGGCGCGCCGCTCGCTGTGCGCGGGAATCTTCGCACCGACGACACCGAGTCGCTGCTGCAGGCGGCATTGGCCGGCGTGGGCATCGTTCACCTGGCCACGTGGCTGGTGAGCGACGCGATCAAGAACCGGCGGCTCATTTCTCTGTTGCCCGAGGCGCAGCTTGCCGACAAGTACCTGCCAGGCATCCACGCGGTGCGCATGCCTGGCAGATCGCACGCCACCAAGGCGCAACTCTTCATCACTCATTTGCGCACCGTGTTCGGCGAGGTGCCAGCCTGGGATCGCGTGATTGCCGAGAGCCGGTGAGCCTGCCGCTGGCTCGACAGGCGCGGCGGGGCGTTCTAGGGCCGCGGCGCCTTGCGCGGCCGCTGACGCACTCTGGCGAGGTTCGATGTGATGAGCGCCGCAGTCAGCGTGACGAGCCACGACAGGTAGACCCACAGCAGGAACACCGGGAAGGCCGCGAACGTGCCGTACACGGCCTTGTAGGTCGGCACCTTGAGCAGGTAGGCCGCGAAGCCGCGTTTGCCCAATTCGAAACCGATGCTTGCGATCAAGCCGCCCACGAGGGCATCGCGCCGCCGCACCTTGGTGTTGGGCACGAAGTAGAAGAGGCAGGTCAGCCCCACCAGGGCGAGCAGCAGCGGGCCGAGGTTCAACACGAACTTGGCCGAGGGCGGCAGCGTTTCGATCAGCCCCACCGACGCGCCGAGCACGTACGAGGTGGCCCACAGGCTCACGCCCAGAACCGGCGGCCCCACGGCCAGCATCAGCAGGTACAGGCCGATCCGCTTGAGGAAGGGACGGTTCTTCTTCACCTTCCAGATTTGGTTGAGCGCGTTCTCCACCGTGAGCAAAAGCGCGACGGCTGTCAGCAGCACGAAGAGCGAGCCGACCCAGGTCAGGCCGTTGGCATTGACGGCGAACTGGTTCAGGTACTTCAGCACCGTGCGCGAGATGTCGGCCGGCAGCAGGCTCTGCAGCAGATAGTTTTCGATCGCCTGCTCGAAGCGGTCGAAGATGGGAAACCGCGTGAACAGGGCAAAGCTCACCGCCAGAAACGGCACGATGGACAGCACGGTTGTGAAGGTGAGGCTGCCGGCGATCTGGGCCAGGCGTTCTTCCCGGGCGCGGCGAATGGTGAGTAGGGTCAGGCCGATCATGCGTCGCTCGAAATCGAGGCGCTGAGTCGCCTCCTCCGAGTTCAGTCTATGCGAGGCGCGGGGTGGGCTGCCTGTGGACGAAGAACTAGATCAACGGCATGGGCCGCGATTCGCCAAAGCTTCGCGGCGGCGTGTGCGGCACGGCGGCGTGCTCATGGTGGCTGGCGGTCGATGCTGGCGCCGCAGCAACGGCCAGCGAAGCCGGCAAGACCTCGGCCACCGGCCCGGCCAGCAGTTCGGTCAAATTCGGTGCCGCGGGTGTTGTCTCTTTGGCGAACCACACATCGGCCATCTCGTGCTGTGCACCGTCGGCGGTGGTGTAGCTCGACACCAGGCCGATCAGGTTGCCGTTGTCTGTGGCGGTGCCGGTGTGCGCGTGCAGGTCGAGCGAAACGATGCCGAGCTCGGCCAGCGTCTTCAGCTCGCCGGCGTCTGACACGCCGTTGTGGTTGGCGTCGACCCAGACGCGCAGGTCCTTGAAGTGGGTGTCGGCGGCGCTCAGCTTGCCGTCGTGGTTGCTGTCTTCCAGAGCCATCGCGGCATAGCCGTTGCCGGCGCGGGTGCCATCGGGCCGCAACGTGGCCACGCCGAAGAGCTCGGTGCCGTCGTTGATCTTGCCATCGTGGTTGCGGTCCATCACCAGCAGGCCGTCGGTGGGCGAGACCCAGCCGACCTTGCTCGCGTGGCCGGTGCCCAGCAGGTCGAAGCTCACGCCATTGGCTGCCGCCAGCGTGTGGATGCCGTTGCCGTCGAGATCGAGCACGATGGGCGTGGCCTGCAAGAAGGCGTTGATCTGCGCGATCGACATGGCGCCGATGTCCTGCGCCTCGAAAGCCGCAATCTGCTCGGGCGACATGGCCAGGATGTCAGCCGTGCTCAGCGAGCCGATCTGTGCGGTGGTGAAGGCCACGACCTGGTCGGTCGTCAGCGCCTGGATCTGGTCGGTGGTGAGCACGGCGATCTGCTGCGGGCGCAGAGCCGAGAACTGGTCGGTGCTCAGCTCGGCCACCTGCGAGGGCAGCAGCGAATGGATGGCGGCCGTGCTCAGTGCCCGCAGGTCGGCGCTTTCCAGGCCAATGATCTGCTCGGCGCTGAGGGCGCTCACCTGTGCGTTGGTCAAGGCCGCAAAGTGCGCACTGTCGAATGCGTTCAGCTCGTCGGTTGACAGTGAGGCGATGTGGTCGGTCGTCAAGGCCCGCATCTGGCCCGTGGTCAGTGCAGCGAGCTGGTCGGAGCCGAGCGCGTTGAACTGCTCTGCCGACAAGGCCTGGATGACGCTGCTGCCGAGAGCGCGGATGTCGGCGGTCTCGATCAGGGCGATCTGGTCGCTGCTCAACAACGCGATCTGGTCGGATTGCAGGGCTGCGAACTGGCCCGTGCCGAGCGCGACCAGGTCGTCGCTGTTCAGGGCGCTGAGCTGCGTGGCGTCCAGCGCGCGGATCTGCGCTGTGGTGAGTGCGGCGATCTGGCCGGTGTTGAAGGCGTTCAGCGTGTCGGTGGGCAGGCCGGCCACCTGAGCGGCGCTGAGGGACGCGATCTGCGCGGTCGACAGTGCTGCCAGGTGGGTGGCGTCGAGTGCGGCGAACTGGTCGCTCGACCAAGCGCGCAGCGCCGCGGTGCTGAGCGCGTGCAGGTCGGCCGTCTCCAGTGTGGCGATCTGCTCGACCGACAAGCCTGCGCTCTGCGCCGAGCTGAGCGAGGCGAACTGCGCGGTGCTCAGCGCATTCAGCGAGTCGCTGGCCAGTGAGCCGATCTGCGTTGGCGTGAGCGATGCCACTTGCGCGGTCGTCAGTGCGCCGATCTGCTGGCTGCCCAGCGCCTCGACCTGTTCGGGTGAGAGCGAGCGCAGCGCGGCGGTGGTGAGGGCGCGCAGGTCGGCGCTCTCCAGGGCCGCGAGTTGCAGGGTCGTGATGCCGCCGACCTGTGCAGTGGTGAGCGAAGCGAACTGCGCCGTGCCCAGCGCATTCAATTGGTCGGTGGCCAGAATGCCGAGCGAAGCGGCAGACAGCGCCCGCACCTGTGCGGTGGACAGCGCCTGGAAGTCGCTGCTGGGCAGGCTCGTGAGCTGCTCGTTCGCGAGCGCCGCGATCTGGCCGGTCGACAGCGCCGCCACCTGGGCCGGTGTCAAGGCCTGAAGCTGGTCGCTCGACAAAGCGCCCAGTGCCAGCGGGCTGAGTGAGCGCAGGTCGGCCGTTTCGAGCGCCGCCATCTGCGCGGTGGTCAGCGCGGCGGCCTGCCCGGCGCCGAGTGCGGCGTACTGGGCCGTCGTGAGGCTGCGCAAATCATCCGAGGACAGGCTGGCGATCTGGTCACTCGTGAGCGCCCCAATCTGCGCAGCCTTGAGTGCGGCGAGTTGGGCGGTGCTGAGCAGGGCCAGGTCGTCGGTGGTCAGCGCAGCGACCTGGTCGGTGCTCATCGATGCGACCTGGGCGCTGGTCAACACGGCCATCTGCGCCGTGCTCAGTGCATTCAGCTCGGCGGTGGTGAGCTGCGGAATCTGGGCGCTGGTGAGCGACACCACCTGCGCGGTGGTCAGCAGCGGAACCTGCGCCAGCGTCAGCGAATCGAGTTGCGCCGCGCTCAAGCCGCGGATGGCGGCGCTGCTGAGTGCGCGCAGGTCGGCTGTCTCCAGTGCGGGGATCTGCAGCGTCGTCATGGCGCCGGCCTGCGCGGGTGTGAACGCGGCGAACTGCGCCACCGTCAGCGCATTCAGCTCGGCCGTGCTCATGGCCGCGATCTCTGCTGGCGTGAGCGCGCGCGCCTGCGCGTCGGTGAGCGGGCCGCTGTCGGTTCCGCTTCCTGGCACGTTGATCTGGGCGGCACGGCCGAACCGCGCCTTCAACGCACGGACGGGCGCCTCACCCGTCGCCCACTTGAGCAGCTCCGAGAACTTCATGGGCGTGGTCTAGAGATCAGATCGGATCGGGCCACGGCGATCGCGGTGAAGCAATTGCCGTGGCCGTGGATCAGATCAGCGGTTGCTGCTTGTTGTCGTCGACCGGCAGGATGCTCTGGCTGATGGCCACCACCGGTGCCGGTGCAACCACCGCGGCGTGAGCCGTGGTCGATGCGGGCAGCACGTCGGCGGTCGGGCCGGCCAGCAGTTCGCTGAGGGCCGGTGCCGTCGTCGTGGCAGCGGTCGTGTCCTTGGCGAAGTAGACGTCGGCCATCTGGTGCGTGGCGCCGTCGGCGGTGGTGTAGCTCGACACCATCCCCAGCAGGTTGCCGTTGTCCATCTGCGTGCCCGTCACGTGGTTCAGGTCGAGCGAGACGATGCCGAAGTCGGCCAGGCCGTGCAACTCGCTTGCGTCGCTCTTGCCGTCGTGGTTGCCGTCGACCCAGACCTTGATGTCCTTGAAGTGGGCATCGGCCGTGGTGAGCTTGTGGTCGTGATTGGTGTCTTCCAGCGCCAGGGCCGCGTAACCGTTGCCGGCGCGGGTGCCGTCGGCATTCTTCGTGGCCACACCGAACAGCTCGGTGCCGTCGTTGATTTGGCCGTCGTGGTTGCGGTCCATGACCAGCAGGCCACTGTTGCCGGTGATCCAGCCCACCTTGTTCGCGGTGCCGGTGCCGTTCAGGTCGAAGTTGACGCCGTTGGCCGCCGAGCTGGTGTGGATGCCGGTGCCGTCGAGGTCGAGCACGATCGGCGTGGCGCCGAAGAATGCATCGAGCTGCGACGACGACATCACACCCACATCGCCGCCTTCGAAGGCCGAGATCTGCGTCATCGACATCGCGCTGATTTCAGCCGTGGTCAGGGCCACGATCTGGTCGGTGGTGAAGGCCACGACCTGGTCGGTGGTCAGCGCGTGCATCTGTGCCGTCGTGAAGTGCGCAATCTGGCTGGCGCTCAGCGTCTGGAACTGGTCGGTCGTGATGGCCACGATCTGGTCGGTCGTCAGCGACGCGATCGATGCGTTGCCCAGGGCGTGCAGGTCGGCGGTCTCCAGTGTCGAGATCTGCGACGCCGTGAGGTGCGAGATCTGGTTGGTGGACATTACCGAGAACTGGGCCGCGGTGAAGGCGTTCAGGTCATCGGAGGCCAGGTCGGCCAGTTGCGAGGTGGTCAGGTTGATCACCTGGCCGCCCATCGACGTGAGTTGCGACGTGGTCAGCTCGCCCAGTTGCGCATCCGTCAGGGCGCGCAGCGTGGTGGAGGTCAGCGCGTGCAGGTCGGCCGTTTCGATCACCGAGATCTGGTCGGTGGTGATGGCGATGATCTGCGCCGACGTGAAGGCGGCGAACTGGCTCGTGGTCATCGCAACCAGCGAATCGGTGTGCAGGCCGGCGATCTGGCCGTTGGTCAGCGAGCTGATTTCCGTGGTGGTGAACGCGGCGAACTGGTCGGTCGTGAAGGCGTTCAGGTGGTCGGTGGTCAGCGAAGCGATGGTCGAACCCAGGCTGGCGACTTGCGCGGTCGTCAGTGCCGCCAGGTTGTCGGTGCTCAGCGCGTTCAGCTGGTCGGTGCTCCAGGAATGGAGTGCCGCGGTGCTCAGGGCGCGCAGGTCGGCCGATTCCAGCGTGGAGATCTGGTCGGTCGTCAGCGCATGGGCCGCTGCGGTGCTGAACGAGGCGAACTGCGCCGAGCTCATCGCATTCAGGTTGGTGCTGGTCAGGCCGCCGATCTGGTCGCTCGTCAGCGCGCCCACCTGGGTGGTGCTGAGGGCCACCATCTCGTCGGACGTGAGCGCATTGAGTTGGTCGGTGCTCAGGGCACGCAGCGAGGTGGAGCTGATGGCGCGCAGGTCGGCCGTTTCCAGCTGCGACATCTGGTCAGTCGTCAGTGCATGGACTTGCGCCGTCGTCATCGCAGCGTACTGGGTCACCGTCATGGCACGCAGGTCAGCCGATTCGAGCGTGCTGATCTGGTCGCTCGTCAGGCCGACGACTTGCGAGGTCGTGAGCGCGGCGAACTGTGCGGTGCCGAAGGCGTTCAGGTGATCCGAGCTCATCGACGCGAGGGTGCTGGTGCTCAGGGCGGCCACTTGCGCCGTCGTCATCGCAGCCAGGTTGTCGGTGCTCAGGGCGCCGAACTGGTCAGAGCTCCACGAGCCCAGGGCAGCCGAGCTCAGGGCGCGCAGGTCGGAAGACTCCAGCGCGGCGATCTGGTCGGTGGTGAACGCGTGGGCCGCAGCCGTCGACAGCGAGGCGAACTGTGCCGAGCTGAGGGCGTTCAGGTTGGTGGTGCTCAGGCCGGCGATCTGGTCGGTCGTCAGGGCTGCGACTTGGGCCGTGCTCAGTGCCACCATCTCGTCCGAGGTCAGGGCGTTCAGCTGGTCGCTGCCGAGCGAGCGCAGGGCAGTGGAGCTGATGGCGCGCAGGTCGGCGGTTTCCAGTTGCGACATCTGGTCGGTCGTCAGGGCGTGCACTTGCGCGCTCGTCAGGGCAGCGAACTGGCCGGTGGTCAGGGCACGCAGGTCAGCCGATTCGAGTGTGCTGATCTGGTCGCTGGTGAGGCCGACGACTTGTGCCGTGGTCATCGCAGCGAACTGTGCGGTGCCGAAGGCGTTCAGGTGGTCCGAAGTCAGCGATGACAGTGCGCCGGTGCTCAGCGAAGCCACTTGGGCCGTGGTCATGGCGGCCAGGTTGTCGGTGCTCAGGGCAGCGAACTGGTCGGTGCTCCACGAGCGCAGGGCGGCCGAGCTCAGGGCGCGCAGATCGGCCGATTCGAGTGCAGCGATCTGGTCTGTCGTCAGCGCCTTGGCGGCCGCGGTCGTCAGCGAGGCGAACTGGGCCGAGCTCAGCGCGTTCAGGTTGGTGGTGCTCAAACCGGCGACTTGGTCGGTGGTCAGCGCGCCCACTTGAGCTGTTGTCAGGGCGAGCATCTCGTCCGAGGTCAGCGCGTTCAGCTGGTCGCTGCCGAGCGAGCGCAGCGCGGTGGAGCTGATGGCACGCAGATCGGCGGTTTCCAGCTGCGACATCTGGTCGGTCGTCAGGCCGTGGACTTGCGCCGTGGTCATCGCAGCGTACTGCGCGGTGGTCAGGGCACGCAGGTCAGACGATTGGAGCGTGCTGATCTGGTCGGAGCCGAGGGCGGCCACTTGTGCGGTCGTCATCGCGGCGAACTGTGCGGTGCCGAAGGCATTCAGGTGGTCCGATGCCAGCGACGACAGTTCAGCCGTGGTCAGTGAGGCCACTTGAGCCGTGGTCATCGCAGCCAGGTTGTCGGTGCTCAGGGCAGCGAACTGGTCGGTGCTCCAGGAGCGCAGCGAAGCCGAGCTCAGGGCACGCAGGTCAGCCGATTCGAGCGCGGCGATCTGGTCGGTGGTGAATGCATGGGCAGCCGCCGTTGTCAGTGAAGCGAACTGGGCCGAGCTGAGGGCGTTCAGGTTGGTGGTGCTCAGGCCGGCGACCTGGTCGGTCGTCAGCGCGCCGACTTGGGCGGTCGTCAGCGCCACCATCTGGTCGGAGGTGAGGGCGTTCAGCTGGTCGCTGCCGAGCGAGCGCAGGGCAGTCGAGCTGATCGCACGCAGGTCGGCGGACTCCAGCTGCGACATCTGGTCGGTCGTCAGGCCGTGGATTTGCGCCGTGGTCATCGCAGCGTACTGCGCGGTGGTCAAGGCACGCAGGTCAGCCGATTGGAGCGTGCTGATCTGGTCAGAGCCGAGGGCGGCCACTTGTGCGGTCGTCATCGCGGCGAACTGGGCGGTGCCGAAGGCATTCAGGTGGTCCGAGGCCAGCGACGACAGTTCGGCCGTGGTCAGCGAGGCCACTTGAGCGGTCGTCATCGCAGCCAGGTTGTCGGTGTTCAGGGCGCCGAACTGGTCGGTGCTCCAGGCGCGCAGCGAAGCCGAGCTCAGGGCACGCAGGTCGGCGGACTCCAAGGCTCCGATCTGGTCGGTCGTCAGCGCCTTGGCGGCTGCGGTCGTCAGTGAGGCGAACTGGGTCGAGCTGAGGGCGTTCAGGTTGGTGGTGCTCAGGCCGGCCACTTGGTCGGTCGTCAGGGCGCCGACTTGGGCGGTCGTCAGAGCCACCATTTGGTCGGACGTGAGGGCGTTCAGCTGGTCGCTGCCGAGCGAGCGCAGGGCGGTCGAGCTGATGGCACGCAGGTCGGCGGTTTCCAGCTGCGACATCTGGTCGGTCGTCAGCGCGTGGACTTGCGCCGTGGTCATCGCAGCGTACTGCGCGGTGGTCAGGGCACGCAGGTCAACCGATGCCAGCGTGCTGATCTGGTCGCTGCTCAGGCCGGCGACTTGCGCCGTGGTCATCGCGGCGAACTGTGCGGTGCCGAAGGCGTTCAGGTGGTCCGAGGCCAGGGACGACAGTTCAACCGTGGTCAACGAAGCCACTTGAGCGGTCGTCAGAGCAGCCAGGTTGTCGGTGCTGAGGGCGCCGAACTGGTCGGTGCTCCAGGAACGCAGGGCGGCCGAGCTCAATGCGCGCAGGTCAGAAGACTCCAGCGCGGCGATCTGGTCGGTGGTGAATGCGTGGGCAGCTGCCGTCGTCAGCGAAGCGAATTGCGACGAAGTCAGCGCATTCAGGTTGGTCGTGCTCAAACCTGCGACCTGGTCGGTCGTCAGCGCGCCCACTTGAGCGGTCGTCAGAGCGACCATCTGGTCGGACGTGAGAGCGTTCAGTTGGTCGCTGCCGAGCGAGCGCAGGGCGGTGGAGCTGATCGAGCGCAGGTCGGCGGTTTCCAGCTGCGACATCTGATCGGTCGTCAGCGCGTGGACTTGCGCCGAGGTCATCGCGGCGAACTGGCCCGTGCTCAGGGCACGCAGGTCAGCCGACTCGAGCGTGGCGATCTGGTCGGAGCCAAGGGCTGCCACTTGCGCGGTCGTCATCGCAGCGAACTGGGCGGTGCCGAAGGCGTTCAGGTGATCCGAGGCCAGCGAGGACAGTTCGGCCGTGGTCAACGAAGCCACTTGGGCGGTCGTCAGGGCAGCCAGGTTGTCAGTGCTCAGGGCGCCGAACTGGTCGGTGCTCCAAGAGCGCAATGAAGCCGAGCTCAGGGCGCGCAGGTCAGAAGACTCCAGCGCGGCGATCTGGTCGGTGGTGAGTGCGTGGGCAGCCGCCGTCGTCAGCGAGGCGAACTGGGCCGAGCTGAGGGCATTCAGGTTGGTCGTGCTCAGGCCGGCGACTTGGTCGGTCGTCAGCGCACCGACCTGGGCGGTCGTCAGAGCCACCATCTGGTCGGACGTGAGGGCGTTCAGCTGGTCGCTGGTGAGCGAGCGCAGCGCGGTGGAGCTGATGGCACGCAGGTCGGCTGTTTCCAGCTGCGACATCTGGTCAGTCGTCAGGGCATGGGCTTGCGCGGTCGTCAGGGCAGCGAACTGGCCGGTGGTCAAAGCCCGCAGGTCGGCTGATTCGAGGGTGCTGATCTGGTCGCTGGTGAGGCCTGCCACTTGCGCCGTGGTCATCGCAGCGAACTGTGCGGTGCCGAAGGCGTTCAGGTGGTCCGATGCCAGCGATGACAGTTCAACCGTGGTCAGCGAAGCCACTTGAGCGGTCGTCAGAGCAGCCAGGTTGTCGGTGCTCAGGGCGCCGAGCTGATCGGTGCTCCAGGAGCGCAGAGCGGCCGAGCTCAAGGCACGCAGGTCAGCCGATTCGAGCGCGGCGATCTGGTCGGTGGTGAACGCGTGGGCAGCAGCCGTCGTCAGCGAGGCGAACTGGGCCGAGCTGAGGGCGTTCAGGTTGGTGGTGCTCAGGCCGGCAACCTGGTCGGTCGTCAGCGCGCCGACTTGCGCCGTCGTCAGAGCCACCATTTGGTCAGACGTGAGAGCGTTCAGTTGGTCGCTGCCGAGCGAGCGCAGGGCGGTGGAGCTGATCGAGCGCAGGTCGGCGGTTTCCAGCTGCGACATCTGATCGGTCGTCAGCGCGTGGACTTGCGCCGAGGTCATCGCAGCGAACTGGCCCGTGCTCAGGGCACGCAGGTCAGCCGACTCGAGTGTGGCGATCTGATCGGAGCCGAGGGCGGCCACTTGCGCGGTCGTCATCGCGGCGAACTGGGCGGTGCCGAAGGCGTTCAGGTGATCGGAGGCCAGCGACGACAGTTCGGTCGTGGTCAACGAAGCCACTTGAGCGGTGGTCATCGCAGCCAGGTTGTCGGTGCTCAGCGCGTTGATCTGATCCGTGCTCCAGGCACGCAGGGCAGACGAGCTGAGGGCGCGCAGGTCGGAAGATTCCAGCCCGGCGATCTGGTCGGTCGTCATGGCACGGGCCTGGGCACTGGTCATCGACGCGAATTGCGGTGCCGAGGTCAGGGCGTTCAGGTTGGTCGTCGTCAGGCCGGCGATCTGGTCGGTGCTCAGCGCGCCCAGCTGGGCCGTCGTGAGGGCGGCCATCTGGTCGGAGTTCAGCGCATTGAGCTGGTCGCTGGAGAGCGCGCGCAGCGCGGTCGTCGAGATGGCGCGCAGGTCAGCCGTCTCCAGCTGCGACATTTCGCTGGTGGTGAAGGCGTGCACTTGGGCGCTGGTCAGTGCAGCGTACTGGCCCGTGGTCAGCGCGCGCAGGTCGCTCGACTCGAGCGTGCTGATCTGGTCGGAGCCGAGGGCAGCCACTTGCGCGGTCGTCATCGCGGCGAACTGTGCGGTGCCGAAGGCGTTCAAATGATCCGAAGCCAGCGACGACAGGGCGCCGGTGGTCAGCGAAGCCACTTGGGCCGTGGTCATGGCAGCGAGGTTGTCGGTGCTCAGCGCGCCGAACTGGTCGGAGCTCCACGAGCGCAGGGCAGCCGAGCTCAGGGCGCGCAGGTCAGCGGACTCCAGCGCGGCGATCTGGTCGGTGGTGAACGCGTGGGCAGCTGCCGTTGTCAGCGAAGCGAATTGCGACGAGGTCAGTGCATTCAGGTTGGTGGTGCTCAGGCCCGCGACTTGGTCGGTGCCGAGAGCGCCGACTTGGGCGGTCGTCAGAGCCACCATTTGGTCGGACGTGAGGGCGTTCAGCTGGTCGCTGCCGAGCGAGCGCAGCGCGGTCGAGCTGATCGCACGCAGGTCGGCGGTCTCGATCTGCGACATCTGGTCGGTCGTCAGGGCCTGCACTTGCGCGCTCGTCAAGGCGGCGAACTGGCCAGTGGTCAAGGCCCGCAGGTCAGACGATTCGAGTGTGCTGATCTGGTCGCTGCTCAGGCCGGCGACTTGCGTCGTGGTCATCGCGGCGAACTGGGCGGTGCCGAAGGCGTTCAGGTGATCGGAGGCCAGCGACGACAGCTCGCTGGTGGTCAACGAAGCGACTTGAGCCGTCGTCAGAGCAGCCAGGTTGTCGGTGCTCAGGGCGCCGAATTGATCGGTGCTCCAGGAACGCAGGGCGGCCGAGCTCAGGGCGCGCAGGTCAGAAGACTCCAGCGCGGCGATCTGGTCGGTGGTGAATGCGTGGGCAGCCGCCGTCGTCAGCGAGGCGAATTGCGACGAGGTCAGCGCATTCAGGTTGGTGGTGCTCAGGCCCGCGACTTGGTCGGTGCCGAGAGCGCCGACTTGGGCGGTCGTCAGAGCCACCATCTGGTCGGACGTGAGGGCGTTGAGCTGGTCGCTGCCGAGCGAGCGCAGCGCGGTCGAGCTGATCGAGCGCAGGTCGGCGGTTTCCAGCTGCGACATCTGGTCGGTCGTCAACGCGTGGACTTGCGCCGAGGTCAGCGCAGCGTACTGGCCGGTGCTCAGGGCACGCAGGTCAGCCGATTCGAGCGTGCTGATCTGGTCGCTGCTCAGGCCGGCGACTTGTGCCGTGGTCATCGCGGCGAACTGGGCCGTGCCGAAGGCGTTCAGGTGATCGGAGGCCAGCGACGACAGCGCGCCGGTGGCGAGTGCGGCCACTTGCGAGGTGGTCATCGCGGCGAGGTTGTCGGTGCTCAGCGCGCCGAACTGGTCGGAGCTCCAGGCACGCAGCGAGGCCGAGCTCAGCGCGCGCAGGTCAGCAGACTCCAGCGCAGCGATCTGGTCGGTGGTCAGCGCCTTGGCGGCAGCGGTGGTGAGCGAAGCGAACTGGGCCGAGCTCAGTGCGTTCAGGTTGGTGGTGCTCAGGCCGGCGATCTGGTCGGTGCCGAGGGCACCGATCTGGCCGGTCGTCAGGGCGACCATCTGGTCGGAGGTCAGCGCGTTGAGCTGGTCGCTGGACAGCGAGCGCAGGGCAGCGGAGCTGATGGCGCGCAGGTCGGCGGTCTCGAGCTGCGACATCTGGTCGGTCGTCAGCGCGTGCACTTGCGCCGTGGTCATCGCGGCGTATTGGCCGGTGCTCAGGGCACGCAGGTCAACCGATTCGAGCGTGCTGATCTGGTCGCTGGTGAGGCCGGCGACTTGCGCCGTGGTCATGGCGGCGAACTGGGCGGTGCCGAGCGCATTCAGGTGATCGGAGGCCAGCGACGCGAGTGCGCCGGTGGCGAGCGCAGCGACTTGCGAGGTCGTCAGTGCAGCCAGGTTGTCGGTGCTCAGCGCGCCGAACTGGTCGGTGCTCCAAGAGCGCAAGGCGGCCGAGCTCAGGGCGCGCAGGTCGGCGGACTCCAGCGCAGCGATCTGGTCGGTGGTGAACGCGTGGGCAGCCGCCGTGGTCAGCGAGGCGAACTGGGTCGAGCTCAGTGCGTTCAGGTTGGTGGTGCTCAGGCCGGCGATCTGGTCGGTGCCGAGAGCGCCGACTTGGCCGGTCGTCAATGCAGCCATGTGATCGGTGGTCAGCGCGTTGAGCTGGTCGCTCGACAGCGAGCGCAGGGCGGCAGAGCTGATGGCGCGCAGGTCGGCAGTCTCGAGCTGCGACATTTCATCGGTGGTCAGCGCCTTCACTTGCGCCGTCGTGAGCGCAGCGAATTGGCTGGTGCTCAGGGCACGCAGGTCGCTCGACTCAAGGGTGCTGATCTGGTCGCTGGTGAGGCTGGCGACTTGCGCCGTGGTCATCGCGGCGAACTGCGCGGTGCCGAGAGCGTTCAGGTGATCGGAGGCCAGCGAGGCGAGGGTGCCGGTGGTGAGCGCGGCCACTTGCGAGGTGGTCAATGCGCTGAGGTTGTCGGTGCTCAAGGCGCCGAACTGGGCGGTGTCCCACGAGCGCAGGGCGGCGCTGCTGAGTGCGCGCACGTCGGCCGATTCCAGTGTGGAGATCTGGTCGCTCGTCAGTGCGTGGGCCTGGGTGCTGGACAGCGCGGCGAATTGGGTGCTGCTGAAGGCGTTCAGGTGGTCAGAGCTCAGGGTCGAGAGCTGGCCGGTGGTCAGCCAACCGATCTGGCTGGTCGTCAGGGCCGGCAACTGGTCGCTGGTGAAGTAGCCGAGCTGGTCGCTCGTGAGCGTGCGGATCGCGGCCGAGCCGAGGGCGCGCAGGTCAGCTGTCTCGAGCACCGGAATCTGGTCGGACGTCAGCGTCTGAATGCCCAAGGTCGAGATCGCAGCGACCTGCGCCGTGGTCAGCGCGATGATCTGGTCGGTGCGAAACGCTGCCCAATCTTCCGTCGAGAGCCCCGCAATGGTCTTGGTCGACAGACCAGCGATGACGGTGGTGGATAGATTCGGGATGTAGCTGGCCATGGTGTGTCCTAGTTCGCTTGTTCAGTGCTTCCGGTCAACGGCAGAGAAGCCACCTTGGTGGTTGGCATCGCGGCTATCTGACGCAGAACGGTTGGTTTCACTTGAATACTTCAGGGGGGTTGGTGCTTGCGTGGTGAGCGCGAAGACGCGCACGACGAAAGCCCCTTTCTCCCATTCCCTCGGAATATCGGTCCGGCGTCAGTTCGACTTAAGGCAGATTTGCAGGGGCTAAGCGGCGCAGTTCGTGACTTGCTGTTGCAGTAGGCGAGCTAACTGCATGGCGACAGAGACATCCGTCACGAATCGCGACGACTAGGGAAACTACGGACAAAGAAAAGGCTCTTTGCGCGTTAAGTAGTGAGAGGCTCACGCGCTGAGCGAGCGGATTGGCAAATTGGGCTCGAAGGTGCGAGAGCGCTGCCAGACCCGGAGGCCAAGATGCGAGATCGGGAGTT
>Ga0307515_10007419_pt1 | contig 21674 bp, 14 predicted proteins | sample 17_EM_MG_FD_194513 | JGI IMG/M metagenome (GOLD analysis project Ga0307515, IMG submission 194513) | Populus trichocarpa ectomycorrhiza microbial communities from riparian zone in the Pacific Northwest, United States - 17_EM | ecosystem: Host-associated > Plants > Roots > Unclassified | place...
AAAGGATGCATGAAAGTCATCAGCATTGAAATCCTTCCCATCTTCCTCATGATTCACATCAACAATCACCGCAAAGCGCGTCTTTCTCCGTTGTATGAACGCCTGAACTACTTCCTTCTTTGTTGCCCTTCGAATCCATAGTCGAGACGTGATGCCCGGTATTAAAAGTATAATAGCATGCCAGCGCTGGCACACAAGCTCCAAGCTCACTCTCATAACCGGCCGATCCAGTAGTACGAGCAGAAATATTTCAGAGAGTATCTCCACTGGAATGAGGTGGGCTTTCCCAGGGGGTAGTAACGGATGAACCGAACCCGATGAAGTTGAGGACATTGACAGACGGAGTAAGTATGATGAGAGGTCTCCGCGAGTACGTTGGACCAGCTCGAGAGGACCAGGGAGCTGGGAAGAGCGAGGGAGTGCAAAATCAGTACTTGTACTCATTTATATCATGTGGCCCAGCAAATGGCCCGGCGCTTCTGCGATCGGCGGTGTCTGCCGACAGATCTGTAGAGACTGGGCTGGACGACGTACATACTTACTCAACAGGTTCCTGTCAGATGGATTGGACATTTGTTGTATTTACCCGACTCATTCACACGTCCCGTCTCGTTTCGGACGGGCAGCCCGCCTCAAGCTCACCTGGTGGCAGTCAGTAGTGAAACGAGAATGACATCCAGTGCCCCAAAGATTTACATTGCACATAATGACGGCAGGGTTTCCTACATAGTGCAGATTATCTGAGTCATCTCGCTGGTCAAATCGATCAGGTACGTTGCTGAACCATGACGGACGGACGGCTCGCTACCTACGAGCTGGACAGATTGGCGCCCGGTTCGCTGAATAAACCCCAGTACACCCCACGTAGTCTAACCAGGATCATAGTCCGATCCACCGCATCTTCTGGTTCATTGCTTACGGCCGGGAGGGAGTGAACGAAGGCGCATTCGAGCACACTAGGTTGCCTGATATCTCGCTTTCGCACAGTTTCACGGAATGGGGGCTTCTCCGCGCCCGAATTTCATCCACAGAAAACCCTGTCCCGGAATGTCTACCCACAAAACAACGCCCACGCTACGACGTCGACCTACTGTTGGAATATTGTTGTTCTCGTCATAGTAGGTACTGTTTGTGTTTAATTACGGTTCCTTAATATCGGTTATATGCGGGGTTACAGGTCCGTTTCCGTATATTCTGATACTGGTTTCATGTTGTGGCTCGGCTATTATTACTATATAAGTAGTCCTATCGTAGAAGTAGATAGAATAAGGAGTGTCATCCCTTCGAACGAAGTAAGGGAGTTTCATTTTCCGTCACCTACCCTTCCCACTGCACCCTCCGTAACAACCACAACATGAACAAGGGTAGTTCCAGTCCAAGATTTCCACGGAATTGCGAGCTACTTCCGCGCATTGGGAGTTCAGCACGGATATAACAGTGCATAGCATGGCCAAGGATTCGGCCTTGGGCGAGGAATGCGTACAATGGAAAGTGTGCACCGCCGGGCCCTTCGATTGCTTGAAGAATATGTGCTTGTGTCTCGGCTGACCGCTCGGGGTGATGTGAACATCTGGGTAATCCTTATAAAGAAGTTTCATATATGTGATTCTATCGGCGACGTCCACGATTCGATCACGTACTGCCTACTTGTTGACCCGCTCGTCACCCATCTCTCCTGTGGTCCACAGTACGGGTGACCTTTTACTCTTGTGGGCTTTGGAAGGAATACTCAGACGAAGGTGATGACAATCTCCCGACCACGACGGCATAGCTGGGGGTGCATCACGATCTCTCTATCAGGGTTGACGCCGTCAGTTCAGAATTGAGGTAGAAGCATCGTGCATTTACTCAAGGCATGTCTGGCGCATATCCCTCCCTCCACATGTCACAGACCATGCTGAGGGTACATGAGCCTCTTGAGGAGCCGTAGAGGGAACCACGGGGCGAGTCTGGATGTAGGGCATGATGGATGTGCCGACGTAGGACGATAGGCGCGCGAGGAAGACAATCCCTTGGGTGATTAACGGCAGCGTTGTGGGAAATGGCGTTGCGCTTAGAATACAGCGTTCGCGCTGCGGTGCGAGCGACGAAGATGTCTGGTTTTCTGGGCGGGCTGCGTCAACGGAGGACGGGTAGGCGCTGCACGAAGGATAGGATAGCGGACGTAGATCTACTGGCACTGCAAGCGAAGAAACAGTAAGCACGGGGCCATCCTGAAGGGTCAGCGTGACGAACCTGGGACGGAATCTGCGCTTGTGGAAGCAAGACGGGGCGAACGAGCTGGAAGGATTCGCTGGTATTCTTCATCTATTGCACTGGGTGGTGAACGGCATCAATACACCCGCAGTATCAGGAGCTGTGACAAGAAACGGCCAGAGTGATAATCGTGGATGGGCAGAGCAGCGAGGGCTCGTCTCGCGTGTTGTGAACCAAGTGGTTTGTTGTCTTGATTGTGTTTACGCGCCTTGATTGGGTAGCCACAGCGATGAGAATCGGATGTGATGGATCCCATGCAACGATGGTACAGGCAGACGAATGGCAGGACCGACAGGCAAGTGTGAAGGACGACAACGCCGGGGAGACGTGATTTGTGGGATTGTGGGACGCGTAGTTGGCGAGGTATTCGTGGTGTGCGATGTCAACGTTGGAGGAGATTGCGCTGGTTAAAGATAGGATAGTGGATACAAAGTGTGTTGGGCTGTTGTGAAGTGAGGAACAGCGAGGAGGACACCCGGCCACAGCGGGATGGGGACGGAGTTGGGGACGGAATGTGTACTTGCGAGAGCGAGAGCAGGATGTGGCGGTATTGAACAGAAGGTGGAGCAGGGCAGATGAGCTTCGGTTAAACCAGTACTACCGGAAGGGTTCGGTTCACTGTTCGGCGAATTAAGCAAACCCAGTTGGTAGTGTCCAACTCACCGATGAGTCCCGAACGAGAAACCAGGCGGCTGGCCGCAGCACATGGGCATAAGGGGTCGATAAAGGGTCGAGCATGGAAAAAGATCACTCTACGTCGGATTGTAAATCGAGTGGCTCTGCGTATTGATATGATGATCGATGACAAGTCGGCCGCGTTCGAAATGATGGATTCTGAGAATGTCCGTGACATGGGTGACAAGAACAATCCTGAGATGTTCCAACAAAGGTCTCAAGTACAGACCACCAGACGAATTCCCCGGTTGCTCTGGAGCGAATATGTTCAACGATAATTGAGGCTGGGATGCTCATTGTTCCACCCACACAGATACACCTAAGGTACGGGACAGCCAAAAGGCGCAGGCACAGCCACCTGGGAAAAACCCAGCCTCAATGGTTCAAATTCTCGTGTCCGATTTTTTTTTTTTTGTATCTGTAGCTAGTTTCGTATGTCAAAAAAATCATTAATTAATACTCTATTCAAGCATGTGTTCTGGCCTCCCAAAGAGCCTCTGGTGGCAATGTACGGTGGCCATGGTACTTCCTACAGGCCCAAGCAGCCTGTGGCCCGTCCAATCCAGCACAGTAGCCATCCATAAATCTATTTTCTTCAATAATTTCCAAGAATTCTTCATTGTTTTTCGCTTCTGTAGGTGCCCGATCGTGCCCCACTCCACGACACTTGTGGCTCGGAGTCTTTGAGAGATTGATTCTCCGTGACTTTGTTGACTTCTTGTGGCGTCCCATAATTTTAGTTCAATTATTTATGTGTGGGTTTTCGTCATTCACGGAGCTAATGTGAATACAAAGCAAGGTTTAGACAAAGCAAGATAGTACAAAGCAAGATCACGTGACGATGTTTCAAATCCTGTGCCCGGAAAAATGGAAACTTCCCAAAGGGCCGTTCTCACCTAAAAAAAACGCTTTGGGCCAGCACACAAAAATTTCCAAAATGGGGCCCAAATAGGGGGGCGCACGCAATTTGAAGCGCAAAGAACTACTTATTTTAAAGGTCTACATACTTTTCAGCGTTTTTTATAACTACATGGCATGGGCTCGGGGAGGAATAGGCCCACCGGTCGAAGTTGGTGGCTGTGCCTGCGCCTTTTGGCTGTCCCGTACCTTACTCCGATTTGCCCTCTTAGCAATCGATGCTCAACCCACTTCCCAAGCCTTCAGAAAATCTCTACTCCATCTCCTTCTCTTGAGCCCACGCTTCTCTCCAAACGCCTTCTCCACCCGCTTTCTTCAGCCATCACGCATACGACCTATCGTGGCAGCAGCACTACAGTAGCGCACAGCCCTTTTTTTTCGTCTCGCTCCTAACGCGCACCCTACTCATCAAGTGTCCTTCTCGACGAACCGTGCCTCTCTCCCGGCCCAGAAACAGCAACCCCACTAACACTGCAGGGCGCTGAGGACCGCATGGCTTAGGGACAGTGGTATCGATAAACTTGTCCTCCCTCTTCTTCGTCACCAGATTATCAAACACTTCCATGTTGCAGCACAGAATCTGCGCCGAGCCTTAAACGGGACTGCACAGCAGCAAACAATAAATGGCGAGGTAGCACTCTGAACAGAGGGATGTCGTACGTACTCTTCTTGGCGACGTGCTTCCTCTACTCACTTTGAGTTCGGCGACGGATTTCTCGGGAAACGTTGCACCACCAAGACAACAGACGTGTGTCGGGGACCTCGAATTGAAACATGTGAGTTGCGCGATTAAACCAAATTCTGTCGAGTTTCAGTGCATTCTGCTCAAGCTAGCAGTCGAGATCGCGAGCCCCACAAGAGGGCCGTAATGTCACCCTACATCAAGATGGGTAGTGGGTATCAGGACAAGACTACTGGACGCCCGGTGAGACTACTGCCGCGTTGACCGGAAGTGGCGAGAGTACACAGCGGGTCACATCGTCTGCATCTCGAGGACGGTGGCAAACGGCTACTTTATCATCCACCGCACCAGTCAACAATGTTCACTTCTGACGGGTACAGCCTGCCTGACGACGCGAATCTTAGTGGCGCGTGTGCCGTTACACCTTTCCGACAGTGCGGGCCCCGATACACGGATATCGGCTAGAGCAACTCCTAAGAGCCCAGCATTGGCTTCATTAAAATAGAGACCGGACCTACAATATTACGGTTGCGACGAGAGAGACACATGGTGACTGTCCCTTTTGGGACTGTTGCGAATATTGAGACGGCGTTGCGTCGACCATGAAGCGCACAAAAATCTTCCTCATTCTCCTGATGGTCTTATAGGTGTTCGGTAGCACTAGAGGTGTGTTCCAATCTTGTTCATTCGCAATCTGCATACTCGGACGAGCCGTGATCAAGCCCCTCATATATGAGCTATGTCTGGTGGCTCACCGTGCGCAAAATAGATATAAATTTACACTCATATTTCCGTATTCACTCTAAAAAACACGATACGGGCAGCAATAACCAGCTGCTGTTGGGGACAGCCTGTAGGCCATCTTACGGACGGACGGCTTGTGCATGCGGATATGACGCTGTGCTTCGCCAATGACTGAGGCGGCGGAACTCTCGTACTAGACGGCAGGTGAGCTCATGCTTGGAGGACGCTACATTCGAAGCCTTTGAATTGACGATGTGAACGATGTTGACAGGCGCGGTTTGTTTGTAGTATTCGCTCCCCATCCGTGGTGGGTAAAACACCAGTTTTGTATAATCACAGATGGGCATTGCGAGTCTAGCATGTCGAGTGTGCGCTCATCGTGGGTGCGATGCGTCAAACTTCTTTTTTTTTTTTTTTTTTTGGTGGGAAAGGGAGGGAATGCGTCATGCACCGTCGCGCCTGGGCGCGGATGTGATGCGTCAAACTTCTCCTCATACTCATTCCTGCAGGTTTTGATTACCGCGGGTGAGAAGAGTCTGTGTGCTGATATTAGGTTCGTACACCTCAACTCAACACTTTGGGGCTAAGTATCAGGAGCGGTGCTGCCTATTTTCAGGCAATGCTCGATCGAAAACCACGTGAATGCTATCATGACCCACAATCGAAGGTGGATAACCGCTCCTCGTCTGAGCCAGCGGCATATTATACTGGCATGGATCGTCTCTGGCTTGAATCAGTCTCGAGATACGCACGGCAGAGGGACTGCAAACAGGACACTCCCCTTAATGCATATCATCTTAGCCCTCACTGCACAATTACCCATAATCTCATGATACACTGTACATCATAGCGTCTACCAAAGGAAGCTAAGCGGTACGAGAAGCAGGGCGCACGGCCCTCGCGGATTGGCGATAGCGTACCGAATTTGGTGTTAGAAGGCGAGGTGACTATAGGGTCAGTGACGCACTGGAGAGGTGCACGCAGGTTAGTTCAGTGAGTCGGCGTGTAGACGAACTGGTTAGTGATTGTGTACACAGCTAAGTGAAAATGAAATGAACATCTCTTGGAAGAGCGAGTATATACTATTCATACCCCTAACAATCGAAGGCTGCATAGGTGTGGCATAGCGTGGAAGGAGCCCTATCTACATGGGAGAAGCTGTGGTCCACAAATCATATCAGATTCAATCCCTGTGTCGCGCAAGCTAAATAGCTAAGCTGAATGGCCGAGCATCTCCATCCAGAACAATGACTTCCATAACAAAACTTCCATGGCCCCCAATAAGCTCAATCTTGCTTCCAAGCTCAAAGTCAAACAAAGTAAACTCCTCCAGTGGAAACCCACATGCGGTATGCAGAGTGACAACCTTTTTGAAAATAGGCATCAGTTCCAGTTGCCGTTTGAAATCACACCCCTCAATGAGTAGGCTCTTCAACATAGGGCAAAGAACTTCGGATACCTGACCCTTGTTATGCGACTGCACAAATGCAGCAGTTTCATTCGGAGGCATTAGAACAAATTTCCCAAAGAAGTTTGCGGCCAGACCCGAACCATTTCCAACAATCAAGCTTTTCAGCGCTGGTAAGCATCGAAGGGCTTGAATCAGATCTGCCTGTTGATGCCATCCATGCACATGTAGGAGCTTCAATGCTGACAGGTTTGCATTCACCGCAATATGCTTTTCCCAAATCATATCGAATTCTGGATGATTGAATGATGTGCCCAGTTCACAGATCTGTGGAATTTGGAAGGTAGCAAGCAGGGTGAGGTCATCCACATCCAATCTTGTGCAAACTGGCAGCTTTGACCCATCCGACCCATCCGGCCTCTATTCAATCCTACCAGACAGTTTCTTTGCCCCCAGCGCAGTCATGAGGTTCAACAAAAGTACTGTGCCGAGTCTTCCCTCCAGCTCCTTCGCTACGATCGTCCCCCCTTTCACCGATTTCTCAGCTGCAGCTCAAGGCTTCGACCCCACTCTCCCTATAACGGGTCGGAAGCGAGTAGTCCTGTCAGGACCAGCCCAGGGCCCGTCAGGTAAACGCCGCAAACTCGAGGCACATGTAGTTGACCCTGTAATGACCCGACCTTGGATCGTTACTCTCTTTGAACTCTTGATCTCTATTCGAAGGCGGAACCATGCGGCTACGCTGACCCAGTTACACCGACCCGAACTTCGGCTCAGATCTCGAGACCAGGCACGATCGAAGGCCTAGACCAGCCCTCGATATGATGCATTGCTTACGATTCTGACGTATTAGTGTCTCACCTTTTGGATGAACTCATGTATATTAGATCGTAAAGTGCAGGCCTCAGGGTTCCTCGCTTTGCCAACAATCGTTTACATATGAATACAGACTTCTCTTCTTTGCTTTGCTGCCGTGTGAGAGTAAAACCCAAATACCTCACAGTTGGCAAAGCTTCTGCTACTTCATCGCGGCAGAACCCAAAGAGGACTAGTATACCTAGGAAGTTCCTGATCGACGACTACCAACAGAATATCCTCGAAACATTGACCCTTCAGCACTATTCATCCTGAATCCGACAATAGGCTCCCCAGGACCGCATTTTGCAGAATCGCATTGCACATCGACAAGCGAGTGCTGGTCCTCAGACTTCTGGTGCCCCAACTTCTCACCTAAAACCCCCCATTTATACGACAACCTTTGCACTGAAAGGTTATACTTACCAGCAGAGTCCTTACAATCTGTGCCCAATCCCCTATTCCCTTTTCGCACCAACAAACATCAACCTCCTTTACCATATTGCGTTCTCAGACGCCATACTAGTATACAAGCAGAAGTACTTCTACTATGTTCTGGTATTCTTCTGCGAAGAGCTTCACACGTGGTTTTTCCCACCCTTTGACACTGGCCTATACCTTACATTCTCCAAAGTAACGGGAGCTCTTATTAAGGCACGAACCTCGATGGAGGAGTGGTTGTTTGACAGAGGAGTACAACCCGTCGGTATACGTCGGATCTAAAACCAGACACAGAAAACAAACCGGTATACGGTTCACTCATGGCAGCACTGAACCCACAAGCATGGGCTGTTCTGCAAATCGTGATTGCCAATCCACCAAATGCCACTGTACAGGAAACGAATCAATATCAGCAAGAATTAGTTAATCTTCGTCTCGGTCTTATGAATGTCGCAGCTTTTGTAGGAATCCAGAATGTTGTACATCTACCAGTTATGCCTATCCCGGCCCTAGGAGCCAATTCGGCCCAAGCGATTATTGATACTCAGATTCAAACACTCAATTTGTATTGTTCGGCTTTAGTGAATGCCCAAGGAATGATTGTACAAATTATGAATCAGGCTGTCCAAAATCTACAACAACCCGCACGATTGACCATCAAAGCACCAAAACCGGAGTTCGACAGAATGCCAGGCGAAAAAGCGAGGGGTTTCATTACTGCATGTACTACATACGGAACTCTCCGCCCAGGAGATTTTCAAAATGACGAAGTCCTTATTGCCTGGGCTTTAGCCTGCATTGCCAATGACTCCAAAGCAGCTTCATGGAAAGCCCACTGGTTAACACTTCGAACAGACAATATCTCCACTGGACATGCACAGCTGATAACTCTTACCGATTGGGGTGCTTTCGCATGTGAATTCTTAGGAAAGTTTGTCGATCTGTCCGAAACTCAACGGATGCAGCGACAGCTTGTTGATATGAGACAACGAACTTTGTGCCAAGATCATACCCAGGAGTTTAATTGTACCACGCTCCTTGCTGGAATGGATGGGAATGCAGCCCTCCCATGGTTATATCGCCAAAGTTTAAAGAACGATGTACAGAGAGAACTCATCCGTGAAACGTACACTACCTTGGAGGACCTACAAGCCGCTGCTATCTCCACAGACAATTTACTCTTCTCTTTTAAGAAACAGAACCAAGGAGAACGAATGGCTGGTTGGAAACCAGACACATGATCCAGAATGACAGAACCCCAACAGACAACCCAACCATCTTCAAACAACGGAACAATGGGAACAGGAACCGACCCCAATGCCATGGAGTTAGATCAGTTATCCACAGAAGAATATCGTAAAAGGCGGGCCGCCGGCTTATGCTTTAAGTGCAGGAAAAAGGGACTCGCCCGTGATTGCCCGAGACACAACGAAGTAAATCGGACTATGAGCAATCGACCCCAACAGGGGCAGTACTCGAGAGCGAGACCTGGACAAATGGCTATGATCGAATCCGTTCCCAAAGATATGGGAAACTCAGACGCTAGTCTCGCGCTCGTTAAAACACAAGGATCGAACTCGTTGGAGAAGGAACCTCCGACAGCGCTTTCTACTGACTTCACGAAACAGGTTCCAGATTTTCTGTGTGGCTGAGAGAAATAACCCCTCTTCTCTCGGCCACTGAGCATCGGACTGTATATAACGTCGCATCTCTATTTGCAATCACAGAATACTGAGTTGCGAAGCATTTTACCCTTCCAGTGGAGATTAATGGGGTTATTAATGTAAGAGCCATGCTCGATACAGGAGCTACAGCAAATTTTATTCATCAAGATTTGGTAAGAGAACACGGGATACAAATGATAGGCAGACAATCTCCATTGATGATGAAAGACATACATGGGAGAACATTAGTGATAATAAATGAACAGGCCGTTTTTCGTCTACGAATTTGATTGCATATTGAGACTATAACAATGGACATTATGTCAACAGGCCGGCACTCTATAGTTTTAGGAATGCCGTGGATGGAAACTCACAACCCATGGGTACGAATGGCGGAAAGAGAACTCACTTTTACGTCGCGATATTGTCAAGACAATTGTCTCGAAAATGATCCACATGTAGAAATGCGGCAACCCCCAGAACCAGATGAAGATGCCGAACTTTTCAACGTAAACGGATTCGAAATCGATGATGAGGATGAGACATCAGACACAGACCGAGAAGCAGAACTCTTCAGAGTAGACGGAATGACATATACAGACCCACGAGAATATGTACCTGAAGAACTTCACAAGTATTTAGACGTTTTCGATGATCGATGGGCTAAAACAATGCCTATGAATAGGAACAATTGGAATTTCGAAATTGATTTCATAGAAGGATGGGAAAAGAAACTCCCAAAACCAGCAAAAAGATACCGACTTACAGAAGCAGAACAACAAGCTGAATTAGAAACCCTACAAGAATTACAAGACGCAGGAATGATTAGACTGTCGAGATCACCATTAGCCGCCCCTACCTTCTTCCGCCCCAAAAAAGATGGAGGTAAACGGTATATTGTAGACTGGAGGGGGATTAATGCCATCACCATCAAGGATGCATACCCTTTACTGCTCTTAGATGATCTACTGGACATGGCGCAAGGAGCATCAATCATGTCAAAATTCGATCTGATGGCAAGCTATAATCAAATTCCCATTCGAGAAAAAGATTGATGGAAAACTGCGTTCATTTCCTCATGCGGTTTATTTGAATTCAACATGATGCATTTTGGATTTAGTAATGCTCCAGCTCATATGCAACGATTTATGGAACATGTACTTTGACCAGTGGAATATCGAAATGTACGAGTATACCTTGACGATATTCCGATCTTCTCAAAGACACGAGAAGAACACATTCAAACGCTAGAAATGACCCTACAGTTATTACAAGAAGAACATTTATTCGCCAAGGCCAAGAAGTGCGAATTCTTCTTATTGGAAATAGATCTCCTAGGAGTAAAGGTATCCACACAAGGTTTTTGTATGGAGGAAAAGAAGATTACACAAGTACAAGAATGGAAGCCTCCTCGTACCGTTAGAGGGGTTAGAGAATTTCTCGGATTCATGAACTTTTATCGACGATTTATCAAAGGATTTGCACACATCGCAAGACCACTTAACGACTTACTCAAGAAAGATGTTAATTGGCAATGGAAAAAGAGAGAACACGACGCTTTTGAATACTTAAAACAACTAGCTACCTCGGAACCAATTCTTAAACATGCTGACGCTTGCCTCCCTTATCGAATGGAGACTGATGCTTCTAGATACGCTTATGGGGCAGTCTTATCCCAGAAGCACGAGTCGAGCGGAAGGCATCCCATCACATTCATGTCAAAATCAATGACACCGGCGGAAAGGAATTACGACATTGGCAACAAAGAAATGCTAGGTATCATGAAACCCTTGGAACATTGGCGACACTGGTTAGAAGGAACAAGACTACCGATTGAAATCATTACCGATCATAAGAATTTAGTGAATTTCTCGAACCCACAAATATTAAATCAACGACAGATGAGATGGCTTCGAGTGTTACAGAAATACAACTTCGTTATCAGATATCGCCCAGGAAAGCAAAATTTGGCAGCGGACGCCCTTTCACGTCAACAAGATTTAATGCCTCCTAATGAAGACCCAACACCAACGACGCTTCTTCCTCAAGAAAAGTTTGTAGAACTTGATTCAATTGCGGCGGATGACGAAATCACCATTTATTTAGACACCATCACAACCAACAATGAGATTTTAGAGAAAATACGAGAAATAGAACAGGAAATTTCAGGATCTGAAATGAATGAGCTACATTATAAGGAAGGACAAGTAGTAGTCCCAGAAAACGACGACATCCGAAGAGCATTATTAGCTCTATATCATGACGCTCCAATGGCAGGTCATCCGGGAATTACAGGAACATATGAACTCCTAGGACGAATGTACACATGGACCAAGATGAAAGATTACGTAGAAGCTTATGTACAAGGATGCCCCATTTGTGCAAAAGCGAAGAAAAAGAACACTCAAGAACAGGGGAAATTACAGCCACTACCGAATCCTATGACCCCCTGGCACTGGACTGAATCAGACCTCATCGGACCACTACTGAAGTCGAAAGGAAAGGACGCCATCTACGTCGTGATAGATCGATTCACTAAATACACCTATTTCATACCGTGCAATACTACAGAGACAGCACAATTGTTAGCACATTTACATGCGAAACACATATGGACACACGAAGGATTTCCGCAAATACACTCTTTCGATCGAGGACCCCAATTTCAAGCAGAATATACTAAAGAATTGTATAAAAAACTAGGAATCGAACATAGATTATCAACGGCATACCACCCACAATCACAAGGGCAAGTAGAAAACCTAAACGGATGGCTAGAAATGTACCTATGAATGTTCATTGAACACCGCCAAGACAACTGGGTTGACCACTTACATACAGCCCAATTTGCATGGAATAATCATTATCATGCATCCATTGGCACTACACCATTCTTCGCTAGCCGAATACGCCACCCACAGACGACCGATATCGCTCCGGACACCAAAGATCTACGTACCAGACAACAACACCGAGAGGCTATTAATGAATTAGTAGCCCATATGATCGAGAAAGCACATCAAGCTCAAAAACGAGCTTACGATCGATGGAAGAATGATGCACCACAATTACAACTGGGAGACCGGGTATGGTTAGAAACGACACATTTATCAACAGACCGACCATCACTGAAACTCGACTGGAAACATATAGGCCCCCTTACGATAGCAGAACGACTGGGACCACTCACATATCGAGTGAACCTACCATCATCTTATAAAGTTCACAATGTTTTTCACGTATCTCTTCTAACACCAGTGAGAGACAATCGAATCCCAGGACGTACCCTTCCACCTCCTGAACCAATAACAATAATACAAAAAGGGGACAATAACACCCCGGAGGTGGTAGAACAACATCACATTATGGAACGTTATGTAGATTCCAGATGGATTATCAACACCATGGGGGAATGGCAATTCCAGTTCAAAGTGAAGTGGGACGGTCTAGACAATCTTACTTGGGAAAATCGCACTAGACTAAACGAAGATGCTGCAAAGACGGATCAACAATATCTCCAACCAGGAGATGACGACTTCGATATGGAAGAAGACTTTTACGAGAAACATCCAGAGGCTCCCCACCACGACGATCCGGTGGGCGAGCGAAAGAATGCCCTAGGCGAACGACAAACAGTTCATAGGCGCAAAGGCAAGGCTGCGATAATATCGCCTTTTTCTCCTCTTATCCTCTTAATTCCGACGATCTCCACTCCCTCCGGTTGCTCCGACACCTTCCCTCCGATCCCGCTCCTCTTCCGCCTCTCTTCCGATCCCCTCGTTTCCTCCCCCGCTCCCCGTGACTCGTGTTTCGTATTATGGACTCTTTCTGGTGCTTTCCGATTTGTGTCGTGTATTTCCCTCACGTTTGTATCACTCTCCGCTCGCTACTAGACTCGCCCCGATAGTGTAGACCCTCCGCCCCGCGCGCTCCACTATTTCCTCCTCGCTTCCACTCCCGTTCCACCGCGTTCGCATAGCCTCCACCTCACTGCCCGTGTGTAGTTTCCACTTCCACACCACCCCCGCCTCTGCTTCTTACCACCTACACTATGCCATGCCACCCACTCCACCGCCTTCCACTTCACCGCCTCCTGCAGTCTCGTAGCCGCATGTATGTAGTTTAGGCTTTGTATTTAAGCTCGGACTCGATGGGGAACATACCTCACTCGACGTCTCGATTATAGACGTACGTTCTTGCACCCCGCCTTGCTCGATAAGAATCCCGACGCCCCGCCCTCGCTCGCTCGCTCGCTTCGGCTCGTCGGACCTCGGACCTCAAGACCGTGTGGATCATTCCCCCGCCCTCGCGTGTTAATTCCCACCCACAGCACCGCCGGGCTAGCCAGCCGGACCGAAACCCCGCTTCAGTCAGCCCCTTCGGTGTCGCACCTAGTCAGAGCGTTTACGCCGAGACAGATTGGGCGCCCGTCGTGCTTTTGGGCAGTTGCTTGGGAATTAGGTCCGACAAGCCCGTAAGCCGTCGTACCCATTCCCTCCCCTTTCCTTCAGAGATTATATTCCCGCCGGTGCGCGTGGATGAGAGGAGATCCTATTTCCGTCGGCGAACGGACTAGCCTCAAGACCCTTCCCATCCCTCTCGGCTTCCGTCGCATTACTCTCTGTCGGAGATTAGCGGAATTACCGATTCCATCGCAGTACGTCGAGTACCCTACGAGGCGCCGCGCACTTGCATGACCAGAACGTTCGCGAACGTAAATCGCAGAACCAGAACCCGACCCCAACCCCGAACCTGAAACCCAAACCCACCAATGGCCCCGTTTGCTGCCCCGAGGTGGACCCTGAAGGACAAAGCCTCACCCTTGAAGGACGAAATTTCCGCATTCCATGCACAGGTCACCCGATTCCGAGACCGCGTTGAGGGAGCCCTGCAGGACTTTCCCGACCTTGCCGATAAACTCGAAGAAACTCCCGCGCTACTCAACTCTTTCAATGATAAGCCACAGAATCTCGCCCACGTCACCGATCTCCTGTCTTTCCTCGCTGATGTCCGGGTCCTTTATGAGGATGCCCAACGAAAGCGATCGGAGGCCACATTGTCGACTAGGTCGACTTCTTCAGGGCCCGCTCCGACGGAGCGTGGCGGAGCCCTGAAGGTGGCGCTCCCTTCGCATTTCGACGGGTCATCCTCTAAAGCCCGCGTCTTCCTCGCCGAGTGTAATAACTTCATGACACTCAACAAGTCACGTTTCGGTTCCAACGAAATCCGCATCCAGTGGGCCCTTCAGTTATGCACCGACAAAGCCGCCAACTGGAAGTGCGTCCAACTTGAACTCGCCTACGACCTCGATACCGCCCCCGACCACCTTGTGAGCTGGAAGTTATTCCAGCGGAATTTCCTGAACAAGTGGGCGGACCTCAATGCCAAGCAGAAGGCCCGCAATCGCTTCCACGCAGGCCTGAAGCAGACCGGTTCCGTCCGCCGATACGTCGAAGCATTCGAGGAGCTTATCCTTGAAACGGAATTTCACGATGAGGAGATGATCACCTCCGCATTTTACCAAGGCCTCAAGTACGAGGTAAAACGCGATTTGGTCGGATGAAGACCCGAGCTACTAGATGACCTCAAAACTCTCGCCATCACTCTCGACGAGGAGCGTATGGCCGCTCAGGACCCCGACAGGCGCAACCCAAAACCCAAGTCCGCCACCCGCACTTTCGAATCTTCGGCATCTCCGACACCGCGATCCGACACCGCGCCCCGACAGTCCACCCCGGAAATCAAGGCTGAGTCCGCCTGTATTGGGACTCGCCTCTCGGAGTCTGACAGACTCCAGTATCGGACTGAAGGCAGGTGTTTCGGATGCAGAGAAAAGGGCCACATCCGCCCAAATTGCCCGAAAAAGCCCAAGGCGCAGATCGCAGCAGTGGAGCCAACTACTGACGACTGTCCTTCGGACGCTACCCCGACTCGCGACGAGTCAAAAAACTAGATAGTCCAACGGAGCCTGTTGCGCCTGTGGACTTTAATGATGTATCGGACTCTGCTTCGGAATGTAGATCGGATTTGTCTTCTGAGAATACGGTATTGGTTTCGGCTGTCACCCCGTACCAATTAGTAAGACATTTAACTGCTCCGATCATACTTGCAGATACGATCAAGACGACAGCCATGGTGGACTCGGGCGCCATGGGGAATTTTATCCACCCGAGATTTGTCGAACAACACGAACTGGTCACTAAAAGCCGCAACCCACTCACCGTTAATGATGTAAATGGCCGTCTCCTTTCGCGCGTAGACCGACAGGTCGAGATCCGGATGGCCGTTGGCAACCATTCCGAGACCCTCACCTTCGACGTCGCACCGCTGGGAGGGCACAACATCGTACTCGGATTACCGTGGCTTCAGCAGCACGATCCGCAGATACACTGGTCGAGCGGTAAGGTCACTTTCGCGTCGGACTATTGTGAGAAACACTGTCTTGCATCACCCGCAAGTACATTCTTCAGTCAACGTCCTCTTATCCGAACGTCGGAAACAGTCGAAAATATTCCCGACGCTGAGTTAGATCCGCTCACCGCCGAGGAAATTGAACTCTACGCAATCGACATTCCAGAGCGTCTTCAGTCAATAGCTACGGATATTCCTGAGTACTACCACGACTACATGGACAGGTTTGATGGAGAGAAAGCCGCCACTACTCTCCCAGATTTCCGACCGGATTCCGACTTCACAATCGACCTCGATCCCTTGAAACCGCTTCCAAAACCAAGTCGACCATACCATATGAATCAGGAAGAACGCGCGGAATGCCGAAAAGTCCTCGATGAGATGCTCAATGCTGGTTGGGCTGAACCCGCGGATTCTAACTGTCCGATCGCCGCTCCGATGTTCTTCGTTTGGAAAAAGGATGGAACCCGCCGACCAGTCATCGATTACCGCAAACTGAACGATATCACGATCAAGGACAGTTACCCGCTGCCGCGTATCGACGAGATGATGGACCGCATCCGCGGATCGGAAATCTTTACAAAGTTCGACTTGAAATCCGGTTACAACCAAGTCTGCATCCGACCCGGTGACGAATGGAAGACCACGTTCATGACTCCATTCGGCCCTTTCTGACTGCGCGTTATGACCTTCGGATTTACGAATGCCCCGCCGTGTTTCCAACGCCTTATGGACAAGGTCTTCGCTCCGCTGCTATACAAGAACCTCGAGAACTACCTCGATGATGCGCTCAATCATCATCGGACTTTAGAGGAACACATCGCAGGAGTCCGCCAAACGCTCCAATGTCTTCGGGAAGCCAACCTGTTCTGCAACCCGAAGAAATGCGAGTTCCACCAACCGAAAATCGAGTTCCTTGGAGTAGATATCAGTCGCCACGGTTTCGAAATGGATGAAAAGAAGACCTCCGTGATCGCTGAATGGCAAAACCCGACGTCGGTCCGAGGCGTTTGGGAATTCATCGGATTTGTAAACTTCTATCGGCGATGGATTCCCGGTTTCTCCGATGTTGCACGACCGCTCCACGATCTGTTCCAGAAGAACCAAACATGGCAGTGGACCGAGAACGAGCAAACGGCCTTCGAACTCCTGAAGTGGCGCGTTTCTCAGGCTCCCGTCCTTGTCCACGCAGATCCCAACGCTCAGTTCTGTCTGGAGACCGATGCCTCAAATTACGCCTATGGTGCCGTCCTATCCCAGAAACAGACCGATGGGCGTCACCATCCAATCGGCTTTATGTCGAAGTCCATGAATCCGGCCGAGCGGAATTATGGTATTCCCGACAAGGAGGCTCTCACGATCGTAAAAGGTCTACAGAACTGGCGTCACTGGCTTGAACGAACTCGTCTTCCGGTCCAGATCCTCACCGACCATAAGAACCTGGAGTACTTCGCGAAACCTCGAATCCTGAACCGACGGCAGATGCGCTGGTTGGAGTTGCTCACGCATTACAACTATGAAATCCACTATCGACCTGGTGACAAAAACTGCGCCGCGGATGCCCTCTCCCGACGCGCTGAACTCCGACCGGCCGACAGCGAGGACGAAATCCCGCAGTCTCTGATTCCCGCTGAGAACTTCACAGAGCTGGCTGCTTGTGAGGCTGAGATGACTCCTTCGGACTGGGAAGGTCTTGGAGAGGTTTTCGTTGCTGCCCTCACCGTTTCGGATTCGGATATTCTGGCGGAAACCCGCAGGATCGCTGCGGACTGGGAGGATAAACCGGAAGGACTGGTTTGGGATGACGGATTAGGAAGGAAGGAAGGACGGATTTGGATCCCTGAGTCGGACAACCTTTGGAAGAAGGTTATGGGACTCTACCACGATTCTCCGGTCACTGGCCACTTAGGAACTTCGGGAACCCTTGAGCTCGTCGGCCGCAGCTACTGGCGGCGCGACTTGGCAGCTTGGGTGAAACGATATGTCCAAGGGTGCCATACCTGTAGACGTGCGAAACATCGGAACCAGCGGGAATTCGGCAAGCTCCAACTGATTCCCGCTCCGGACGGACCCTGGCAATGGATTCAGTCGGACTTTGTAGGCGAACTCCCCAAATCGAGTGGTTTCAATGCCATCTATGTCGTCTCCGACAGATTGACTAAGATGGCCCACTTTATTCCTACAACGACCGACATCTCCGCTCCTGACTTGATGAAGCTGCATATCCGACACATCTGGAAACTGCACGGAATTCCGCTGGTACACGGAACGGACCGAGGATCGACCTTCACCGCCGCGTTTACGAAGAGTTTATACAAGGGACTTGGAATCGAACCCCGCTTCTCGACCGCCTATCATCCGCAGACACAAGGACAAGTCGAGAACAACAACAAGTGGATGGAAACCTATCTCCGCATGTTCTGTTCTCACCGTCAGGACGATTGGGCCGACCTCCTTCCGATGGCGGAGTTTTCGTATAACAACCACCATCATCCATCAATCGATACAACTCCGTTCTTCGCGAACTTTGGTTACCACCCGACTCTCTCGAACGTCCCGACAGCGGCCCAATCCGATGAGCCTGACGTGCGGATCCGGCGGATTCACGAAGCCCAAGAGGAGTGTAAACGCGCCATCGAACGGTCACAGGAGATTTCGAAACGAGCCTACGATAAATGGAAACGCGACAATCCCGGTTTCCAAGTCGGAGATTCGGTTTGGCTCGAGGCTACCAACCTCGCGACCGATGAACCCTCCCCGAAACTTGCTAGTAAACGTCACGGACCGTTCCGAATCAAGGACAAGCTCTCGGATTTGACTTACCAACTGGAACTTCCCACTCAATGGAAGATTCATGACGTATTCCATGTTAATGTCCTATCCGAGGCTACTCCCAATACGATCCCGAACCGCGCGAATCCCGCTCCGCCTCTGATTAAGGTCAACGATGAGGATTTCTGGGTTATTGAGAAGTACCTGGATTCCCGATGGTTCCGCAATAGATTCCAGTTCAAGATCCGATGGGAAGGTTTTACGGAGGAACACGACACTTGGGAAAACGCCGAGGACATCGACTCCGATGCCGGACCTCGCCTCCTACAGGACGGAGACGATGATTTCGACCTCGAGGAGGACTTTTATTGCAGACATCCAGATGCCCCTAAGCGAACTGACCCTCCTGCCGCTCGCGCACGACCTGCCCGACGAAGGAGAGTCCGTCGATAGTCAGCGAGGACGCTGACCCTTGGTGGGGGGTACTGCGATAATATCGCCTTTTTCTCCTCTTATCCTCTTAATTCCGACGATCTCCGCTCCCTCCGGTTGCTCCGACACCTTCCCTCCGATCCCGCTCCTCTTCCGCCTCTCTTCCGATCCCCTCGTTTCCTCCCCCGCTCCCCGTGACTCGTGTTTCGTATTATGGACTCTTTCTGGTGCTTTCCGATTTGTGTCGTGTATTTCCCTCACGTTTGTATCACTCTCCGCTCGCTACTAGACTCGCCCCGATAGTGTAGACCCTCCGCCCCGCGCGCTCCACTATTTCCTCCTCGCTTCCACTCCCGTTCCACCGCGTTCGCATAGCCTCCACCTCACTGCCCGTGTGTAGTTTCCACTTCCACACCACCCCCGCCTCTGCTTCTTACCACCTACACTATGCCATGCCACCCACTCCACCGCCTTCCACTTCACCGCCTCCTGCAGTCTCGTAGCCGCATGTATGTAGTTTAGGCTTTGTATTTAAGCTCGGACTCGATGGGGAACATACCTCACTCGACGTCTCGATTATAGACGTACGTTCTTGCACCCCGCCTTGCTCGATAAGAATCCCGACGCCCCGCCCTCGCTCGCTCGCTCGCTTCGGCTCGTCGGACCTCGGACCTCAAGACCGTGTGGATCATTCCCCCGCCCTCGCGTGTTAATTCCCACCCACAGCACCGCCGGGCTAGCCAGCCGGACCGAAACCCCGCTTCAGTCAGCCCCTTCGGTGTCGCACCTAGTCAGAGCGTTTACGCCGAGACAGATTGGGCGCCCGTCGTGCTTTTGGGCAGTTGCTTGGGAATTAGGTCCGACAAGCCCGTAAGCCGTCGTACCCATTCCCTCCCCTTTCCTTCAGAGATTATATTCCCGCCGGCGCGCGTGGACGAGAGGAGATCCTATTTCCGTCGGCGAACGGACTAGCCTCAAGACCCTTCCCATCCCTCTCAGCTTCCGTCGCATTAATCTCTGTCGGAGATTAGCGGAATTACCGATTCCATCGCAAAGGCTACCATACGACGGTGCCATGTGTAGACTCCACGGACTCCATTCTTTGAGTCTAGAATCCTCAAGGCAGGGAGTGGGCATTGTAACGACCTGACCTCGGATCGTTACTCTCTTTGAACTCTTGATCTCTATTCGAAGGCGGAACCGTGTGGCTACACCAACCCAGTTACACCGACCCGAACTTTGGCTCAGATCTCGAGACCAGGCACGATCGAAGGCCTAGACCGGCCCTTGATATGATGCATTGCTTACGATTCTGATGTATTAGTGTCTCACCTTTTGGATGAACTCATGTATATTAGATCGTAAAGTGTGGGCCTCAGGGTTCCTCGCTTTGCGAACAATTGTTTATGTACGAATACAGACTTCTCTTCTTTGCTTTGCTGCCATGTGAGAGTAAAACCCAAATACCTCACAGACCCCTTCATGGTTCCTATGCCTGGGCCCTCACTCGAACATCCCCATGGAATGTCACCCAGCGTGTTTATCAGGCTAATGACTGCAGAAGTCATGGAGGAGCATGATATGTCGACACTTCATCCATGAGTATAGCATGGCTCCCTACCACCTCCCCCCTGACCCAACTCTTCCACCTGCCCTTTCTTCACTCCACTCTGCTCAGTCCGATTCCCTACTTCCCATTTGCCTTCTATTCAGTTGTACCCTTTCCCCTTTTCCTTTCCCTCCCATACTCCATGAGTATTTATGAGTCTCTGACCCCTTTCCATCAATGTGCCATTGAACTGGCCAGACTTACCATGTAATTATGAGTTTTTGAATTCACATAGTTCCCAGGGAGTACGAGGTGCATTCCTTAGTGTATCATGGGTCGCATTCAAGTAGGCAAGATGTGGTTCCAATTTATAGTACGTACAAGACACATCTGTTATAGAACGGGTACTGGCAGATGGTTATGACTTGACGCACGCGCGCGTCGGAGAAGAATAGGGTACTTAGTGTAGTAGGCCTTGGTCATTATCCTCTGGGAGGATAATCTTTGATAGTTGTTTCCAATTGATTACTGCTTGTATCGCGTGCTAAACTGGTTTCCTTTGTTACCGCGGTGGCATACAAAGGGATCGGCGCGCGCGAGAAACCTATGTATTATCCAAAGCTCCACAAACTGTGGACGCATCGCTAAGGGAGTCATCTGGTATGATTTCCGCAGCCGCAGTTGTGTTGACACGGACCCCACTGCGGAGAGTGCACCTATATAAGGGGGCTCTCCTGGCAGGCTTTTATATATCATCTTTTTACCATAAACCATTTATCCATAGCGCCTTAAGAGCCCATTAGCAATCCTATCTAAATAGAGATAAGGAGTGCCAGGGACAGTAGGCCCGGGATAAAGAACCGGTAT
>Ga0307515_10007420_pt1 | contig 21674 bp, 13 predicted proteins | sample 17_EM_MG_FD_194513 | JGI IMG/M metagenome (GOLD analysis project Ga0307515, IMG submission 194513) | Populus trichocarpa ectomycorrhiza microbial communities from riparian zone in the Pacific Northwest, United States - 17_EM | ecosystem: Host-associated > Plants > Roots > Unclassified | place...
GACTACCTTTTCATAATTTTGCTTGGAATATTTGGATGAGAATTCTATCTTGGTGGAGAATTAGTTGATGTTTTGCTAGGTGTTTGGATGATATGTTATATTAATAGTATGCGCTGGATACTGGAAATTTTAGAAAAAGAGCTTGGAAGTTTTTATCCTTCCGCACAACCTGAAATATATGGCTAATTCAAAATAATATTGTCTTTCAAGAGAGTACTGCAGATCTTGATTCATGCTTTAACTTGATTCTTTATTGTTTTTTTTATTGGCTGAAGACTTCGTATATTCAGAATCTGATTTTCTAATAAGTGCATATGACATTAATTTTTAGACTAATCAACATAAGATTTATTGATGTTTTGATTTGTTTTATCTGTTTTTTTTCATATCTCAATGGAAGTTTTCTCATTTTTTTTTTATGACTACTGTCTAAATAGGAATGTTTTTAATAAAATTGAGGATTATAAAAAACAAACAAAAAAAAAAATCAATAATGAAACGCTGTAATGTCAGCACTCCCATGGTTTGGTAATAATAAGAGGTAAACTCCAGCCAACAGATTGCTATCTCTAATAATGATTCCATTCTTGGTTCTCAAGCCAATTTGGCTAATGTGATTTCTATTTCTTCAACAGCATCATCGGGTAGAATAAAACTATTTTGCCACACAAATTAATGGCTTACAATAAAGTCAATCAACATCAAGGGCCTGAAAAAGTTTGCTAAAATTTTAAATAACATATCCAGGTCTGAATAGAGTTTTTTTTCTCCTTGCATGGTTACAAGGTCTCGGATTGGAAAACCATAGCCTAATTTCTAATGTACAAGGACTTTAGACAAGGAATTAAGTACTATTTAAAAATCTTTGATGCAACATAGAGAAAAGGAGACAGTTGGAGTGTTAAGCTATCGTCGAATCTTTCTAGGAGAAGAGGATTAAAGTTTATGAAGGAAGATATGGAAAGGTTGAGTGGTCAACTTAAAGAAGGTGCCGTGAATTATATTATTGGTATGACTTCCACCATCCAATTACCATGATATTGAGTGCCAACAAGAAGAGGGTAGATGTGTTTTCATATTCCTTGACTTGGCCCTCCATGAGAATTGATAAGCTTCGTCCATTACCATACAATATGACACTAAAAGGAGTTAGAGAAGCAGTAACACTATTGAACAGTAAGCAAGCAACACGAACAGCTAGCACATGCATCACGAGCAATTCTTTGTTATTTGAATTTCGGCATCCTGCATAGGACATTGCAGTCCCTAGCACTGTTGTCTGTTTTCATAAGAAAATCAGCTCATCTAACCTAACCTAACCTTATCCTAAATTGGTTTTATTATGATGTAATTTGTACAAATACTGTGTTTTAAGATGAAATGCATCATTCACTATAGAGAGTTGAATCATGTATGTGGAATCAATAGGTCATGGCCTGCAGCCAATGGTTCATGCTGTTGATCATGACACCACTTTAGTAAAGAGTGAAATTAACAACGCCAAAAATGGTTCAATGTATGTGGAGAATTAATAGAGATTGAAAGCAGAAATTGTGTAAGCTTGAGCCATGCAATGCAAGACAGTTGATGGCTACCTTAGTGCATGCGGTTGACTTTAGCTAGATACTGGGAGCTGCATTTTCATCGTAACATTATGCTGGAAAAATGGTTCTTAAACAAGGTCAACGAGCGTATTATAAGACCAAATTAAATTTGCGGTCCAGGTTAAAGCTTTGTTAGAAAATATTTTACAACAAAAGTACTTTAACATGCCAGAATGACACTTATCATTCTCCTTCTATACCCCCATTGATTTATCTGCAGGTAAGCAAGCTCTCCATGATTATATATATCAGTCTTGTTCTCTATTTGCTAAATACTCATTAAAGAAGCATTATTTCCATCCTTTTTCCTCTTGCAGCCAGAGTTTTAGGTGTGCAGCAGGATGGCAAGACTCGTGCAAATTCACCAATTAGTGAGGTAACAGAACTATATATATATGGTTGTTGATGTATAGAAAGCCTGCTGCTATAATAAACACTATGATTGCTCAATATTTTAGGCCATATATAGCTGAGATGGAGATGAGGAAGCTAACAGAGACCGCAGAGGAACAGGGCTATTAATTATTGCCGTGGCGAGCCTGAACACGAACAACGAAGATTTCGTGGTGTTGGTGACATCTCTCGCTGCTGAACCAGCTACTTGCTCAAAAGTTCATTGTCCTAAAGGGCTTACATCATGTTGAATTAACTCAATGAGAGAGCGCATAAATTATGAGCTTGTATTTTAGAACGGAAATGAATAATGGTGAAACTAGAAAGGAAGGCTTAGCCAAAGCTGCTTCGGATGGTGCTACGTACATCTAGCCGTGAAACCAAGGGGATAAAAAATAAAATAAAAACTCTTTGTTGAAGATGAGAATGTCATGTTAAACTATGTACTTGTCTGTAAATTTTGTGGCAAAAAGTCTTTATTAATTCGCCGAAAATATTCTTCTCTTAGGATAATAGCTCATGCTTTCTGATCGTGGGGTATGATAGGTAGCATGTTCTATGACTGCTTCACTACCCAAAGAGACAAGTAAATACACATAAAGAGACTGCAAATTCATCTTCTTCATCGATCATCATTATTGTTTGACATTGATATGTAAATCTAGATCACAACGTACGTAAAATATCCATGATCACATTAGAGACGGATAAGAAATAACAAGAAAAAGATGCTCCTTCTACGTACTGCCAGCCGAATTTCATTTTGTCAAAATAATGTACATTTATCAATCAAATTCATATCTTTAATTAGTTGACATATAAATTTTTAAAAAATAGTTATTCTATTTCTGGCGTTTAATTAATTGTACAGAAAATTGAAGGCATCCAGAGGATCATCCAAAACTCCCAGCATATATAGTATATCATGCCCTCAACATGTAATTAAAGATACATATTTCATTGCAGAATTTATATTGAGGTAAGCTCGGAATTGCTTCAATTATCATACTATAAAGCATGAAGTTGCCAACATCAACCCCGTCCATAATAGGACACGAACCTATATACTGAGTGAGAAGAACAAAAATAAAAATAAAATCATCCATAGTAGAAGGACTCGAATCTAAATATTGAATCAGTGGCTCGATCAAATTCATATATTGATTTGGGACGAACCAAAATAGTCTTAACCTTCTACGGCAGGATTCGAATCCAGATAATCATGGAGACGTACACCAGAGTAAAGTAAGGAACAGTACTCTCATTATGGGCTTTCTCTCTAAGCTCCTTGTATGATTTTATGGAGGTCACTGAATTCATGAGCGTAATATATCCGTTAGAAGAAGGAGGATTTATTCAGCCTGTCAGTTGGCAGTTAGAAAAGTAAAAACTACATAAGGAAAAAAATCCAGACATTTTATTTATCCCCGCATCCGTACCATACAAACACAGAACACTACAGTACTTGGAATCATGAAAATGTCCGACTGTCTACAATCTGACATGTCCTAAAAATTAGGCACCACCTTCCTGTCAGTTCCATCTTGGTACCTTGTCTTTAATCATCTCTCTTAATTGATCCTCTAATCACCTAATTGCCCCCTCCTCAACCTCTCTCCCTCTCTCTCGTTTTCAATTTCTTCTCCATAACCCTCACTCTTCTTCACACTCACACACACATTCTCTCCGTGCAAATCTCTCACTAGACAACCATGCCAGGTCTTGTCTCTGTTAAAACCCCGCCAGATGCACCACCACTTCACATTTCTGTCCCTGAGATCCTACCCGGATCCTCAACCCGACCCGAACAACAGCCACCACCCAGAACCCCGACTCCCAAAAAACCCCCATCTCCTTCTCCTTCCCGATCCAAACCTTCCCCTGCCCGCTCCACTAAAAAGCCTCCACCGGATTCTCCAAACCCGAACTCTCTCCTCTCGGACCCTTCGTTGGATAACCCGGATCTTGGCCCGTTTCTCTTAAAGCTCGCCCGTGACACTATTGCATCTGGTGAAGGACCCATTAAGGCATTGGACTATGCAATTAGAGCATCAAATTCGTTTGAAAGAGTGGCAATTGAGAAAGGAGAGGAGCCAAGTTTGGATTTGGTTATGAGTCTTCATGTTTTGGGTGCTATTTATTGTAGTTTAGGGAGGTTTGAAGAGGCAGTGCCTGTGCTTGAAAGGGCTATCAAAGTGCCTGATTTCAGTAAAGGAATGGATCATGCACTTGCTGGGTTTAGTGGTTATATGCAGTTGGGGGATACTTATTCAATGCTGGGTCAAGTTGATAAGTCTATTGAGTGCTATGAGAAGGGGTTGCAGATTCAGATCGAGAGCTTGGGGGAGATTGATCCACGAGTTGGCGAGACTTGCAGGTTTGTGGGTTTTGGATTTTCAACTGTTTTTCTTAATGGGTTGTTTTTGTTTTCTGAGATTTCTTTGTTTTTAAAGTGTTTATTTTGTGTGAAAGTAAATTTTATATATTCGGGTAATTAAGATTGGGACTTTTGTCTTAATGAGAGATTAAGATTTTCACGTATGATTTATATGTGTTTTTCTTCTTTTTTTCACTGATTATGCTAATGCTAATGTATTTGGAGGGGAAGTGTTGCTTTTTGGGCGTTCTTTTTTTTTTTTAGTATGGTTGTTAATAGGGCAATTAAGATTGATTATTCCTTAAACAAATAGATTTTGGATTTCTTACCATGAGATAAATTGTGATATCTTTTGTTGGAGGGAATTATACTGTAGGCTATTTTTAGGAAGAGATGTGAGCTTAAGTTTTGCTGCTGGAGGCTAAACTATCCATTTATGTAAATCTTCCTATTTGTTTGGCGTGTTATATATTTGTATATACTATGCAGTGATATGATCGTGTTTTTTTAGCAAATCCGTGGTTTTATTATTACTTCTTTGCTTGATATGATTTTGTTTATGTTTATGTTTATGTTTGCCAAATTCTCTAGGTATTGTTTTTTCAAAGTCTGATTAAATGAGCCTGACATGTTTAATACTGAGTTTTTGGTGTTGTCTGCTTAAGATGTATAGTACAAGTAAGTTTGAATCAGCATGCTTCTTCTTCGTTTAACTCGATTTTAGTCTATTAATTTGGAGATGCCAGGTACTTAGCTGAGGCACATGTTCAAGCTATGAACTTCGATAAAGCAGAAGAATTGTGCAAGAAAACACTTGAAATTCATCGTGCACATAGTGAACCGGCATCTATTGAAGAAGCAGCTGACCGAAGGCTGATGGCTCTTATATGCGAGGCAAAGGGAGACTATGAACCAGCACTTGAGCACCTTGTCCTTGCCAGCATGGCAATGATTGCAAATGAACAGGACAATGAGGTTGCTGCTATTGATGTCAGCGTTGGAAACATTTACATGTCTCTTTGTCGCTTTGATGAGGCTATTTTCTCTTATCAGAAGGCACTCACTGTCTTCAAGTCATCAAAGGGTGACAACCACCCTTCGGTCGCATCTGTCTTTGTACGTCTTGCTGACTTATACCATAGGACTGGAAAACTCCGAGAGTCCAAGTCTTACTGTGAAAATGCTCTGAGGATATATGCAAAGCCTGTACCAGGAACCACGACAGAAGAGATTGCTGGGGGATTGACTGAGATTTCAGCCATTTTTGAATCTGTAGGTGAGCCCGAGGAGGCATTGAAGCTCTTGCTAAAGGCAATGAAGTTGTTGGAGGATAAACCAGGACAGCAAAGTACTATTGCTGGAATCGAAGCTCGAATGGGAGTGATGTTTTACGTGGTTGGGAGATATGAAGAAGCAAGGAACTCATTTGAGGGTGCTGTGACAAAACTTAGAACCAGTGGTGAGAGGAAGTCAGCCTTCTTCGGGGTTGTGCTGAACCAGATGGGATTGGCTTGTGTACAGCTGTTTAAAATAGACGAGGCTTGTGAGTTGTTTGAAGAGGCGAGGGCGATACTAGAACAGGAGTGTGGCCCATGCCATCAAGATACCATTGGAGTATATAGCAATCTTGCAGCAACTTATGATGCTATGGGAAGGTAATTTGTCATTCATTTCAAACTTTTGCCACTCAATATTACTACTTCAGACATCCATCTTATTATTATGACTAGAGTGGTTGAATTATCCATTTTGACGTTGGTTTTGTATTTTGTCCCTGGGGAGGATTTCTGGACAGTATAACTGATCGAGTCTATGTTAAGTTTATCTCATTTGTTTCTGTGAAGTTGTTGCATGTGCTTCTCTTATCATGAAAATTATTTATTTGATGTCTCTGTCTCCACTATATATGCATTGATGAGATGAGAAGATTTATGGTGGAGTTTAAGCGCTGAATTATGGTTTACATCTTGAAGTGTATATTCAAGTCTTATAATTTTGTTTGTTAAAGCTTATAATAGAGACAGCATTCTGGAAAGATAAGCATATGGCTAGTTTTGAGGTTTCAATCTTACTACTTCAAACATTACTTAAAGCTGGAGATTCGTTTATTTATTTTCATCCGATGTTGAACTTTATGGCTTCCATTGCAGGGTTGAAGATGCAATAGAGATCTTGGAGTATGTTCTAAAACTTAGAGAAGAAAAGCTTGGAATTGCAAATCCTGATTTTGAAGACGAGAAAAGTAGGCTAGCTGAGCTCCTAAAAGAAGCAGGCAAGGCTCGTAACAAAAAGGCAAAATCACTGGAAAACCTCATCGATCCTAATTCAAGGAGGAATAAGAAAGAATCAACGAAGAAGTGGGGTTTTAGAATTTGAAAATGTATGGCAAGTATTTATCCACTTTACCACACCTGCACATTCTGTAGCTTAGAAGATCCTGTATAGTGTCAAAGTTATAATCTGGTGAGTTTTCTGTTTCTTGCGCTTTGAAATCCCAATTTGTTTGTCTATTTGAATTGTTTTATTGATTGTCTGTATTGTGACCTCAAAGGTGTTCACCGAATGGAAGAATGTTCATCTGAGCAAATAAATTTTGAGAATGCCTGCTGTTTTCTTCTGCATTTCTCTATCACGATTCTGCATCCCCCACTTATTGTTGTAATATGAACTCAAGAATTCATGTGGTATACACAACTCCTCAAATGGTTTTGCATGGATTTTCTCCTTTCCTGTTGGTGATAAAATTTTGCCTAATCTTCTAGTACTCTGCCAGAGTATGAACCAGCGGAGTGGCATCAGTAATAGCTGGTAAAAATTTATGTTGCCTTCATTCTAAATGATTGCACTGCTCAACCAATGATAGCATGTGGATTTGTAATCCCTGTGAGCCACTAGACACGGAGGACTGACGGGAGGTTCTTTCATAAAAGCAGCAACGTAAGTTCTCGTCCATTCAAAGGCTACCATGATTATGCGTAGCCAATCCCAGCCATATTTCTGTGGATTGTTTCAACTCATGTCTGAATAATATATCCTATCATGACTTCAGTGCCCACGATACTCAATATTGGAGCATCTTCTCGTAATCAATATCAGGTGATAAGATATCTATCAAGAACTAGATAGATTGGAAGGAAGCATCATTTTTGTTGGGGCATACCATTCATTTGGGCACTGCAGATTTCTTGATATGGTACTGAACTGTACTGCCATGGCCCATGGGTCCATGAGTCCATGTCCAGGTTAATTGTAATGCAATCCCTCGTTTACATGGACAAGCCCCTGAGGAATTAGCTGCTGTAACTTTGCTTTAAATGAGGTGACAACATGCTCTAACCATACTGAGGAATATATTCCTTGTCTTTAATGGATAAATAAAGAAAATTAAAGTACCTCAATTGAATCCATCTTTAGTGGTTGGCTCACCGGCTACCTCCACCCAATCTAATTCTTTTCTTCCGTGTATATGAGTTTTTTAAATAAAAATATATTAAAATAATATTTTTAAAATTTTTTATTATTACCATATTAAAATCATTTAAAAACACCTACAAAACATCAATTTAATATTTTTTTTAAGCGAAAAACTTAGCAACTTAAATGCAATGAAATCTTGGGGTGGTTTTGTATTTAATGAATTGTGCTGCTACTCTAATGAGCGTTGAAATAATGAATTTGATTTGGAGTTATTTAGTAATAGAATTCCATCACCATCCATTTTTACACTAAAACTAGCCACTACGAAGCCAGCACATGGCTATACTTTTGAGCTCTTTTTTAACATATAGATAAGCTTCTTCTCTTCTTCTTTTTCTTGAAATGTATAGATAAGCTAACCATATCAAATAACAATGGCGTCTTATAATTACTTCACAGCAAATATTTTCTTCGAGGAATTAATGACACCAAAATCTCCATAAGAGAAGAAGAAGAAGAAGATCAAATAGCAATAAATTGACGAGGAAGGCAAATACTAGATAGATGCATGTGCGCTTCAAGACCTCGCCATGACCCACCTTCCACGGAGCAATTATTCATAGCTCATGAGTATCAGATATGTCAGAGGCGACGGGGGTCAATGAATAGTAGTTGATATAGGAGTTGGAGTGCGTTCTTGGAAGTTGGAATACCCAATAATTATTTTATCTCCACAAACCATGATATTACTATACCACATTTGTTTCATCTACCCATTAATTCATATTTTTATTTTTATTTTTACTTATCTATCTTATCACACAAAATAAAATAAAAAAAATGATTGAACTTCATTGAAAACATATTTTTTTTGAAAATTTTTATTTTTAAAAATACATGGAACAAAACTAAACTAGAAAAATAATAAAACTTTATATTATTTCCTTATTTGCATCTTAAACTGGGATCTCTTTAGGATTTTTCTAATCGATTCTCCTATTTAGTTTTTTTTTTTTTTTTTTTTTTAATTATATCCCATTATATAGTTTTTTGATTCCTTGGACCCTTTTTCTTTCTTTCCTCTTTTTTCATCCCTTATATTCTTTCTTTTTATTATCTTAAATTTTATTTATCTATCTCATCACACAAAATAAAATTAAAAAATGATTAAACTTCATTGAAAACATAGTTTTTTTAAAAAAAATACATGACAATTATTTTTATAATAATTCTTTTCTATTTTCAAACTTATCCCATCCTAAAGTTACAAATGGACGAAAAGTAAAAAGGGATTAAATACAGGAAGCGAGTTAAGATACACGTGTTAGTGCAAATTTCACGAGCCAATTCCTGCAATGCATGTAACCATTTCTTCTGGATTCACCTGCCAAATTTTAGCTTTCAAGACACGCACTTTATCTCCTTAATTCCTCTCCCTTGTTTATGAGACTCTTTATCTATATTTTCTTTACATCAAAACATCTTCAATATAAGAAATTAGATTTCTTCACTTTAGTTTAATTAGAGCCTCACATCTCAGAATCATGGTTTCTGCAGACCTTGTTAGAACTGTGGTTGGCATCATAGGTAAGAAGGTTAATTATTTAGTTTCTTAATTATATAAAAAAGATGTTCTAAGTAGTTTCTTTAAGCTCCATTAACATTCTGAGGGATTTTGTAGGTTTCTTGTATGTGTTTTAGAGAAGAGGAGAATGCTTTTGGGTTTCTTATAATTAATTTTTCTCTAATGATGTGGGATTTGTTTGCTTATCTTGTAGGAAATGTCATCTCACTTCTCCTGTTCTTTTCACCAGTGTAAGTACTACTGCGAATGGTTCTTGAGCACACAGTCTCTTGAACTGCGTGGATATTTTATAAACCTTGTCAATTTGAGATACCAACGCTGTGTGGTTTTTGTATGCATGTTCAATCTGATTATTACTTTATCCTTATATCAATTTTCTTTCTCAGTTTAATATATTCTATAGCATGCTTTGTCTATTTGATATTATTTAAACCAAATTATGTGAATTATAAAGTCGCCCCATTTTTTAATATATATATATATAGGTTTTTGTATGCATGTTTAATTTGATTATTACTTTATCGATCCTTATATCAATTTTCTTCCCCATTTTTTTTAATTTTATATATATATATATATATATGCTACATCACAAGAAACATTGGCCAACCACTTCATCTGGGACCAAATTACATATGCATTTTCTTTTATTATTGTTTTTGTCTTCAAAAATAAATTACAAAGACTTGATTTGCAGAACCTTCTTTAGAAAGTAAAATGTAAAACTTGCATGTTTTGAATATTAATTTAATAACTTACCTTTTCTTTTATTGACTTTCTCAGGCCAACTTTTGTACAGATATGGAGAAAGAAATCAGTGGAGCAATTCTCACCAGCCCCGTACCTTGCAACCATGATCAACTGCATGGTTTGGGTCTTATACGGACTACCCATTGTGCACCCCAACAGCACCTTGGTTTGGACCATAAATGGAACAGGGGTTGCTATTGAGATGGTCTACCTTCTCCTTTTTCTTATTTACTCAGACAAGAAAGGGAGGTTTAAGGTGCTCCAAATTCTGCTTGTTGAGGTTGTATCCATCGCTCTCCTCGCCACTCTGGTCCTAACTCTAGTCCATACCACCAAGAAGAGAACTGCCATTGTTGGAATTGTTGCCATAGTTTTTAACACCATGATGTATGCTTCACCTTTATCTGTCATGGTTAGTCTCCTAAATCATGCAAATTTCAGTCAATTCCTTAAATCTTGATTGCTCTATGTATCTTTTTAATTTCATTGTGGTTTAATATATATGGACTGTGACATAATGCCATGTGTGTGCTGATTTTCATAATGGAGGTTACTAGCTAGATTAGGAGAAATTGTGAGCTTAATTCTGGGCTAAATATAATTTGTTCAGTTGACTGATAGGATTGTTTTAATCATGCAGAAAATCGTGATTACTACAAAAAGTGTGGAGTACATGCCATTTTACGTCTCCCTTGCTTCCTTTGCCAATAGTGTTGCCTGGTCTGCTTATGCTTTTATCAAATTTGACCCCTTCATTCTGGTAATTATCTCTCCCGCCGCCGCCCCTCCTCTCTTTGTGTGTGTTCTAAATTAACATAGTCCTATGGTTTGTTTTTCAGGCTCCCAATGGAACGGGCGCATTATTTGCAGTGGCCCAATTGATCCTGTATGCTGTGTACTACAGATCCACACAAAGACAGATAGCAGCAAGGCAGGCCAAGGGTGACGTGGGCTTATCAGAGCTGGTTGTCAATGGAAGCTCGAGGAAGACAAATTCCTCTCGGAATGGCCACGGTTCAGAGGGCTGAAAGAGAAGAAACCAGCTAGCTATCCGCGCTCTGATTGTGCAAGGAAAAATAAATGCGTCTATTTACTAAAATAAACCAAGAAGCATATGCTTTTAAAAAATATGGTTTTTTAAGGGATGCTATTTATCTAATTAAGGCTGAAGCTGATCCGAGTTCACGGTGATATCTTGTTTTTTTTATATCAAGAAAGTGATATATTAATCCAATCCTCGGTAAACCCAAATTAATTACTAAATTCATGACTCCGTTTATGAGCATTACCACAATGCGTTAACTAGATTGATCAATCATTTTTTTTTTCTTTTTGTTCTTCTCTTCTCCTTCAATAACATCAGGCTGGATGAAATTTAATACTAAATCGAAGAATTATTAGAAAAATAAAAAAAAAAATCAATTAAAAAATGCTAGAATCAATCAGCATGATGAATTATAAGTGATTTTAAAAATATATTGTTTTATAAAGTGATGAACTCGTGTAATTTTGAAAAAATAGCAATTTTATAAAGTGAAAAACTCGAAATGATTTTTAAATTTTTTTTTTCATTTTTAAATATGATTTTAAAATATATAGTTATTTTATAAAGTGACAATCTCGAAGTGATTTTAAAAAATATAGTAATTTTATATAGTGACTACCCCCAAAGTAATTTTAAAAAAATTTTATTTTATAGAGTGATAAATTCAAAGTGATTTTCAAAATCTAATTATTTTATAAAGTAACAAACTCAAAGTGATCTTAATAATTTAGTTATTTTATAAAGTGATAAACTCAAAATACTACCCTGAATGTCATGGGTCAAGCTATCAGGTCAGGTTAAATTTTAAATAAATGATATATCAAGTTATCCTGATATCATTACTTGGACCATAGATTTTGAGGATTAAGTTGAGTTGGCTTACCTTTCATTACCTAGGTTACATGTTTATCATACAATCTTGGGTTTACTCGAGCCAAGTTTTTTAGTCTTTTTTTTTTATCTAATTAGATATTTCCTATTTTTTTTCTAGGTTATCGTGGTTATTTTTTCAATAAAAAAAGATTTGTTCTTTTTTTTAATCACCTCATTAAAATAAAGTCTACTTATTCAACTCAATCGATGCTATAATTTATTCCTCATTTTTTTAATTTTTTATCTTTTTGTTAACTTATTTTTCAATTTAATCCTTTTGTGTAATGAATTTTTTTTTTGGATTCCATCCTTCGGCATTTGATTTGTTGACTTGAGGATTGAACTTTTATTTTTTTCATGTGTGGTGCTTTCGTTCTAATGACTCGTGTCATTGGTTTTAAAAGTTATATATTGCATGTTTTTCAAACCAAACTCGGGGATCAACCTGGAGTAAGTCTTGGGTCGTGAGTTAGGTGGGTTGATTTAGATTAACTTGGGTTAGGTGAGTTGACCCGAGTCAATCTTTTTTTATTTTATAAAAAATGTAAAAATAACATTGTTTTTTTTTATATATATAATTAAAGATAAAGACCAACCGGTTTTAACTAGGTTTGTCAAGTGATAATTGGTTAGTCAAGACTATAACTCTGGTTATTAGATTTATTTTTTTCATTGAAATATATTTTGTGGCTTCTAAACATTTTATGAAAAAATTAGTGTGGTTCCCCATCTAGTATAATACTATTAATGATATTTTATTTTCATATTTGCTTAGGTAATGTAAAAGTATTTTATGATTACATTTGGTCATTGTCCATGATAAAAGAAACAGATGCATAAAAAATATAAATATGTTTAGTTCAAGAGATATAAATAAAAATATAAAATAAATATATCTGAAACAGTCTTAAAATGAATTATATATTTTAAAAATAGAAAATACAGAAAGATATGTCTTTTATATCTCAATTTTATACTTTATATTCTTCCATTATAAAAATAGCATTCCATGCATTATATTAAAAAGTTAAAATATTAAAATATATATATAAAACAAAAAAAATAGTAAATAAATGGAGTGTTTGGGAACGCGGTGCAAACCGCGTTCCTCAAAATTTGAATATTTTTTTTGTTTAAAATGAAAGTGTTTTTATGTTTTTGGATTATTTTAATGTGCTGATGTCAAAAATAATTTTTAAAAAATAAAAAAATTATTTAATGTATTTCTAAACAAAAAAAACATTTTAAACCATCACTGTTATTACAATCTCCTACATACTCTAAATAAGTTGGATTTTATACGATTCAGTTTAATCTTTATCGAAGCAGACTTAATTGGATAGGCTGACACCAAATATCCACTAGATCAGGTGTAATTATCATCCTTAATGTGTCTCTTTAGATAAATTCCTTAGTAACACATATCATCTCTAAAAATCGACATGGTTCGTGCCTTGGCCTAGTTATTTTTAACTTTTTATATTGTAATGATATTGAAGATAATTATTACTATATCATAAAATTACGATAACATAATTTTAACCTTTAATTTCTTGATGATAAAGGTAAAATAAAATATAAAAACAATTTATTTATCACTTAATTTATTTAATAATGATGTGACTTGTCTAGTTATGATCCATAGATATCAGCAGACTATGAATGGTTCCAGCAGTCTTTCACTAAGCAACCTATTGGCTTGGAAATGTTTGGGTCTTTCACCGAACTCTTTGAAAGAAACAAACTAGGCTTTTAATATATGAGAACCCTCGGCATGGAAGGGATATATGTAATCAAATATAGTCATTCCAGTCACCCTGGCAGTATATAAATCTAAAGAAGTGGATCTCTATAGCTCGAAGGAAAATTTCTTACAATCCAGTCAACTTCTCTGAACCAAAATTCTACAGCTTCGTTTGCCTAGTAATCTAATAATTGTGCTCAAAACTTTCCATATTTACAATGACGGCCTAATCATAACTCCCCAGTGCTCTCACAGGAGCTCCCAAGATTGGCATTTGCATCATGAACTGAGAGCCTGATTATATTACTGCTTGATGATCTTGAAACATCCATGCACTCCAGCAAGTCAGCATCACATGCTATCAGAACCCACTCTTGATCATCATCCAGATACTTGATGTCAAAAGTACCCACCTCCAGCTTCAGCCTCTTGGCCACTTCCTCTTTCAACTCCACAATCCCAGAACTCAGAGAAATTCGAAACCTTATTACGTCTTCCCTGTATGTTGCCTTTATGGTTACACTCTTCATTTCTTGCCTAGGTGTTGCCTGCGGAATTGCATGCAAAGGAGCAGCAAACATTTGTGTGGGAAGCATATTGAAACATGGAGGATCTGTCCAACTAGATTCTGGAACTCGTTCATCCACAATAGCTTCAGCCACAGCAGGACAAAGGTTTCTCAAATCTTTCGAGCTCCCCGCATCCTCTATTAGCATTCCACCAAACGGTTCATGGGCTTCTGTTGCAACAAGAGCATCAGGTATTGAGTATGCAGATGACAGATTTTGTTCCTTGGTTTGTTGAAGAGCCAGTCCAGGTGATCCCCCAGCTTTAATACACCGCTCATGGACAGGAGAAACAGATGGGTCCTTTACAGGTGCACTTTCATTTTCTGGGCTACCTTGGCATGAGTCATGAGAAGTAGGAGTCCCTGCACTCCCATCCCTTGAGCCACTCCTTTTTTTGGATCTGTTTGAGCCTCGACCTAACTCTGGTGAAAACCTGTTTTGCACAGTGAGTTTCTCTTGACTCAATATTCTATATCCTAGCAATTGATCTTCAAAACCAGCCTGCCCATCACTTCCTGGTTTTCTACAGGTAGGTGATCCATTCCTGTTGCCATGATATTCAGGGGGTTTAGAGTTTGGTGAGGTCTGTTGATTGCTCCCATTCAAATTGGAAGGCCAAGAGATGGTGCCATCAGCAACATGAAGTGGACTTGTAGTAAGAGGAGTTAAATCAAATGTTCCTTCAGTGCCTTGGACTGATTCAATTACCCACTTTAGCTTAGACAGGGAACGATTAACCTTGTTGATCTTGCGAGATGGCCAGCGGGAGATCCCATGCTGCCTGCAAATGCGCTTCATTGTAGTAGGGCAAACTGTAAAGTGTGACACAAGAAATTGTCTAAGAAAAATCCATTTATAACATCCTATATCACAACATTAACCAGCATTTATAAAGAAATAAATCAGCATCTTTGCAATGACAAGAGAAAATTGCAAGTAACAATTTTTAAGTGTGTAATCATACCACCAAGTCTCTTTGCAGCATCTTTCAGACTTCCAGCAAAATATTGTTGGAGAACCTCTAGACTAATTGTTTTCTCTGCCTTTCCGCGTTTCCTCTCTGTTGGCTTTTTTGTCCCTTTCTTCTCTGGATGAGATGGAGGAGTTTGTCTTCTGTCAGCTTGAACAGCACTGCCTCCATTTTTTATGACATCCAAGTCAAACATTAACTTGTTCTTTTCTGAATCAATTTGCTCAATGTGTCCTTCATTTGGCAACATATTATCACCAGGGGGAGATTTTGTAGGTTGGGGTATCTGAATGCATTCAAGTCTCCCATTAGTAGTGGCTTCAATCATCTCTACAAATCCTTCCTCTTCAAGGTCCATCCCTGAAGCAACCTTGAGACTCTGGAAATCCTGCTTCATTGTTGCCAATATGGAGCCTAAAAATGTCTTCTGTTCGTGACTGTCTGTGATGCTAGGGGGCAGAAAAAATTCAAGAATATAATCATCATCTCCAGTATAACTGCTCCGCAAGAAGATTGCAAAACAGCTGGTTAATCCAAACATGCGTGCATAATGTACTAGAGGATACTCAGTCTTGCAGAACTGGGTGATATCTGGGCAGAAGCATGAGTTCTGGGACAAAAACGCCCTCCCAGCAACACCCTGACCCTTTTGTAAGTGATGCTCAAGACAGGCCTCCCGAAAACCCCACATGCGAGCATCCACTACATAGAATGCCACATCAGTAGTGGACATACAGACTTGGCCATTGCAATTGCCATCAAAGCTGGTACAACTCTTCTTCAGACCACCACCATACGTTAAGACACTACGATGTATGCATGGAACCCATGTCTGAGCCAAGGGCAATTTATGAGTTTCACACACCATTGTCAATATCTCCAAGATTTCAGACAGCGCATTTTGGCGACCTTCATTACAAATCTGGTTTAAAAGCAGTGCCAAGTATACGTCTGTGAGAATAGAGGGGCAAGAAATGAAAGAAGAGCACAAGTTTTATCTGGTTGTTCTCCCAACAATACCAGATTTTACATAAAATATATCGTTACAGCTCACCTGTATGCTTGGAGGATCCAATATCTCTGAACTTTTTAAATTTACTGCCTGCAGAATAACTGAAATTATGTGACTGGGGAATCTCAATATGTATTATTTGCCAATCATATATCCAAGTTTTCCAAAGGAAATCCAGTTAAAAATTAAAGGAGAGCACCGAGCTCAATTAGGAAAGGAAATAACATTGTGATTAATGTGCATATCTAGAGGAAATGAAACCCAACCTCAAGTGCCTTGCACACTTTATCAACCTCAGGTGCATAGTTGATCTTCTGTGAATTCATAATGAGCTCAAGAACACCAACACAAGACTGTCCAGAAGGTTCAAAGACCGGCAAAGCCAATGTTCCTCGGACATTGTAGCGTAGAGCATGATCAAGCCGTGAATACTCCTTGCTGGAGTAATACTGAACATTTGGAGTCCATTCTGGAGATTTTTGTCTGAAAACACGGCCAGGAAGCCCAAGCTCTCTGTCACTCTCGCCGTCCACAGAGAACATGTACATGAGAGAGACCATCCTATACTGATGAAGTCCATTACTATGAGGGTCCAGAACAAAGGGTTGCCCTGAAGTTGTCAATACATGTTGACCCCCATTCTTCACAGGTGCCCAAACCTGAGCTAGAACATGTTGTTCAGTTGATTCTTTGAAATATCTTAGGGCCTGTGTCATTCTCTCTTTTATCATACAATACCCATCTGGGTTGTCAATAGGCATCAATCCCAAAAATGGAGAAGGAAGTTTACTGTTATCATCATTTTCCCCTTGGCTTTCGGTTATCAAATTTGGATTACCTGCATTAAGCAAATTTCCAAGTTAGAAAAGAAAAAACAAACAAATGATCACCATCCTGATGGTGCTTAATGAGTTGTAGTACTATATAGAGAAGATAAACTGCAAAAAACTAAATGATGCAGTTAACTGGTGAAAGAGCAGGAGCAGCCTACTTGCCGTTTAGGAACCCAGCCCAAATAGCGTTTCACAAAAATTTGAATTTTTTTTATTTAAAATTAATTTTTTTATGTTATTAAATTGTTTTAATTTCAAAAATAAATTTTAAAAAATTAAAAAATAAATATTATTTTAATACATTTCCAAACAAAATATACTTTAAAAAACAACCTTATACATTACCAATAACTACTGTAGACTTGCAAAATCCTCAGTATGATCACAAACTTCGAAGGATAGAAATTTAGTGAAAAGAACACTAAACTTGAATGAAGTCTCCAAATTGAAGACAGTACTGAGTTTGGGTATTAACTAATATTTATCCATTTGAGGGAAGACAAAATTAAGGCCATCAAAACAGAAACAAATTAATGGCATCACTTTTTTGTTCTTCTTAGTTTTTGGCTTTCTCATCTTCCAAAACACTGGAGATCATGTTTATGTTTCATTTCTATTGCTGTAAGTGTTGGCTTTTGTAGAATCATGTTCCCAGAGTTCCAATTTCTGTGATAGAGATTGCCTTGAGAAAATTCTAATCGAATTCAAACACCAATGAGTTTTCAATCCCTCAATACAGTCAGCAAAACGAAATAAATACTACATGATCACATCAAAAAAACTCAAATTAACCAATCAAAAGCACCAAACATGACCAAAAGAAAGGCAATAAAACTTCAACACAGAAAAGAAAACCCAATATCAACTCTCTCTCTCTCTCTCTCTCTCTCTCTCTCCACATTCACTACCACACACAGAGTCACAAACTTATCAATCTGAGAAAGTAAGAGGAAAAAGTCGAATCATTTCTAACACAAAACCCACCAAAAGAAAGCTAAAATTACAACTTTTTCACCTCTTCTCAGCCAAAGAAAGCAACTTTAGCATTTAATACCCCTCATTCATTCACGTACAAAACACCAAAGTTCAAGAAAAAAAAAAGGAAAGAAAAGAAAATTAATCAAAACACGTGACTAACATGTGAGTAAGATAGGATAATCAGACAAGCGGGGGGCAGCAGCAGCAGCGAAAGCAGGGGAAGCCTGACCAGAAGCAGTAGCAGCAAGTCTATCATCAACGGCATCAGAGAAAGCCCAAAGAGGAGAACAAGGTTGTTCAGTAGAAGTAGAAATAAGAAAAGGAGACATGGGGTTTGAGGACATGAAAGAGATCTGATCTAAAGGCCAAGAGTTATCGAGATCAAGATCCAACTCCATTGACTTCATTCCTTCTGGCTCACCTCCACCTCCTCCTACTCCTCGACCTTCTATTGGTTTTTGCATTTTTGTTTTGTTTCGTTTCTTAAGATTGTGAGTAGATTATATTCAAAGAAACAATGCTTTTACTATGTCTTTGTTGTTGTGTCATGGGAAGATATGTTATGGATGATGATGTATTTTCCATTTTTTTCGTCGGGGGGAGAGAGAGAGAAAGGAAGTGGGGTCAAAAGACAATTTTTTTTTTGCAGGATAATGGTTGTGTGTGTGATTCCATGGAATCCATCAATTGTGCTTCTTGCTAGTTGCTTAGGAAATGGAACATAATATATGGAACGACGATTCTCCAATTCACCCTACTAACCACACCAAAACCATCCAAGTCGCCGCATTCGTATCCATTTGACCCTATCAGCCATGGTTAATCTAATTAATTGAAATGATGTCGGCATCAGATTCTAATTTTGTTGTATTTTGAACGTGGTAGGCATAATTTCATCTTTCATTATTTGTTATATATAAATTAATTTTATTTTCACGATAAGTAAAAGATAAACTTTACAATAAAAAAAATATTTGTATTAGATGAAAATATTGGCTTTTGATAACAAGCTTATCTGTATTTTATTTTTACCGGACAATTATCTTATTATTTTATATAATTTCATCAATATAAGTGTTTGTCAATAATAAAGTAGGTTAAATTAGTACTCCAATATTTTTTTTTGCAGGTGGTTTTTGGTTGATTTAATTAGATACATACAAATTATGATTATGATTTTTTAACAAATAAAATGTTAAAAAAACATGCATTCTCATTTTTCTAAAAAAAAAATTACAACCCATAACAAGGTGTAAATTAACAATTTATTTAATTAGATATGTGTATAGTACTTATAATTTTTTTTTCTTAAAAAATTAAGAACACAACCATTTTCCCTTTTTCTACTAAAAAATTAATATTGTTCCCCACTGCATAGCGTGGGTTATGTGAGTAGTTCATATCTATTTTTTTGTACTTTATCTCCCTTCATTTACGTAAAACTTAAAACATTTTTTTTATAAGTATTTAAGGTTGTGTTTACTTGCATAAAGTTTTTCCTTTTTTCAAATGTTTTTAACAAAACATAAAATTAAAGATAATGTGTTACTAATTTAGGACAAAATTAGTATTTTGTTTTGTTTTGTATTTTCTAATTTCTTGTTTTTCTAAAAAATTATAAAGCATCAAAATGACTGTTTTTCAAATGCTTCACCAAAAAAATAAGAGTTTTGTTTGGTTTAGCTTCTAACATTTTATGATTATTTCTTTTAATATTTTTAATTTAAGTTAAATAAGGGTCTTGTTTTATATTTTAAATATTTTCTATTTAATAAAATTATTTTCTCAAATCTTCATAGAAAAATCTCTTTAGAATAAATAAGGAAGCACAAAAAAAAAATGAAAGTAAATACAACCCAAATATTTTGTTTAGCTATATATCATGTAATGGAGGAGGGCTACCCTTATATATTGTGTATTCCGAAGTCTAAGAAACATTCCAAAAAATAAAAAAAGGTTAAGAATATAATATTTAATCCTGATTAGTTTTACAATTAATATGAAGGGAGTTAATTATTAGGTATTTTGCAAGAAAAATAAATACCTTTCAATAGCAAAAACAAGAAAAATATTACAAAAATATGTTGGGTGTTCCGAAGTTTTTGAGTAGAGCAATAAGAAGTCCAGAACTAAAATTATAGCAAGCTGTTTATTTGGATAGAGTCGATGGAAACGAGTTGCATGGACATGATGGGGCCGCCATTAACGATCTTATCAAGTTCCAGCCTTGGAAGCCTCAGAGCTTCAAATGTTGGATAGGAGCTAAGCACACAGGCTAGATGCGTATCTAATTAATATCTCTCGAGTTTTTTTTTTCCTCTTCTTCCCCTATCATCCATTCATGGATTGATTTCTTTCTTTCTTTTTTCTTTTAATTTCTGGCTCATTTTGGTGCTTGAGAATGAGATAATTGTGGTTGTTAGTGTTTTTTTTTTAATTATATTAAAATAATGTATTTTTTATTTTTTAAAAATTATTTTTATATTAATACATTAAAAATAATCTAAAAATATATAAAAATAATATTTTTTAAATTCACGTTGTAGCCGGCCGAGTCCCGACACTCAAGTAGCTTGAAAAACATCTCAATCACTGAACGTAAACGTATCCCTTTTGAAATTTGATTCTGCAGGGCTGTACGGCTGCTGTATGGCTGTTGCCCTTCGATAAAGTGTACAGAAATATTATGGGGGTGCGTGTGGTTCTTGCAGAGAAGGTTCTTCAAGTTTCCACGTGGGGGTTTCCACACCAATCAATTCTGCATGTAGCATTTCGAGATTGCCACCTATGTTTTTTCCACATGAGATGACACGGGCAAGGTGTTTACTGGCCCGGCCCGGTGAGGCCCACCTCCGTCCCTCCACCGGTAATCTCAGCCAAGAGAGGTAAACCTTAATTAATTATAAAGAAGATCATTAAGGCATTATCATTCATAAGTAGCAATCATGAAGGTCCATAAAGCCAGCACATTTACGGCATCTAATTGGTCAAAAAGAGGCGAGTTAATATTAGCCTGTACTTAATCATCAAGAATGATTAACGTATCCTTGGCGTTGCAGAAAGCAGAGAAAAAGAAGACAAAAAACATTGTGTGGTTTTGATGCGTTTCTGTGTGTGTAAATGACAACAAATTTACAAATCCTCAGTGGGCACATATATGGAGCCCACCACTCCCACTTGCGTCTGTTTGTTTTTTATATTTTTCTGGGCCGGATACCATCATCATATGAATTTGAAATATTTGAGAGTGTGGTTGCGGTTATTTTTTAAAATATTTTTTATGTTAAAATGTATTTAAATGATATTTTTTTATTTTTTAAAAATTATTTTTAAGATCAGAGCATCAAAACAATTCAAAATATATAAAAAAATTAATTTTTAACAAAAACAATTTAAACTTTTATAAAACACGATTTGTACAACGTTTTCAAACGGTGTCTAAGCCTTTAATTTGGAGTGTATGAGGAAAATAAATAAGAAAAAAAAGTACATGAAAGTGGAACACCTTCTCAATTCCCCACCAA
>Ga0307515_10007421_pt1 | contig 21673 bp, 10 predicted proteins | sample 17_EM_MG_FD_194513 | JGI IMG/M metagenome (GOLD analysis project Ga0307515, IMG submission 194513) | Populus trichocarpa ectomycorrhiza microbial communities from riparian zone in the Pacific Northwest, United States - 17_EM | ecosystem: Host-associated > Plants > Roots > Unclassified | place...
AGAAAATTGGATTTCGCGGTTAAGCTGTTTAAAAGTTAGGAAACCAAGATAAATGCTGCATTCTCCGCTTACCTCTAAGCCAGTATATAATTTCCTAATTAGGAAAAGTTGTTTATAAGTAGTTACTGCTACCTCCGTACAAAATCTTCTTATCATACCTCTTTAGTCTTATTTATAGATGACTAAAATTATTCTATATTAAACCTACATTTAAATATAAGCCCTAAAAGCTTCTTAACTTATAAGATTGCTATATAGGTTAGCCTAGCTATCTTATTATTTTCCTTAACATCTAGAACCACCTAGTTAAGTATTAGGCCCTAGCTTTTATATACAGTAAGAGCAAAAGCCAGAGTAATTAGAAATTGACGCTGTAAGTAAGAGCCTCTTATACCCTCCCACTTATAAAGCACGGAAAATATAGGGACAACTTTCTTACTATCCTACTAAGTGAACAGGGCAGGTCCGTTATACCCATCTACCATAATTAGTAGTAACTAAGGCTAATCCTTTTTAATATCCGCGTGTCCCTTCTATATAACATCTTTAATTATACCAGTAGTACCGTTTACTAAGCCTAGTTCAACCCAGATATTATATATTAGTATTACTTTCGCGCCAATATATAGGGCTAGATTCTCTATAGTGTCGCACTAATTAGGAGTAACTTTCCGTACACCTACACTAGTGTTAACTGACTTAATAGCCACCACTGGCTATAAAAGGTCGCGAAGCTAAGTAGTATTATACTTACCTATAGCAGCGCGTGTGCCATATAGCCGAATTATATCATTAAAGCCCGTAACCTTATTAGTGGATAGGCCCTACTTATACTTAGTTAAAAGAAGCTTCTAGGTCAATTCACTTATAGAATTACTACGTAGCTCTATAAGGGCGGTCCTAAATACAGAGCTCTTAGCGTTATTACCGCCCTACTATATAACTTAATCTAGGACAGCTGTTTAGTTAATCGCCTTATAGGCTCCCTTTCTATAGCTGGCGAGCTCTGACGGCCTAGCGGGTAGATTGCTATATAAGGCCGCCTAACCTACAGGGGGAAGCTAATGGAAATTGCCTACTAGCAAGATGTTTAAGCCTCTAAAGTAGTTGTTATTATATATAGGGTAGATCTAACGGAGGTGACGATCAATCTAGGCTAGATATACTTGCCCAATTATAGATTTCTTGTTAAGGATAAGATAGTAAATATCCTTAAAAGCTTGTTATAGAGGCGTAAGACTAGCAATAGGCAATTCCTTAAAGGGGCAATTCACTGGCAACCTTAATAGTTTATATATAGTTCTACCGTTAATATTAAAAGCAGCTACTCTAGTAGGGGTGGCTCGAACTAATGGTGACGGCTTACTATTAGATATGGCTATATTATAAAGCATAGTAGACAGAACAGCAATAAGATATAACTTACCAGTTCCTGCCTCTCTATTAACGTTAATTTACAATAGGGGGGGGCCAAGGCCCACTTAGATCTGCCTATAGTAATTAACTATAATATTATAGATATAACGCTAACCTGGTTATAAGGAGGACGGAGTTGCTGTTTAGGATAGGCGGCTCTACGGTAAAGGCTATAGCCGTGCTTCCTGCTAATAAGTCCTCTTATTAAGCTGCGGGTACATACCCTAATACATACTCCAGTCATAGTTATAATCAAGCTCCCTATTACTAAGCCTATCAGGATCCTCAATTTTAACTCCGTTAGTATTTTAAACGCGGGTATGCAGGGCCTTAAAGGACTGGTATAGCTCCAAGTTATCTGCAAAATTGCCCTTAAACTCATCAATATCATTAGCAGTTTCGCGACCTTTCTCTAGTTTCCGATTACAGAAGTAGTTAGGTAGATACTAATAAGAGTCAACGCAAGCCTAATAAAAAGCCACATAATTAGGGGCCCCGAATCTATTAGTATAAATAGCCACTTCCTTATACTCCCTCTACGGGTAATAAAGAATAAGCTTTACATGGCAGAACTTAGGATACTACAGATGGAAACGGTCGCTATTATATCACAGAAAGTACAATATAACTTAAGGCCTTGCTCTTAGCCGACGCTTATAAATAGAGTAATTAAAATGGAGTAGAAAATTGAGGAAAGTAACGTCCTCTACCCCATCTAGGCGGCGCTTATATTTCTTATAGTTAGACAGTCCGCACCCTTTTAGTTGCCCATTATTAAGCTTATATATAGCGCTTCGATCGTCCTCCTAGTAGTAGTCTAAAGTTACTATATTCCTAGAGCCTTTATAAAGGGGAATATTAAGAAGCAGATAGCATACCTCCTGTACTAACCAATCGCGTTTAGCAATAAGCTTGTTTATAAACCTAGCCACAACCAAACTAAAGGCGTAAAGGCTATTGGCGTGCGGCTATACTAATTAGAGTAACTTCTAGTAGGAAGTTAACTTCTTCTCTTCCTTACTGCAATATTTACCTATATAGTTGACTATTACTAATATACTTATAGCAGGCGACGTATTAATATTCGCCATCCACGCTAGTATCATGGCTGTATTATAACTATTAAGAAGCTTATTATTATACTACGGACAGAACGTCCAATAATATAGATTTTAATCCTTTAATATAGCGGCCTTATCGCGAAAAGAGCGTAGAAAGTAAAAGCGGCACTCCTTTACTCTAACAGAGCCTTTCTTTAATCTTAAGCAGTAAGATTCGGTGCAATTACAGTGCCGTTAAAATTAATTAAGGCAAACAGTAAGAAGCTTACTAGTATTAAGCTATTCTTTATAGCTAAGAGTAGAAGGATATTAAAGATCAAAAGGCCTAGGTCGGTTAGGATTTATTACGGATATAAAAGTAGCCCAGTACTTAGTGAAAGCCGCCCTTAATTTAGTAGTTGACGGATCTAGCTTTAGGGCTGTTAAACTCCATAAAAAGCTATATATATAGCCGCTACCTTATACCTGCCACTTATATTAAGACCAAAAGTTAGTGCTATTAAATAGACCTATAAGCACGTGCTTCCTGAACAGATTAAAGTGGCGATGTAGCCAATAAGCAGTAATATGCGGATTCTCATTGAGATTTCAAAAGGCAATCCGGTAGCGCTAAGCCTTATTAGCAGCCTTATATTCGTCAAATAGAGGCATATAAGAGTGTAGATTATACCAATGTAGATTAATAGCGCTAAGTATAAAGAATAGAGACCCGCTTTTAATATTTTTAGTATAAGCTATAAGCTTATTTCTCTTCTGCCTCTAGTAAGGCCTGGTGCCCTTAAGCTTCTATACATACCGTACAATCTTATTTAGAACCTAGTTACCTCTACTGCTATTTATAAGATCATTAAGCTCGTCTAAAGATAGACCATTCTCATCTAATTGGCTGTAAAGGAAGTGGGTGGCGTTAAGGGCTTGCTTTTTTATAATCTAATTAAATACGTAGTAGCGAAATAAGGGGTGGCGGCCAAACCGACTGTCCTGATACTTAAGCATATACTTAGCGTACGCAGCTAGGGTAACTGTACGGCTTTATAGTATGTTAAAATCGGCTTTGCCATAAGGAAACAGGGTAGGAAAGGCGCCGCGTATAATGAAACTAGCTGATTACTCAGAGAGAGGTGTCTGTCACACAGTAGGAACCTCTAGGCCTGCTTATAGGTCTTATTAGTGTTAAACCTCGCGACCTAAAAGCTCCAATTTATTAAGGTTAGGTATTAGATTAGGAACCAAAGTATCTAGTACATCGTTATTAAATTCACCGTCCAGTACATTACTGCCAAGCTCAGTAGGTAGAGGGTTAACAGTAGGACGTTATATAGGAGCAGTAGGGTAAGCTGTTAGGCCACTAGAATTAAACTCTAACTTATTAATATAAGGTAGCTAATCTAATATAGAGCCATTTTTGGGTAAGCTGGTAAGCCGGGTGCTGCATATTTTAACGTCGCGATAATTAAGATAATTGACCCTTAGAAAGTAAAGCCACTGTACTATAGCAGAGCGCCTTATAGTATACCGCTTAATAAACCGCCGACTTAGATATTCGCTACTATCTACTACTATAGACCTCACGACCAGTATATTGAGTTTAGTAGGTAGCCATAGTAGCTGCCTCTAAGTCTTTAGTATGTTCTGGCCAAAGCAGCAGATGTGGCCAGTATAGCGATGTTGCTAGCCGCATACACGCACGACTTGCAAATAAATATATACGCGCGCAATTAGAAGCTCCTCTACTACGGTAAGTTTAGGTAGGAAGCTAGGAATAGGACCCGGATTAAGCTCGTTACTTTTATTAAAGAGGGGAGGAAGGGTTAAATCCTTAAGGCTATTGGCGTCCTTAATACAGGCTTTGTATATACCTATATTATTACCTTCCGCAGCTAGGCCCATTTAGAACCACCGCTCCTTACAATAACTGCACGTCTCTATATATTTAGCCTATAGTATACTCCTAAACTTCTTAATTCGCTCCCAATCAACAGCAGAAATGGGTAGTGGTATAGCCGTAGTCAGAGCTTGCTGTAAGGAAGGTAGTATTAGCACTAGAGTAGGTATTAGAGCTAGAGCAGGTACTAGAGCCGGGGCAGGCACTGGAGCTAGTTCTAGCAAGGACACATTTATGCCCTCTAAAATATCTCTTCTACTGTATAGAGCTTCATCTGTAATATATAGCGGAGGAGTAGGCGAGTGAGCTTTATCCTGCCAATTAAGGACGCGGTGCTCCCATTATATTATCCTAATTGCCTTCTATTGTTAAGCTATTTTAAGGGTATCTTAACTATTATGGCCGCGAGGTAAGAAGACGTTCTTAGTATCGTTTTTAGGTGGAGTAGTTCGCTAGCGCCTTATAAGATAATTCTTAGTAGCAGAACCTAGCTATATAAAAGCCCTCCACCTATTTAAAATAGAGTTAGAGGCCTAGGAAAGTAAGTAGAAGTAGAAGTAATATATAGGGAAAACACGCCTTTGACTAATATAGCTGGCATAGCTTTAAAAGCTTCTTTAAAGGACCGTCTTTAACAAAGTTAATATAGGGTTTATAGATATGACACTTACTGCACTTAATTGTAGTAGGCTCCGCCATGTTTACGGTGTATATATTAGTATTAATTAAGGTGTTAATAAAAAGGTAGATATTTTGACGTTTGTAATATTTTGGCGTTTGTCACGTGAATTCTGCCATAACTTACTACGCGCAATATTTTTCCAGCCAATTAGAAGCCGAGGCTCGGCCAATCAGAAGCAGGCTTGGCAAGGTTTGAATTCCAAGACCCGAAAGTATAGACCACTCGTACCTTAGGTCAATAATATATTAATAAGCTTTACGCAAGAGGCCTACCACCTATAAGACAAATAATATAAAATTTCGTATTAGAAATAGGTGGTAAATAACCTAGCAAGAACTAGGTTAATCGATTAATTAAGCGACACAATATTAATCTTATATCACGATAGACATCTAGTATAGACGCCTCCCGCAAACAAGCTAACTTAGCCTTTAAATACTTACTATATTTTAAGCTCTTACGGTAAAAATTTAAGCAATATAATATTGATCTACGGCATATATATAATATAGATAAGAAGGGCTTTTTAATTAGTGTACTGTCCAAAATAAAGAGGATCTTCTCCCGACGTTAATATAAAGAGGGGGGTATTAAGCAGATTATATAGGATGGCAATCGTAAGTGGATTACGACGATAGCTTATATCTACGCTAACGGAACTTCTCTTACACCTGCGCTAATTTATTAAGCTACTTTTAGCAATATATAAAACACCTAGTTATAGGATTTTAATCCTATAAAGCATAAGACCTTTTTCTTCTTATCTCCCTCTAGATGGACAAATAATTAAATAGGGCTATTATAGCTTAAATAGGTGTTTAATCGCGAGATAAAAGTAAAGGTATGTTAATTTTATCAACTTCTAATACTAGATGGCCATAGATCGCATATTATAATGGAATTTATTAAGTTCTGTAACAATAATAAGATCCTCCTAGCTATATATCTACCCCATTTAACCTATACGCTATAGCCTCTTAATATTTATATATTTAAACCTCTCTTATCTGCGTACTTAGCTAAACTAGCTAACTTTATGGATAGATGCTAAGGACTATTATTAATTATAAAAAGAGACTTTTTCCGTATATTTAATAAGGCCTAGCAGACCTTATTTAAGTCTAAGACTATCCTTAAGGCCTTTAAAACGACTAGTTTATTACTATTTAATCCCTAGGTAATCCTTAATTAATTTAATATTAATTAGAAGAACCGGCCATCTTTAAGTAAGAGTATAAGCTTAGTACTTAGTGCTTCAGATTAGAGGAAGATTAAACAACTTTTGCGTATAGCTGTTAATAATATATACAATAAAGAATTACGACAGCTTAGTTAGACGGTCCACTTAATCTTAGCACGTTATACTCTCCTCTAGCATAAAAATAAGTGCCTTAAGGAGGCTCTTATTAATAAGAAGCGCTGTTTATAGCGTAGTAAGCCTCTTCTACTTAAAGCGCCCTTAGAATATAATGGTAGTGTAGTCTTCTGGTTGCCAAATAAAGTTAAAGATACGCGCGATTGTTAAGCTTAAAAAGAGGCTAATAAAAAGGCTCTATAGCTTTAAAAAGATGAGGAGAGTAAGCGTAAGGAGGCTGAAAAGGCTGAAAAGGCGCGTATGCTAGAGGAGAGGAAGCGTATAAGGGCTACTATAAAGGAGATTCGATTGCAGGAGGAGCAGGTGAAAAAGGCTTAGCGCGAGGAGGCAAAGATCGCTCGGCAGGTTAATTAATAGCTAAAAAATAATCTTAAACAGGCTAAGAAATACAAGAAGAAGATTATTATACCTGTAGCTAGTAATTAGGAGGATGTTAATGTTGATTTATTATCTGTTGAAGATATAGGGCCTCCACTAGGTAGGACCCAGCGCAGTAGGCAAATAAACCTCCCGTAGAGGTATCGCACGTAGTTTATTATTGCTAATAGAGTCTCTAAGTTCTCCTAATTGCTACACCAAAAAATCTAATTAATTTATTATATATATGTGGCTGCAGAGCTTCAAAAGTTGATGGAGTTTCATCTGAAAATCGGGCGTCACGTGGGCCCGGGCGTTACGCGATGAAACACGGTAAACGCTTTCCTAACTTCCCTTCTCTATAATAACATAGGCACTCATCACATAGTTGTCCTCTTCGTACTCCGTTCACTCTTACCAAACCCCTGTTTTCACTCTCGTTATATACGCAAGAGAGATGAAGCGTTCAGTCATCCAGCAGGGGGAGTGGGAAAACGTATGGGCGGAGATCTCCCGAAACAGTTTCTCTTGCTCGCCGGCGAACCCATTCCGTTCCGCACCATTCGTTCTTTCCACACATTCGATCCAGCTGCGCAAATTATAGTCTCGCTCCCGGACGACTGGCTGTCATACTGGCAAGATTTGTGCCGCCAGTATCGATTTACAATTGCCCACGAAGTAGTTGCAGGAGGCAAAGAGCGCTTCCACTCTGTCCAAAACGCGCTGCAGCTGGCAAAGGGCGACCTGATCGCCGTGCATGACGGAGTGCGCCCCTTCCCCAGCCTTCAAACCAGCCAGAAGTGCTTCGAGATTGCCGAGACGTACGGGAGCGCCATTCCGGTCGTCGAATTGAAGGATTCTATACGAGGGATCACTGGGGACAGGTCCACAGCAATGGCCAGAAAGAGGTATCGGTTGGTGCAGACCCCGCAAGTTTTCAGGTCTGAGATAATCCGTAGCGCCTACGCACAAGAATTCCATGAAAGTATTACGGACGACGCGTCACTCGTAGAAGCTTTGGGGATTCATATTACGCTTGTTCAAGGAAACGACGAGAATATCAAGATTACTAGCCCCACGGACTTGATACTCGCCGAAGCTATAGTGAAATCCTGCCAATTGTTGGCCGTGGTGGCACATGGTGCCAGAGATGAAATTGCCTGAATGTCGGTGATATACTGGGTTTGCAGCAAGCTGGGGAGGTCCAAAACGTATACCCATCGATCTCGAAGCTGAACGAGCGTGCGACGCGCACCTGAATCAACAGATCGTACAGGTGGCTTGGTAACCACCTCGATCAGATTCTACAGCGGCGCTACCGTACGAGTAGCCAGCCGCTCGAACCCGCGGAGCTGACACCTTACTGACACTGTCACTGTCACCAAACGAGAGCAAGTGCCTGCCAGAAGACCTGGGAGGAGCTCACCGACCGAAGCTGAAATTGATTCTGGATAGAATCGACGACGAGCCTGAACGACACAGAGCCGCCAACTACACTGTCAAGAGCTGATACCTGACTATCACACAGAGCTGACACCTCACTGTCACACGGAACAAGATCACGAAGAAGAAATTCATTCTGATGGGCTGTAATTTAGATGCTAGGCTGCAATCCGAAGGAGACAGTGAACCAGAGAGCAGCAGCAACATACCTACCAGATGATCTTTGAGATATGTATTCAGCCATGATACTACGTAGCAGGATTAGAGCTCCTTGGTGGGAACAGCTTGGAGGAATGCCGGATTTGATTGTGAAAGCCGTGGGGGTTATGAACGAGTTCTACACCGGGAATCCACTCCGAAGAAACGACAATCCTTACGAGCAATCACCAGCTTCATTTGGGAATGGGGAGGATCTGGGTGGGACGAGGGGGAGGGGCGACGTGGGGAACAATAGGCAGACACCAACACAAGAGGATCGGGCACAACCGCAACGCTCGCAGAATGGTCACAGTCAGCAAGATGGTGATGTGGAGAATAGTACTTCCGTTATGAACAGCAACAAGACAGCTGAGCACCCCTCTACGGGAGCCTTTGAGAACGGAATGCCAGCATCTCCACAATCCCAACCAGCTCCCAATGCCTCCACGCACTCCCAACTAGTTTCGAATGCTTAGGTTATTAGCAACGACGTCAGTGGCCACAAAGTGAGCAGAGCCATGCCCCGATTCCACTGCGGTCAAAGAACGAATATGGGTCTGCAGGCAACGCCCAATCGTCATATAATTTTCACCATATGGGACCACGGCGGACACCCAGGAGAATATCGGTCTCCTAATCTCCATAATGCTGGATGCCTTGCTTCAAACCAATCACACGGCGCTGTTGCGTCCACATATCCCCAACCAAATCAGTAACCAGTGTGCGTACCTGCTTCTCTATGTCCCGAGAACCCTGCTCAAAAAGTTTGCGTGTTTGAGCGACTGGCAGTATCTCTAGTTCTCTCTTTATAAGCGATTCAAAAATCAGTGTGCGATGTTGCGTCTCTATTAGCCCGAGCATAGCCTCTATCGTACGTTGGCTGGTCTGCGGACCTTGGTAGAGCATATCGAGGCTCTTTACCATGGACGTTCGCAGCGTTTTATCGTTGACCATATCCCTGCACATTGTGCACTTGCGTTTCTTTCGTTTCTGCGGAGGTAGCCCCTTATCAGAGATGACGTTCAACTCATCTGATTCAAATCAGGTCTGTGGTTCCTGTACGCAACATATGAAACCCACCAGCACCTTCCTCAGTTGATCCGCTCAAGCCTCTCTTAAGATGGCTCGTCCCCGATCCTCTGTTGAGAGGGGGTTCATCGGCCTCGTCCTCGTTGTGCTCAAGTGTCGCGCTCGAAGCTACACTTGATAGCGTCGGCTCCGTGTTTGCCACGCGAGTGCGATTGCGGAGTTGGTATGGCATAGCGGTAGGGTTTGAGTGGGTAAAACTGGAACCGAGAGTGAATGTTGAGCGAGTAGTAATCAGGTGGACGAGAGGGAGGGCTCATATTTATATAATAGGAAGGACAAAGCCCCGCCAACCACCCCGGAACTTCTCTCACCCTGAACATGTTGCGTGATTAACCCTTCCCCAAGTGACGATCTAGGCAGGCTTGTTCCACTGGCATGACAGTAGTCTTGCCTCTGACCCAATCGAACGCAACTGTAGGACCGAGGACATAAAACGCGGGAAATATGTCGTTAGATTCACTATATATTACGATTCCTTGTCATACCCCTTACTCGAAGCACAGAAACGAAAGTTAAGCATCCATATTTGCAATCCGGCAGGCTTTCCTGAGTCTATACAACGACCTTCCCACCGTTAACAAAGCACCTCAAGCTTCATCAAATTCGCCCATTCTTGAAAGATGGCATGGATTCGGATGCCCTGGGACGCTAGAAATAAGACCTCATGTTGTCAATCTGCCCTACTCCCTTGAAATCGCCTTCGAAATCCTCGCCAGCAGCAATTGCGACTTCCAGATGAGATATCGTCACTCGAGCTTCCTCTTCAGTAGCTAATGCGTGAGCCGTGGACATCAGATTTTTGATTTGCAATGGGAGACTAGTGAGCCTAATACACGTTTGAATGTGTGTGAGACGACGTTACCTCGCGACCGTTAAGTTTCTTCTGTACCAGAGATTCAAGGCCCGCGCGACTGTAAACTGGTTCGCCTTGAGCTGTAGTTGCCTCGCTCAGAATGTCTTTCCAGATCTGCCTTCTCTGCTCTAGGCTTAAGACGGTGTACTTTATCTTGAAGTGTATTCTGCTGGCAATGGCATCATCAATCTGCCCCACCCGGTTGGTCGTGAGGAACAGAATCCCTTGGTAGTACTCGAGAGTGCGTAAGAACACACAGACGAGGGCATTTCGATAGATATCGCGGTCTGCGCGTTGCTCTAAGAAAACATCCGCCTCATCCAAGAGCAGGAGCTCCTTCCGTTTCGAAGCGCGCTCGAAGATGAGAGAGAGTCGCTCTTCGAGCTCTTCGGCCTTTGTCCCTAGCTCGCCAGCGGAGACCTGCAAAGTTAGAAGAAGACATGGTTGTCGATGAAGAGAGACATACTGCGTAGAGCGACAGTTGGAGATACTCGCACAGAGCCTCCGCAGTGAAGGTCTTGCCTGAACCCGGTGGCCAGCTGATGTACATGTCAGTATGACCATCATTGATGCTTGGTCTGGTGTAGTTCGGATTGGCCTCTCGAAAATAACCCGCATCAACCATGATCTTGCTGTTGACAAATACCTTGACGGGACGTTTCTTCTTCATATAGAAGGCCATACCTTGGTACTGGCAATGGTGGACATTCATGAGGGAGAGAAATTTCCGTCCACACTTTCAAGATAGGCCTTTGTATCCTTTTCACTCTGATGGTATTGGGGAGGAAAGACTCCGAGAGAGTTGATCCGCTTGGTCCCATGGAATTTCTCAATACCAATTGCAGTTGAGGCTTCGCCAAACACCTTCCCATTAAAATCTAGATAGCGACAACCCATATGGAGGTATTTCACCCCATTGTCTTGTGTTCTCTTTTCGCCAAAATCGAACTTGAGGCCTCTTGGCTTGCTAGTCCTGGGACAAATGGCGTACACTATTGTGTTCGGCTTGAACAAAGCCTAAAGAAGGTCATATTTGATTTTATGCTTCTCAAGAAGCGGACCAAGGCGTTCGGTTGTGGACGCGTAGGCTTTCTTAATGGAATCTAATAACAAATCAAGATGCTGCACGGTGAGACGGTCAATGGCAGCGCTGGTGTTGTTTCGGTGCGCCTCCAGATCGGGGAGGTAGTTGTAGAGGAGGTTCTGCTCAACCTGGGCTTCGTTAGCAGTTGTAGAGACTCTGAGTGCTCCTCGGGAAGGTTAAAGGGGCTATACTAAAGGCTTTTCCTCCCGTAGGCAGATGCCGTTGACATCTTGTAGAACCGACCTGAGGATATCTCGCAACCCCTCAGATTTGATATCAACATAGTTTGTCGATTTTTAATCCTTCTTATCTGGTTTGGCTATTAGGAAGAGAGGGATTTGCACAGGGGCTAGCCGACTCACCGATCCTGGTGCGAACGACAAAGATATACTGATCATATTTGGTCTCTTCGTCTGGCGGTGTCAATGATTCCACGATCTTGTACTTGTACTCCTCTTTATCCCAGCTGCGATGTTTATTAGCTCCAGCAGGGTTGAACTTGCATTGCACAAAAGACGTATACTTCTTTGATATTCTTGAACTCCAGCCTTGAAGCTCGGGCTTTTGGTTCACCAGACGACTTCACGGAAGGGGGACGAGGCCCTTGCTTCGAATTAATCGACTTGAGAGCGTCCATAATCTGCTGGGCGAACTCCACGGCAATCTGTGACGATGATTTCGTCGAGCATATGTGGCAGGGAGTTGGAGACCCTGGAGCTGCTGTAGCTGTCTCTGTTACGCGAGAGGGTGGTGGACTCCCAGGGAGAGGTTGACAAGAACAGCAGTGAGAGGAAGGAGCGGAGAGAGCCATCTGCATAGCAGCTACCGCATTTGCCATCTCCGTAGCCCAGTGATCTTTTTGGACTGGGTTAATCTTGGATCTCCATGGTGGAGTCATAGTTTAGCTGGACTGGATCCTGTCGATTTGATTGGCTAGATGGAGTGGATTTAAAGCCGTGGAGCTCTTGGAGCTCCAATTCTCTAACCCGATTCGGGCAGGTGTAATATAAGGGTAAGCCAATCAGCGACTGAGGATGAACTTTAATTTCATAATTGGGTGTACGAACCATACAATTTGAAAACTCTGGTGTATACAAGCGTCGTCCTCTTGCCCCTGTCGTCGTTGTCGTCGTCGTCGTCGCTGCTTTAATTAATTTATCCTCATCTTTTCCTTTACTGCTACTATAAATTGATATTTGTTAACCCAATTACCTTCTGTATCTAACAATATAGTCCTTATACCTAAGAGCTTTAACCTAAAAGTAGATAAGTTAAAAACAATTAATAAGTTTAAGCTTCTTAGAAGGTAATACGTCTAGTATAAAGCTCTTACTAAAACCCTAAAGAATACTAAGTAACGATTCTTATATATTTAGAAGTGGGGGGAGGATATCCAATTAAAATCCTCTACGGATCGCCGAACGTTCTTCTACTGCTATATTTATAAGCGATTAAAGTATAAGCAAGAGCTCTGCGTGGTATTATTAGGAAGATTAACGGCTATAAATTACCTTATAAAAGATTACTAATTAGACAAGGTAACGGGCGAAATTCTCTCTAAGAAGAAAGCTAAGGCAGATTAGCTAACGATTAAGCAGTATCTAGAGGCTAAATCGCTTAATATAAATCACAACTTTAAAGGCTTTAAAGCCCTCCTAATTTAATGGATTGTTTACTGCTATATTACCTTCTTTTAATTTAAAAACGCCTACTTCTAATAGCTCTTATTCTTTCTCTACTTTAGGCTCTATAAGTTTCTTCCATAGGTAGGTAATATAATTCGCGGATAGGTTATATAAGCGTTTAAACAGTAGAAGGAGTTATTAAGGAAAGAGCTTAAGAGCGCCTATAATATAATATCGATTTCCTTTAACTTATAGACGTCACTAAACGGGTACGCAATTATTAGGGTTATAGGCCATTTTATTAATAAAGACGGCAGGCGTTAGTAAGTCGTTCTTAGGCTTTATGAAATCGTCGGTAAATATATTAGTAAGAATATAGCGGGCGTCCTTATTGATCTATTTTATGACTATAAAATCGTAGGTAATATTGGGTATTTTATAGCCAATAATGCGGAGTTAAATAATACGTATATTAACGCAGTTCTTTATGCGCTGTATTTAAATATATTAGCGAAGCTTTATAAAGGACAATGACTATATTACTTTAGTTATATTATAAACCTTTACGCCTAGGCCTTTATTATCAGAAGCAATATAGAGGGAGTTTATAAGGAATTGGTAACTGCTTATTATAAGATAGACTTTAAAAAGGTTAAGGACTTATAAAGAAAGCGCGGAGCCGTTAGATTGCTTTATAACCTTATATAATATATTTATATAAGTCCTTAGTATTAAGATTTCTTTTAAAGGATAAAAATGGAAGGCCCCTTAGCAGAATTTAATAGCTTAGAGGTAAGCAATAAAATCTTATATAGAGCTTTAATGTTAAGTTTTAGCGTTTAGCACTAGATTTTATTTCTTTTAGAGGAAAATTAACTAAAAATTAAACTCTTATATACCTATACTAACTACCTATTAGCTTATTTAAAATAACTAGACGCGTTAGAACTTATTATTCTTAGCTATATTACGCTTTCTAAACTGTAAAGAATATATTATAAAATTCTACAGTAACTACTACCTAGTAGTAAGCGCAAAGCAGCTTTTTAAGGAAGATCTATTATAAGAGCACTATTAGAAACAACTTAAACACCTATATAATTACCTAGAAATATTCTATAAGGCTACTATTATAGTAGAAGGTAAGTATACTAACCTTACTAACCATTTCCAAACCCTAAATTAGCTTTTACTTAAGCTTAAAAGTATAAAGTATAAGTTTATTAAGCTCTTAAAGTAATTAAAGAAGAAGGCCAAAGTGTAAAGTTATTGCTATTTGGCTGCCTACGCAGAGGTTGCCTAGTAGAAGTATAAGAAGTATTATATTAAGGCTAATAATACAGCAGCTTACTATATAGCAATCATTCTTAACCTAACTCTTAAGATGTAGTGGTTTTATAATTAATAGGGGCAGTATAAAGAGAAGGCGGCTTAGATCTTAAAAGTAGAGGAGGTAGTAAGAGAGCTCTGGCTTAAATATAAAGGCAAAAGCTTTTACCCACTATTACCCTTATCTACACTAGTAGCTCCACAGCTGCTAGCTATAAGAGAGAAGATATATACCTCCGCTTAAGCTTATAAACGCCTTAAGACGACTTATTAGAAATATAACAACCTATCGCTAATTAATTGCTTTAAGGAATATCTTGCTACCAATCGCGTATTTCTTGCTAAGAATTAACACTTTAACGTCTTATAATACTGGCAGGATCGCTATAAGAGCTAGCCAGATTTTACTTAATTTGCGTTTAATATATTAGCCGTGCTTTCTATAAGCAATAAATATAAGTAACTCTTTAGTAGCTATAAGATCCTTCTTAGTAACCGGCGTTCCTAATTATAAATAAGTATAATTAAGGCAAATAAGGTTCTTTAGTATTTATATAGGCCACCGCTAAAAGGTATATTTAATAATAAGGAAGTAAATAAGTTAGTAGAAGAGCCTTATAAAAGGGTACCGCTTAAGGAAATAGTAAAGGTCTAACTTACTACTGCTGTTGCCGTAAAGGCAGCTACTTAGGTAGAGGATAACGTAACTAATAAGGAGGAAGATAAGCTAGATAAGCAATATACGGCTATTAAGATTAACTATAAGAATAAGGTTATTAGCGAGATATAATATAGGTAGCTTTTAGTAAGTTATTCTACATCTAACCTTCCTTTTACAACACTACGCTAACGCTAAGCCTTTCTATATTTAGTATATAAATGCACTAGAGCTCTATAGAGCTCCTAGAGTTAAATAATTTACTAGCTAAATGGAGTGGATTTGAGCTCAGATCCACTCCACTCCAGTCCAAAAAGATCACTGCCGTAGCCTGGTCATCGCTTAATGCAACGACAGGCAATCGATGTGGACTATCCGGTGGGGTGTTGGAACTTGTTGGGACAACGGGGGACCGCAGTGAACTATCTCTGTTGGAGACATTTTCAACAAGGAGGTCGATGGTTTAATGGTTTTGATGAGATATATATAGAAGTGAGATGCTTTAGAGATTGCTTCGAGCTGGAGTATTATTCCTTAGCTGTTTGAGTAGTAAAAGAATGGGTATAGATAGATATATACAACCACAAGTCAACCCAGGGATTGTTTATAGCCGCGAACCCTGATACTTCTGTGTAACACAACTGGGACACAAGCCTGGTATCGCGCCTGATCATGTATGTACATGCCCTGCCTGCGGTTATAGTTTCTGCTAGATGAGTGACTAACCAAGGAGGCAAAGCTTTCAGTCAACTCTAGTGTAAGAGATGGACGGATCGAGATTGGATCGGGATCTATTAATCCACTAATCCACGCCTAATCCATTGGTGGCGTGGATATGGATCTAGATCCAATAGTTATTTATTTGTGGCATTGTTAAGGCAATGCCGTAATATATTAAGGACACTGCTAGCCATATACCCCCTAAATAATACGCATACACCCCCTAATTGATATACATATACCCTTTACCTTATTTAGTTTAAATGCTTTTTTATTAAATTAGATGCATCCTTATTAAGTTAGAATATTATATATGTTTGACTTGTTTGCGCCTATATCGCGAAAATCAAAGTATAAGTCTATAACGTGGTCTGCGGGCAAGTAGACTATGTGGGCAAGTAGACCATTTCAAAAACTTACCAAAAAATTAAGAAATTCACACCTTAATATCTTAATAACTACTTAATAATAAATTCTAATGATTTAGATTTAGACTTTTATATATACTCTACAGCTTTTATTAAAATTGTATAATAAATAGTTTAGTAGTTTAGCCTTATTTTAGCTCCTAAATTTTAATATTTTAAAAACTATTAAATTATTTATTATATAACTTTAATAGAAGCTATAAAGTATATATAAAAGTCTAAATCTAAATTATTAGAATTGTAGGCTTTTAAATATAAAGCAGAGGTATTAATTTAGGTCCTACTAGGCGCAGGCATAGGCGTAAACACAGGCGTGGGTGTGAAGTAAAGGTAACAGCACCTAAATTTAGTTTGCGCGACGTCTTACAAAATACTACGCAATTTAATAATAATAATTCATTGCTTAATGTCCGATTTAGATCCCTATTAGGCCCACGCGGACTACTCCTTATTTATATATGGGGAGAAAACTTAATTTAAGAAAACCCCGTAATCTATATCCCCGCCTTTTAGGACTTGCCTACTTAGCGCCTATAAGTTACCTATAGTGCTCTACTACCTTACTCCCTAACCTTTTTAGGAACCACTGCTGCCGTAATAAGCCTATAGACGCGCTACTATTATAAACTTTACTTTACTACTATAGAGTTATTAAGGGGCGCCTATTACTCGCCCCTTTACCTTTCATTACTATTTCCTTTATAACCCAGAACTAGTTTAGTATATTTTAGCTAATAAGCCACTAGGTAACCGCCTTAAGACCTTTTTATATTAAGAGTAGTATATTATAGTTCTCTATACCAGCTACTAAGAGTATTACTTCTTAGTTAGTATATAGGGGGCATAATAGTATTATATATTTTAGTGTCTTTAGCTAACATATTCGTATCTTAGGCTACCTATTAAGATACCTACCTAGTAGAGCCAATCTTTAGTCCTATTATTCCTGTTCTTAAAAGTGTTACTATTATATTTTCTGCCTTTATTAGGCCTTTTTGGAGCCCTTAGGTATTTACCCCCTATAGTATTAATTATACTATAGCTTAGGTTTCTCTTGCCTAAGTTAGCCTCTATACCTTTAACTCTTATATACCTCTCTAGCGTTAGTCTAACTAGTATTTTATTACGGTAGATAGTTTCCTAGCGTTCTTTTATACTCTACTTTAACTCCTTTCTCTTTCTTATTATTATTTTTACTAGCCTCTTACGCGTCTCCCTTCCTCCTCTATATAGGCCTAGGCCCTAATACAGCACCATTTTTCTTCTACTTTCTCTACCTGTTTCTCTAATATGTCTTCCCTACTTTAGGGTTATTAGTTTATTCTCCTATAGGGTACCCTAGGGTCCCTCTATAGTTTATTTAGGCGTATCTTAATATACTTTATAATATTAGAGTTACGTTCCCTTTACGCCCTTTATATTATAGCGGCTTTAATATATAGTTATAGGGGGGGAATATTAGCTTCCTTCTTTAGTAGTGCTATAGCCGTTCGCTTATACCCGCCTATTATTCTTTAAAGGTAGGCTATTTAGACCTTTTAGAGTGGTTTAAGGAGTAATTTAGAGGGGCCTTTTTTAGTTTCTCTAATAGCCTAAATACTAAATCTATATGTTATAGTTGGCCTGATAACTGCTATATATAGTAGGCGTAACCTTTAAAAGCATAGACCCTATATAGAATTAATGATCCTAGACATTATAATATACTATACTTAGCCCTTATAGGCCGCTTATAACGTATATACGCTCTACTAAAGCTTACTATTTACCTATACTCCTAATACCCTTAGGCCTTAAACTAGTTAACCCCTAAAGCCTTAGATATAAATTATATACTAGAGATCTATAGATTAATTACGTTTTCTTATAAAATGGATTAGCTAGTATTTCTCTAGTAAAAATTAGACTTTATATTATCTTGCCTATTCTATATAGGTATTATAGGCTTTCTTTAGTATTTTGTAATTCTCTACGGCTATTAGCCCGTATATAATTAGGTTTATATTATTAATAAAGCCTATCCCCTAGGTTACCCCTTCCTTAAAGGAGTTAAGTAGGTTACTTATAAAGAAAAGGAAGAGTATAGGCAAGAGGGGTAATTCTTATAATATTTCTATTATAACTGTAATAGGGGGGCTCTAGTATCCGTTAAAGACTAGTAATATTTCTTTCTAGCCTATAAACCCTTAAATAAATTATATAATCTATTCTAGGAAGCCCTTTACCCTAAGGATATATAGGAGGCGCTTATAGGGTAAATTATTATAGGCGCCGCTAATATCTAGGCTAAGTATTAACACTATAAAGTCCTTTCGCATAGCCTATAGAGATTTAATGGTGGTGGTAAGCAGTATAAGTGCTAATAGCGTTAAGCGGTTCTTTCTTGCCCCTATCTAGCTTTATAGTAGTAGGGCGTATTCCTTAGCCATATCTACTATACGGTCCGCTATTACCTTTTTTAAGATCTTACTTAGGGTGTTTTCTAAAGTAATAGAACGGTAGCTTCCTAGGATTAAGTAGTTTACTTTACCTTCTTTTTATAAGATAACCGTTATTATAGATCTTCTAAGTTATAGGTAGTAGCCTATTATAAAGTATACTCTGGCTACATCTATAAGCTAAGGTGCTATAAGTAGTCTATAGGTTTTTAAGGCCTTATTTAGAATCCTATCTAGTCCTAGTACTATATTATTTAAAAGGCGGCTAATAGTTCTAGCCATTTCTTCTATTGTTATATTGCTATTAACCTATAGGTAAGTCACTGGTGTTTTACCTATAATATTACTAAGGTCCGCTAGAGCTGGTTAGGGGAAGAACCTTTCTATAAGAATCTTTACCTTTTCCTTATTATTATTAGTGGCCTATAATTCCTCTGCTCTTTAAAGGGGTGGTAGATATAAGTCTTCTACTAGACGTCCTGCCTTTTTCTTTACCTATTTAACTATAGCCTAAAGGCCTTTATTATAGGGGAGGCTTAGGTTAAATATATACTCGTTTATAAACCGTCTCTAGTTATTCCTTGCTTTTTTTTGGGTATTCTTTAACTAGTTTCTTATGTCTTTATATTATCTCTTATCTTTAGGGTTATAGCTACTTATATATTTCTTTTTTACTTATTATTAGCTGGTAATAAGAACCGTATATTATGCGAACTATATATATTACGTATAGGGGCCTAGTTTTAAGACCAGGCAGTGCTCTTTTAGCCTATTTTTAATTACTACCTAGATCCTTTTTGGTCTTCAGTTAATTTCCTTAGGGGTGGCTAATAAGACTTACTTATTTAGTATTAGGTGGATTTCTTCTAGGTTTTAAAGTTATTATTTAACTAAACTAAGAAAACTGTTTATTTTAAGCTTCCTTATTATATATCTTTTACTATTTAGTTACGCCTTAATATCTAGATCTAGCTATATTTAGATAGGGATATAGTCTAAAGTAAGTGCCTATTTTTCTTTAGGGTTACACCTTTTAAGTCTCTAGTATAGGCCTTCGTCTATAAATGTGAGGGTAATTATACTTTTAGTGGTGCCTTATTGCCATATAATTGCTCCTAGAGGGGTAGCTAGCTTAAGGCCCTAGATATCTATAGCTTTTAGTAGGTACTTTACCTATTATTTAGCAGTAATATAAATACCCCCCTACTATGGATAGTAGAGGTTTATATCTCCTAATAGGATAAACTCTATACCTTTAGTTTCTAGTAAGCTTATTACTAATATAATATTCTCTATTTATAGGACCCTTTCGACTCTAGGGTTATATATATTAATAATTTATACTAGTCCCCTATATAACTGGATTATTATAACTATAATATCTAGGTTAACTGCCTGCTATAACTATAAGGATAGGCTAATAGCTTTGCTAATTATAAAGTATATGTATATAGCTGCTTTTAGTTTATATAGGAGCTAGAATTCCTAGGGGTAGTATATTAATTATATATAGGTATTATAATACGGCTCTTATATAGTAAGGATATAGTATTTTTCTAGGTCTAGACTATCTAGTAGGGGCCTTATAAGACGGTGGTTTGTATTACCGCAGTTGTACTATATAATAGATAGATGGCGGACCCCTAGTAAGGGTTCTTTATCTTTCCTTTATTTCTTACTTTTTTTATTTTTACTTTCTTTAGGATATTTAAAACTTTTATCTTTTATATCTGCACCTTAGTTACTACTTATTTTATATAGAGCTTTCTATTCCCATATCTTATGTTTCTACTAGCGCTTTTATATCTAAATCTATTATTAACTCTGGTTCTTCCCCTATTCTTACTAGTTAGCTATATACCCTTTATAGGTTGGCTATAAATATTATATTTGCCGCCTTAAGTCTAATTCTTAATTATCCTGGTTTTAAGCTTGCTATTACTATCTATAGAGGTCTTCCTATATGGCGTCCTCTCCCTTATATCCCTATTTAGTAATATTACGCGGTATTACTTCTAGCCCGTTAAGGCTTAGGATAGCTAGCCTAGCCCCTTAGTATTAAAGGTAGGAAACGCTAAAAAGGCACCTGCGTCCCCCTAGCTTATTACCTATTATTTCTATTTATATAACCTAGCGTATAATTATTCCCGCAGCTATTAAGCCCTTACCTTTTATCTCCTAGTCTTCTCTCTCCCACGCCTTATATATACTTTAGTAGTAGTTTACGCATTTTATTTAGTCTTAATTTAAGTAGTGTCTTATATCGTAGGGGCCTATATAGTGGCCGTAGCATACCTATACTGCATATGTGGATTAGGTATATTCCTATTATATATAGCAATAGTATAAATCTAGGCGGAGTCTGTAGTTATAGCCTTATATTATATATAAGGCGATTTATAATAATTCCTTTTTAGGTAAGGAGTTTTTATATTCCTAGTATATATATACTAATAATAAGGGAGCAATACGTTTAACTAACGTCTCCCTAGTAAGTGTCACGGAGTAAGTATAAGCGACAATAATATATAGCAAAGTAGATATTATTAAGCTATATATATAAACTATGTGATAAGATTAAGACGTTATATAAGAAAAGAAGGTAGGAAAACGGGAAGAAAGGGTATATATTATAGACTTAGTTACTTAGTTAATACGTACATAAAGCAGAGTAGGATTTAGGTAATAGTCTTAGCAGAACTTAGTAAAACTTAGTAGAATATAGCAGAATATAGTAAGTTGCCATTAGATTACCGTAAATTGCTATTAGATTGCCGTTTTATAGTTAGTCTCTAGTTGCTAAGTTAGTAGAAATAGGTGGATATATATAAGGTATTACGGGGGTATTCTATAACAGTACCCCCCCTTTAAACTTAAACTTTTATAAAATAGGGCTATAGTAGTTCTAGGTAAAGTTTATAAAAGTCTTCTATAGCTTATATAAGTCCTATAGAGTTAACGGGTTCCTATAAGGGCTTAGTAAAGCCTTTCTATTTTATAAGATATATATATTAGCGTTTCCGTTTATTATA
>Ga0307515_10007422_pt1 | contig 21672 bp, 3 predicted proteins | sample 17_EM_MG_FD_194513 | JGI IMG/M metagenome (GOLD analysis project Ga0307515, IMG submission 194513) | Populus trichocarpa ectomycorrhiza microbial communities from riparian zone in the Pacific Northwest, United States - 17_EM | ecosystem: Host-associated > Plants > Roots > Unclassified | place...
AAAGAGATACTATAAGTACGGCAAGAAACTATAGTTATTAGAAAGTGAAAAGCTGTTAGAGTATATAGTATGGGATTATAAGATAGAATTAGAACTAGGAATAAGTTTAAGGTTCTTTCTAATCTATAAGCTTACTAAAGAAGAAGGTAGAGCATTAAAAGAGTTTGTCTAGGAGAACTTATGAAAGGGATATATTAAACCATCGCAATTATTAGCGGGTTATCCAGTACTGTTTATACTAAAGAAAAATAGCAAGCTAAGGCTGTGTATTAATTATAGATAGTTAAACAGCATTACTAGAAAGGATAGGTATCCTTTACCCTTAATTAGCGAAATCTAAGATAAAATAGGTAATGCGCAAATCTTTATAAAGATAGATCTAAGATAGGCGTACTATTAGATTAGAATTAAGGAAGGCGATAAATAAAAGGTAGCCTTTAGATTAAAGGAAGAACTATATAAACCATTAGTTATGCAATTCGGGCTTATAAACGCACTAGCAACGTTTTAGAAGCGAATTAATAATATATTAGGAGAATATTTAGATGAATTTGTTATAGTATATCTTAACAATATTATTATCTACTTAATAACTAAGGAAGAATATGGAGAATACGTTAAATGGGTTTTAAGGAGACTATAAGAAGAATAAATGCTAGTAGCAATTAAGAAATGCGAATTCTTTACTAGGAAGACCGATTTTATTGGATTTATTATTAAACTAGGCTAACTTAGCATAGATCTAAAAAAGATCGAGGCTATAGTAAATTGGTAGAAACTAGAGAATATTACGCAGTTAAAATCGTTCCTAGGGTTTTGCAATTACTATAGAAGGTTTATAGTATAATAGTTAAAAGACATTAAACTATTTACGCAACTAATAAAGAAAGAAGAACTATAGGCATAGGGAAAGGAACAACAAGAACTGTTTAAAAAAGTTAAAAGGTTGTTTACCTAGGAGCCAGTTCTTAAGATCTATTAACTAGGTCTAAAGACGGTTATAGAAATAAATGCATTAGACTTTATACTAGGAGCATACTTTATGCAAAAGCATCTAAATAGATGGCACCCAGTGGTATACTATAGTCGAAAGATAACACCACCAGAGTTAAACTATAACATCTACAATAAGGAGTTATTAGGTATAGTTACAGCATTAAAGAAATAAAGAGCATTCTTATAAGGTATAGAAAAACCATTTATAGTTAAGATAGACTATAAGAACCTAATGGGATTCCTAATAATAAAGGAACTTAACTAAAGATAGGTTAGATGGGCAGAGATGCTTATAGAATACCATTTCAAGATTTAACATACTAAGGGTACAAACAACACGCGGGCCGACGCGCTAAGTTAAAAGGCTAAACTACAAAATAATAAAAAGCCATTAGGGGCTTTACTGCGAAAAGATATAGATGGGTTAATTAGGTATAATTATCTAAAAATTACAGTAACTTAGGAAGAATTAGAGAGGATTTACAAGTTACTAGAAAGCTTTTAGGTACAGAAAGTTCTAAAGGTATAGCTAGAAGACCTATAGACGGATATATATAAAAACTAAAAAGTAAAGTACATCCTAAAAAGCATAGCAGAGCACTTTATAGAGGATTTCTATAAGGGATTAACTTAAGGACATAATGGGGCCACGGGCTTAGTGTTAAGACTCTAAAAGGAATATATTATTAACGGAATCTAAAGGATAGCCAGAAAGGTCACTAAAGAGTATCTAGATTACTAGAGAAATAAACTAACGAGGTATAAGCTATATAGAGGGCTATAACCTATTAAAATACTAAAGAGACCATAGGAGGTTATATTATGGGACTTTATTATTAAGTTGCCAAAATTAAGAGATCCTATTACTAGACAAGATTATAATATAATCTTAGTGATAGTAGACAAGCTTATAAAGTGGGGATACTTTATAGCGTGTATAGAAGAGATATTAGTAGAAGATATTGCTAGAATCTATATTAAAAAAGTGTTTGTAAAATATAGAGCACTAAGTAAGATTATATCGGATAGAGATCTAAGATTTATAGCAGCATTTTAGGAGGTATTCTTAGCGGAGCAAGGAGTTTAAGCAGTAACTTCTACTATATATTATCTATAGACAAACGGTTAAACGGAAAGATTAAATTAGATACTAGAGTAGTATCTAAGGCACTATATCAATTATGCATAGAACAATTAGGTATTATTGTTACCAGTTATACAGTTTGTATATAATACAACACCACAAAAAGGAATGGGTATGTTACTATTTAAGGCGAATTATAGATATAAGCTAAGAATATTATTATTGCCACGTTAAGCAAAGAAGATAAGTAGTACAGCTAAGTAAAGGATAAAGATACTAATAAATCTTTATAAGAACCTTATAAAAACAGCTAAGGTAGTATAGTAAAGAATAAAGAAATACTACGACGCTAAGAGATCTAAGGGACCAGATTTTAAGGAGGGAGATAAAGTATAGCTACTATACAAAAATTTTAAGAGTTAATGACTAAGTAAGAAGTTGGACCACGTCAGACTAGGACCTTTTAAAATCACGCAAAAAATTTCACCGGTTACGTTTAAGTTAAACCTACTAGCTAAGATGAAAATCTACCCTATATAGTATATCGCAATACTAGAGCCAGCATATAGAAATATTAAGCTATTAGCCTACAAAGCAGATACGTATAGAGGACGAGAAGAAGATAAATAGCAAGTTTTAAAGATTGTTAGTTATAAGGACGTTAACGATAAAATATAGTATAAGGTTAAGTAAATAGGCTATAATAAGACTACCTAGAAACCACTAGAAAATCTAAAAAATACTATAGGAAAGGTATAGGAGTATTAGAAGAGAATAGGTTAGGCAATATTAATAAGGGAAGATTACCAAAGAATAAGTTACCTAAGGGGGACCTAGGAGGAGCGATTGCCAAACTATTTAGAGTTATTTCCTTCGCCGATTAAAGAGAATCCGTTCTTTTATCGCCAAGTTTTAGTAAACCTTATTCTATAAGCTTCCACTCCTTAGAACAAACCTTTTTATAAACTTTCTTAAGACGGAGAAAACAAGTAGATGCAGTAATACGGGCCTTTAGAGCCTTCTGCTCTATATCCTAAGAACGTTCTAACTTAGTAAGAGCTTAAGTTAGCTTACTATTAAGATAAGCAGTAATAGACTAAATACAAAACCCTATAATAAATTACTTAAGAAACTTAAAGACTATTAAGAGTTATAGGACGCGCATACTTAGCGTTAGTAGAAGAGTAAACGTTACAGGATAAATAAATATTTGCTTTAGTGCACTCTAAGCAAAAGAAAGGTTGCTAAGATAAAGAACTCGCTAACGCAATATAAACTAACCCCTCTTTCGCACAACGAGAACACGAAGACGGCATTATTTCACCTAGTAATAGTATAGCAGTAATAGTGCGTGCATAATATTGCGCGTATAAAGAAAAAGAGGCTTTAGGTATAATAAGTAACAATATTAACCAAATTAATTAGACGGATATTACACCTCTAGTAAACGACTTAGAGATACTTAGAATCTTTAAGGACGAAGATAGGAAGGAGGGAGATAGTGTTATAGACGCTTTAAGTACAATATTACGACTACTAAAAAGGGAGTTGGAAGAAGCTAGTTAGTTAATATAAGCACGGTCCAGTATAGAGCCAATAAAACTATATAACAAGGAATAATAAGCGAGTTATATAATATGCTATATAAGGGACGAGAGGAACGAAGGGAACTTATGTACCTTATATATAATGCGTACCTTACGTATAAGGAGGGTTTCCTAGGAGTACGGTTATATATTTAAAGGACTATAGTCCCTACTCTAGATAGTTCTTTCCTTATAGTGATTCTCAGAATACAATTAGAGTTAATTTATTAGGCAACCACTCTACCAGTTATTATTACGTTGTTAACTTACTTGCAATACCTACACACCTAGCCTAATAACAAGCCTATTGTAGTACTTGCTATAAGGTTCCGTTATAATAGGGTATCCGCCTAGCGTACCTACTAGGCTATAAGGGCCTTAGTTATTATAAAGTATTCTAGGGCCTTATAATCTAAAACTACCTTAATCGGCTTAGGGGTCCCCTCTAGCTGTATACGCCAGTGCTAAAAGCTAGAGATAATAGCTAGCATTTCTTTATTATAGATATAGTAGTTTAGCTTAGCATTTATTATAGTCTTTAAATAGTATATAATAGGGTGCCACTCTCTATCCAGTTACTTCTGGAAGAAAACACTAGCTATTACGCCGTCTAAAATATTAGTTTCTAGTATTAAGGGCCGTTTTAGGTTAAAATAGGCAAATAGGGGAGCTGATACTAGCCGTTTCTTAAGCTTATTAAAGGCCTGCCTATATATAGCGTTAAAGTAAAAGGGCTGGTCTTTTCTAGTAAGATAGTTAAGAGGCTAGGTAATCCTGCTATAGTTCTTAATAAAGCGTTAGTAGAAGTTACAAAAACCTAAAAATAATTATACCCCCTTTACGGTCCGTGGGGGTGCCTACTAGTTAATTATAGCCGTTTTCTCTAGGTTGGTTTTAATTCTATTTATACTAATAATAAAACCTAGGTACTTTATATACTTAACACTAAACTCTAACTTTTTAATATTAACCTAGAGGCTAGCCTCGTAGAGCCGTTATAGGACTTTATAGATATGCTCCTTGTGTTCTAGCTCGTTCTTAGAGTAGATTATAATATTATCTAAATAGGCCGTATAGAAGTCGTTAAGGTAGTTAAAGAGTATATTATTTATATACCGCTGGTACGTAGCTAGTCTATTAGTTAGTCTAAAAGGGAGTACCTTATATTTATACGTTCCGTAACGGGTCTAAAATATAGTAAGATCTTTAGACCTGGGGTTTATTTTAATTTAGTAGAAGGCCTAGCGGATATTAAGCTTTATAAAGACCTTAGCTCTACTCATTTAGGCTAAAGTCTTATTAAGTAGGGGTAGTGGATAGCGGTCCTTACGGGTTATATTATTTAGCTTATAGTAGTTAATGCAAAAGCGAAGTCCTCTATTTAGCTTTTTAATAAAGAAAATAGGTAAGGTAAAAGGGGCTTAGCTAGGCTCAATAAAGCCCTTATTTAGGTTATTGATAAAATACTACTTTATAGCCTACAATTTGGTAATAAACTGCTTGTAAAGGGGGCTAAAGCTAAGGGTATTTTCCTTACCCTACTTAATCTCAATCTTATAGTTATATAGTTAGTAAGGTAAAAGTATATTAGACGCTACTTTAAAGAATATATCCTTAAATTTCTAGTATTAATAGGGCAGCTTTTGTTCTACTAGTTCCTTATCTATAAGCTCGCTTTCTTATCTACTAAGCTTACTTCCCTTTTTCTTAATTATTTAATTAATTTTATATAAGCTTATTATAAAGGTAATAGTATTAGGCTAAACCAAGTTCTAGTAGAATCCTATGGTATTAATATAGTAGACATTAACTAGTGGGAGGTCCGCTAGTTTCCTTATAGCTATTTTCCGGACCGTATTTTACGGTCTAGGGTTTATAATCTTTTTTAGCTCCTATTCTATTTTCTGCAGATTATCCCTCTAATCTATTAGTTTAGTATAACGTCTAATATCCCTTACTATTCTTTATAGCTATATAGGGCCTAAGCTCTCTATAGGGGGCTTTTCTAGGTCACTACTAACTTCCTAGGTCTTTAATGCGGGTGGCGTAACATAGGTAGTCTAGGGGCGACGTAGTATACGGATCTGTTATAAATTAAGCTATATATCTTTCTTAAAGGCCTAATCCCTATGCATAGCATTAGCCTAGTAAATAGTATTAATCTAGGGCCGTATAAGGTTTTTTATTATAATACTAATTTCTTTTATAAAGGAAGGGGTTAAGGGTAGAGTTTTAGGCTAAATAAGCTGTCTACTCTATATATTGAGCTATAAGCCTAAATAGGCTAGCTATTTTTGCCCTAAGATTATATTATAGCTACCTAGGTCCGTAATAAGGAAGGGGATATTATACTGCCTTTATTTATTAACACAGAGGTAAATCTACAAGATAGTTATAATAGGTAGCCCTATCCGCCCGTTATACCTATAAATAGGAATTAGTTTAGGCAGTTCTTTAATAGATATATTTAGAAAGTTAGCTAGCTTTACGGCATACTAGGTATCTATTAAGGTAAAGGTATTTATTCTAAAGTTAGCTAAAGTAGAGGTTAAAACTTAGTATTTATTGCGGAATAAAGTATAAGGGATAGTATAGCTTTTTTTACTAACTAGCCGACCTAGATTAACATCTAATATATTAATCCCTTTTAACCCTAAAAAGGAGTCTTCCTCTAGGGTTCCTCTTTTTCTAACTCTGCGCTATTCTTCTAGATTAATAGGACCTTGTCCACTTTTGCATTTATTAAATAATCCTTTATATAGTGGCCTTTTTAACTATAAGAGAAGTAAGCTCCTTAATTACTAAGGGCCTATATATAGGGGTTGCTATATATAGGCCGAGTATTTGCTAGACCTATAGTAGGGCTAGCTATATAGCTAGCTGCTGAATTGGTAGCGGGCTATATAGGTAGTACTATAGGGGTTACTAATCGTGCTAGGGCATTACGGGCCGTTCTTATATTGCTTATAGTCTGATTTAAAGGGTTTCTAGCTTTATACCGTTTGGTGTATACCTTAATTTAATAGAGGCCTTAGTTAATAGCTAAGCACTAGTCTATAAGTTCCTTTAGCGTTTATATAATAGTAAAAACTAGTAATATAGCTCGCTATAGGTTTAGGGTAAGCTTATTAAATAGGTCTAGTATTAGATCTTCCTAGGGAATTTAAGCCTAGCTAGCTAGGTATAAAAAGCGGGTCTAAAAGGCTGAGAAGGTCTCCGTCATTTTTATATTTAGGCTTTTATAATTAAGTTAGGTGTTTTATACTTTAAAGGGGTCCTTATAGATAGAAGATAGGTATATAATTATCTCTTTTTTAGAGAGGAAGGGATTTGCTAAGTCCTATATATATTAAGGACGTAGGTACATCTATATATCCCTACTAGTACGGCCGAAAACGTAGACCATTTTAGCCTAAGTGGTAGGGAAGTAGTCTATATTAACTTTAAGCTTATTCTATAATTAAAGCTTTTAATTATTAAATATAGGGTTAGTTCCGTCTATAAGTAATAGGGGGTCCGCGACCTTCGCGGACCGTAGTAATACTAATGCTATATATTAGGCTAGGGCCTTAAGGACTATAGTAAGTCTCTAGGTATCTAATAACTCTTTACTAGGCGTAAGGGGTTCTCTAGCTTTAAGTAGCTCTTAAAGTTATTTAATTTCAGCATTAGCTGCTATAAGCTCTACCTAGGAGTTTAAGTCAGTTGCTGTTTTACCATTAAAGGTATTTAAGGGTCCTGCGGCTGCTTTACCGGCCGCTATAGTTCTTAGCATAGTGATATAGTTATTAGGGCAACTTCCGGTAGGATTTTATAGGGGTTTTAGTCTATGCGTGTTCTATAAATCTTATTATTCTTTAAGTTTTAGTAATAGTCTTTAGGTCTACTTCTGTGTTCTATTCTTATTTATAATCTATAGATATTTTTTAAGTTCCTTCTTAGGAAGAAGAGTAGACGAGCTTTAGATAATGTTAGCGACTTAGTTAATTAAGGCACGAGTACGGCAAAAGGGTCGCGTAAGCCTATACGATTGGATTGTCTATAAACGAGGATCTAAAGCTAAAAAAAGGAAAGGAGATAGATGGCGGCGCCGCTCGACGTTATATACAATCCTCTAGTCACGTGACGGCAACTGTCCGGAACTGTATAAAACTATCTGCGACTGTCTGCGACTGTCCGCTATAATCTACCGGTTTCCACCAGTGCCGTAACACCGGAGATAGTTCTTTTGCTACGAGTTGGAGGAACGACGTATTTAGTAGGTTGGACGATATTATAATTAAGAAAGGCACGATTAGAAGGTATAGCGATTAATTGATAATTAAATTAATCTTTCTTATTCTGTTCCGCACAGACCACCTACGGTAGGACATCAACGTTGCATAGGATAGGGATATATATAATCTTTAATAAAATTAATAGAGCTACCTACGTAAGGTCTAGGGCTACATAGAGGCTTAAAATAATTATAAGAACTAGCTCTATAATCGATTAATTTTAGTGCCTTATATATATACCCGTTACGACGTTATAGCTATTTCTATAATAATGGGGGTCTTTTTTTGCGAAAATAATCTAATATTTATAAAATATCGAGTCGCCTCTCTAACCAATAAACTTTTAGTAGTATTTTAAGCCGTTGTAGTTAAGCAATTCGTTGCTTTATATATGGAAAATCGCGAATATTGTTGGAGCTGGTAACAAACCTTGGAAAAGTGCCTTAACCAACGGAATCACGTCTGAGCCTGCCGAGGTAAGATTTGGCGAACCCTTGCCCGGCCTTTCGGAGAATCCTTGCCCCGCCCTGTGGCCAAATATCTGTCGCCAACTCCGTCACCCCTGCGTCTCCTCCACAGATCACACGGCACATGCGCTCCTGAATCATTTTTTTCAGCATGGCTGCCGTGGATCGCAAACGCTCCCTCGAGGGCGACGAACAGGTGTTGGCGGATGTTATCCCTCCACGCAAGAGATTGAAGCCTTCCGACCTTCCCATATCGCAAACCAAGCGGTCCATTATCGATTCACTCCTCCATACTTTCAAGAAGAAAGGCGAGTTCGATGCGCTGCGCAAGCTACTATATGCGCAGTTTGATTCAGATGTATGTATCACGATATCCACATAAAATTTCGAGTACTGCGCGCAGAAACTGGAGGTTATATCTAATGTGCCTCATACAGGAAGCCAAAACCACCCTTCTCTCCTCGCTGGAGCAGCTCGTTGATCGGGAGACTGACCACAACCCCTCCCTTCTCTCCAAGGAACGCCGGATTGCTGCACCATTAGTGGAAGGAGCTGCCGAACGAAGCGATATATACAAAAGTGTCACAGCTAGCATTGATGCGATGATGGACTCGTTAATAGCTTCGCAAGGCATATATAAAATGCGGGAAATTAGGATCAAAGATGCTGGCGAGGAGGTTGCTGGAGAAGAAGAGAAGCGCGGAAGCAAGACTGATGACGATTATGCCAGAGAGGCAGAAGCGCGGAGGCAAGCGAGAGTCGAGGTTAGAGAGAGTGAACTTGAAAAAGAACGGGAGAAAGAAAGAGAGGAGAGGAGAATTGCCGCGGAGGAGAAACGTAGGAAACGGGCGGAAGAAGAGGCGCGTGAAAAGGAACGCCAAGAGCGTGAGGAGAGACGGAGAAAGGAGCGCCAAGAACGTGAGGAGAGGGAGAGAGAACGCCAGCGCGAATACGAGCGACAGCTAGAGCGCGAACGGGAGGAACGACGGGAAAGAAGAAGACGCGAGGAACAGCATGCCAGAGAGGAATCACTAGAGCGCGAGATGCGGGCGAGGGAGCGACGACGAGCTAGCAATGATGAGAAGAAGCCATTGAAGCCTGAAGACATCAAAGTTGATGATGACCTAGCTCTTCAAGCCTTACTACGAGAGGGCGAGGAGATCAAAAAATCGCGGCAACGACCAGCCTTAGAGAGATCGGAGTCTTTGGAACCACCAATTCGCAGACCATTAGCGCCTAAATCAATCGTACCTCGGGATCCAGCCGCTGCAAGGCTTGCAAAAATTGATGCAAAATCGCCGGCCAGATCTCCACTCAAGATTGACGTCAAGATGGCAACTCCACCAGCGTCAGCTACTAAATTAGAGGAAGTTCAAACTAGTGAAATAGTAGAAAATATCAAGAACGAAAAAGATACCAAAGAGCGCGGAAGATCTCGATCCCGCAGTCTCGAGAGGAGCTCAAGTCGAATAAAGCACTCCTCTCGCTCACCAGATGGAGATTGGTCAAGAAACGATCATGACCGACGGTCCAGTCGTTATGATGACTCCAACTCCAGATACAGATCCCGAGATGATGACTATAAGCGCTCTTCTCGATATGATGATGACGACGACCGTGAAGCTGAAAGGGCTGCATACAAAGACAAACTTCGATTGGAGCGAGAACGCGATGCTAGGGAATACAAACGATCACACCGTGAAGAAAAAGAGTCGAGGCGTAGCCGCAGCCTCAGCCCCTCAAAGGCGAGCCGTGGAGATTCTAAAGACTACCGCAAGGGCTCTCGTTATCGCTCAGGAAGTCCTTCGCACCATCGTCGTGACCGATCCGAATCGCCGGCTCGACGTAGCTACCACGACCGCTCGGAAGCATCGCCTCGCCGACGACACCGTTCGCGTTCGCGTAGTCCAAAAGATATTGATCGCTATGTCCCTAGTACATCATCCCGGAATAAAACGTCCGACAGACCTAGGGAAGATCGAACAAGGCACGACTATCGAGACCGTGACTACCGCTCATCAAGAGAATCCTACGGCAGAGATACCCGCGATCGGGACAATCATGATCGAGAAACACGTGATAGAGGTGAAAGAGATGAAAGGCATCGTTACACGGAGATTGATCGCTATATGCCCGGCAGAAGTCGAGCTGACCCAGACGATAGAGATCGTGAACGTGATCGGGACCGTGATCGAGACCGTGAAAGAGACCGTGACCGCGATAGAGATCGTGACAGGGATCGTGACCGGGATCGGGATCGGGACCGTGATAGAGAACGGAGAAAGCGTGATCCCAGCCGCACAAGGAGTAGGAGCAGAGGCTCACGACGGTACGATTGAAGCTTCGTGCTTCTCATCCGCTATTTTTATTACATTATTGTATTCTATTATTTTGGGCCAAGCTAAGGCTAGGCGCCATCGTCTGGCACTCTTTTGATGTTCACTTCGTTACTAGGTAGAATTCTCAAGGAGAGAGACCTTTTTTCACTGCTGTAGTAGAATATTCATTGACAACCTCCATATGATACCACTGTCAATTTTAGCCTCACCTTGCCTTCAAATGTAATCAAAAGCTACCACGAGTTTCCCCTTCCATCAAGGGTTCCAATCGCATATTCTGTCGGTCAATTCTGCTTTAAAGCCAATTAGAATAACCCCATGGCCTTTGATTGTATAAAACTATCTAAGTTCCTCTCCGTATTATGTTTTGAGAGTTCCTGAGAGTTTAATTAAACCTGCGAGGTATATTGCTGTGAGTAAAGAAATTACGTCTCATTCGGATTTCTATACTTGTCACGTTTATTAACTCTCTGTCAGAGAAGATTAGCCCTATGTTAGAGCAGCCTCTGACCACACAAAGCCGGTTCACGGTCTTTATAACTTCGTAATGCCTCACTCTTCTCAATTAATTGGCTACTACAAGTAGGAAAACCTAACCGGTACTGTACACCACTCTTCCGAAGACATAATATACAATAATTAAAAGAATAGTTTTCACACGAATACCTGTCCTCTTCTCAAGCAAAAGGACTTGGCACCGGGATCTCGAGGCTCAAGAGCGCCTCCTCGATGAGAAGCCAATCGAACCACTGCACAAGAGCGACGACACAGGTTCCGAAGTCGACTTCTTTGTGAACCAGTCGAAATTACTATCACACATTGATCAAGAGGCATATCCCTCAACCGCCACCAGCATCAATATAAAAGCTTGGATGGTGATGCGCAACGTACTCATTGTCGCCTACTTCTTCCTCGCTATTATACAGAAACAACTCTCGCTGCCTTCTTCACTACTGAAAGTTCAGGTAACATCCCCCTCAGCGATCTTTTCCACAAGATATCCAATCATTCCGAAATACCCTAGTAGATGTACCTTGAAGTTCGCCTTATTACTGCGGACAACCTGCTCGTAATATCATCCATCATCCTCGATTTAGAGCAGCTTGGAAGAAATTAGTGCATTTGGAATACTCTTCGTGTAAGCTTTACATGTTTAGTTTATGCCTTACAATCATGCTTTTAGCTTTAGCGCCGCCGACATATCTTAGAGCTAGACCGCCCAACCACTGGGCTCTTCTCACTTTATTAGCTCTTGGGACCGCTTGAGGGGATTTCTATTAGTGTTAGCGTTACTTTAAGTAAACTAGCCCGTAGACCTATATGCCTATAAAGAAGTAATCTATAATGTCACTATAAAAATTAATGGAAGAGGGTAGTATTTTTAGGAGTTAGATAGACAGATATATAAAATTAGGAATCGTAAAAGGATCTATAAGTCTAGCTTACTTAACGCGTATGAATATAAATAAGTTGCAAGAAACCATCGCAGCGGTAGAGAGAAATCTCAACTCCTTTTTATTTTTTATTCCTCTATATCCATTGCATTATACTACGTACAATACTACACATACAGCCTCTAGGCTACGGCGCTATAGTTTTATATACATAAATCTTTTCTAGGCAGCTTAATATGTACTAGTGTCGGACAGATAAGTCACTAAGGAGAACTCTATCTATTAAATGTGGCTCTAGAGCCTCTATATATATATAAGGAAGGGATAGTAGACTATAGGGTAGACGAAAATAAAATCTTATCTAATAAGATCGATAAATTATTAAGATTTTCGCTTATTAGTATTTATTGCTTTTATTTTAATAATTTCTTAATATACCCTACTTAGAAAAAACTCTCTGCTTTTAATAAAGTATTATATAAACTATAGCTTCTAAAGTAAACTCCTCCCTTCTTATAAGTATAATTAATACTTCTAGCACAAAACAATTGTAACGTATCCCGCACCACATCGCCATACGGCCAAAATAACAGAGTAATTGCAGATCTATCGTGACTCTTACAGGATCTAATATATATACTCTTATAACAAGCTAGTTAAAAAAAAGATCGCTAATCTATAAGCACTCTCGTAAACTAGATAAAGGAGAGCTAATATATTTACTATAAATACTGTATATATAGTGTAATATTAATAACTAACCTTCGGAACTACCTAAAGTTAAAGTATAGAATTATTATTAAGACAATATAAAGTTATATAAAAGTATTAATAAGTTAGAAGTTAAAGGAGCCCTATAAGTAAGCAGCAGCCAAAAATAAAATTAATGACTTTAATTTCTATATACTAAAGAAGGTCCTTAATAAGGAAGTTATTAACTAAGCTTTTATAAATTTAATTATTATACGAAATCTTCTATTCCGGACTATTAAGTAGCTAAAGTTTTATATTTTCTACTAGGCTTTTAACTAGGTATTAAATAAATATCTTATAATAACTTATTTAGAAGTTAGCTAAATAATTAATTAGTTATTCTAGTTATAAAAGGATATTACACAAAAACGTGTTTAGTTTATATTAATAGGTATTTATCTCTCTATTAACATCTAGACCTCTTTAAATAATAACCTTCTCCTTAAAATTTGCGCCTACTTTATTAATAGTTAAAAGAAGCGGATAAAAGCTCTTCTTACTCTTTATATAGTAAATACTTATAGTAAAGAAGAGTAATAAATTACTTTTCTTCTAATACTATAGAAGTATAAGATTCTTTAATAGCTTAGAGCTGTTATTACTAATAACTCTATTATATAATCTATAAGTATCTTACCGATAATAAGGATATTACCTAAGGGCCGCTTAGGGGTAGTAAAGGCCTAGCTAAAGGCTAGGCTTTGCACCTCCTTATACCTTAGGCTTACAGCTCTTTCCCTCCTTATTAGTTTGTCTCTATATAAGGCTATTACCATACCTACTCTTTACTATATCGTCCTCTTCTATTAACTTTCCTATAACTTATACTTGACTTACTATTATAGGACGGGGGCAGTGGCTACAAAGCGTATGTATTCTAGGAGTCTATAAGACATTACGCGATTAATCGTAAGGGTTAAGGGCGTAAGGAGGTAATATACCTACATATAGCTAATATAAGCTATACGCGAAGTGTATATAAAAACATAGGGCTCTCCTATAAAGGCCCCTACGGTAGGGTTCCATAATATTACCCCCCCTTCTATAGAGATAGAGCTCTGGTAACGCTATAGTTACTATATATATATAAAAGGGACACTTAAGGTATAAAAAAGAAGAAAAGGGGGGTATTGCTAAAGGCTTAAAATAACGTTATGTAATAGGGCTTAGTATCTAAGAATTTAACTAATTAGATAACTTTAACCGGCGGTTAAAGTTCCTAGATATCTTAACGATATTCTAGTTATATAATCGCACTTTACCGTAATCTAACGGCAATCTAACGGCAATTTGCCCTTACGTAGTAATATATAACAGTTTAACTCTATAAGGGCTCCTATAGAGGATTAGATATAAAGTCTTTACTTAAGCCCGGTTTCTATAGATTCGCGTAGTAAAAGTTACTAATTAGATCCTTTGCATTTTTAAAGTCTTCTTATAGTTACTATTTTGGCTAATCTATATTAAATCCTATATATATAGCTCTATAGTAAAGCCGTCATCCTCTACCTTTACCAAAGTATTTAAAGTTAATAATTTATTTAATAGTCCACTTCTCATAGTTTTTATCTTTGTTCTTATCTTAGATTAGTACTAGTAGAGGCTTAGGCTATATCTACCCTAGTAAGGGGTTAGGCTAATAGAGGTATAGTAGCTATAGGTAAAATATAGGCTATATCCCGTAGGTAGTTAGAGTAGGTAGGAGTTCTAGCTTATATACGGCTCCCCTATTAATAACTCGTTTAATTAAATAGGGGCTAAGGTTCTTATAATTAAGTAACTTTATAGGCCTTTACGTGGAAATATTATGTATATTTAGCTATACCTAGTTACTAACACGTATCTCCGGTGGTGGCATTCTATAATAGTTAGTAAAGTAGGCCTACTTTACTTAAGCCTAGGCCATTTTTCCCTTATAGTAGTTAAGTAGATTTTTTATACGGTCTATATACTAGTTAGTAAGTAGTATCTTAAGGCGTTTTCTATATAGTAGTTTCTTATTAATAGGTTCTAGTAGCTCTATACCGGATTAAGGGTAATAACCCTTATTTACGAAGAATGGGGTAAGTCCTATAGTAGTTAAGACGTAATTATTTACTATAAATTTACCTAGTAGGAGGTAATTTACCTAGTTATCTTAACTATAGGCAACTACCTATTATAGGTACGCTTTTATACTAGTATTAGCGTTTTCTGGTTACCTAGTAGTTTTATAATAAAAGAATATAGACATTTTAACGGAGATACTAAGGCGTTAGTAGATTCGTCTCTATATATCGGAGTTAAATTATATACCTTAGTCGGACGTAATTAAGTTAGGTAACCTATATAGTTAGTAAACTTCGCGAAGAAAGGTATTAGTAATATTGCTAACGGCTACACCTTTAGTTAGGACGTAGTGGCGCTCTTTTATAAGTCGGTATATTATTATAAGGATGTTCTTATAGGTACGGCCGTGTCGTTTATAGGGTAGTAGGTTAATAATGAAATTTATAGCAATATCTGCCTATTATTATATAGGTACTAGTAGAGGGTACAGTTGTCCTTAGTACTTTGTATTAAAGGCCTTAGCGCGCTTATAACTATAGTAGGCGCCTATAAAGTGTTTAACTAAGTTTATTATTTTTAGCCAGAAGTAGTATTAGCTAAAAAGCTTATAGGTTCCTCCTCTACCTAAATAGCCGCTTAATTAAAGGTTATAGGCCATTTAGATTAGTTGCTATTGTAAATTTTCTAAGTTAGGGATAAATAGGCGGCCTTTATAATAGAGCCTGTTTTCTTTTACTTTTAAGGCTGCTATATTAATCTAGCCTAAGCTTTAGAGGTTAGTAGGCAGCATATAGGCGCTGGCGGTCTTTGTGGTAATAAGTTAATATAATAATAGGTTAATAGAAGCGTTATATACTGTAGTAATAAGCTTGTTAATTTTAGGAGGTAACTTTAGTTCTATAGTATAAAGCTAGGGTATAGTTAGCTCTATTATAGGTAGTATACCTAAGGCTAAATTTTGTACTTTTAGGATCGTCTATTATTAAAACTAATTATAAGAGTTATTTTTAAACTAAGGAAGGTCTTATAAGCGGCGTATTAGGCTATTAAGTTTAGTACCTTATACTCCTAGTCTATATATAATTTTAAAGTTAAAACTAAAGAGGAACTTATTCTAACGTGCTTGGTGTTAATTTAGCTGCTTTATAGTTATAAAGTACTTAAGGTTATAGTAGTCCGTAAGGACTTTAGTTAGCTAGTTAGGCTCTACTAAGGAGAGTTTTAGTTAGAATTCTTTAAACGCTTATATAATTATAAGGAGTTCTTTATTATAGATTTTATAGTTACACTCTTATAGTATAAGCTTAGATAAGTAGAATACAACTAGGTAAAAGAGACTGTTATCGCCTATTTAAGAAAAGATGCCTATATTAACGTAGTCTAAGGAGTTGGTTTTAAGGTAGAGTTGTTATCCTAGTGTAAAGTAAGCTAGGATAGGTGCTTTAGTAAGGCATTTTTAAGGTCTTAGAATGCCTTCTTATATCTAGGCGTCTAAGTAAAGCATAGGTGCGTTTTTCTTCCTTTTATAAAAAGGCCCTTTATTCGCATTATTGCTATAAGTAGTGCTACTACGCCTAAGAAGTTGTATATAAATTTCTAATAGAAGTTAGTAAAACTAAGAAAGGCTTATATGTCCTTAATATAGTTAAGGGCTTACTATTTAGTAATTATATATACCTTCTTAGGGTCTATACAGACACCCTTAGTAGTAATAATTAGTTTAAGGTATTTTACTTTTATAACTAAGAATTTATATTTCTTTAAATTAATATAAAGTCCTACGTCCCTAAGGCGCTGTAGGACCTTTTAAACGTGTTTAGTATACTTAAAGGGGTTATTGCTATAAATAAGTATGTCGTCTAGGTACGCAGAGTAGAAGTTATTAAGGTAGTCCTATAAGGTGTTATTAATATAGCTTTAAAAGGTACCTAGGCCGTTATATATGCTAAAGGGTATAACGGTATATTTAAATTAGCTAAAGCGTAATACGAATACAGTTTTCTATTTATTACCTTCCCGTATTTAGAGATAATTAAAGGCGGCGATAATATTAAGCTTAGTATAGATTTTAGCTTAACTAAGCCGCTTAAGGGTCTTATGTATAAGCGGTACTAGGTATTAGTTTTTAATTATAATAGTATTAAGTCCTCTATAGTTAACGCAGAATTAAATACCTCCTTTTAGCTTTTTAGTAAAAAGGATAGTAGGGGCGGCTGCTAGTAATATGCTGGGACGAATAAATCCTTTATTAAGGTGCTTGTTGATATACTTTTTTATAACTAAAAGTTTATCTTTTAATATTAGGTAGGGTCTCTTATAAAGTAGTATTTTTCCTTATTTAATATTAATAGCATAGTTATTAGGTTAATGTAGGGGGAGTATATTTACGCTCTTTTATAAGCATATATTAGTAAAGTTATAGTACCTTTTAAAGAGGAGCTTGCGAAGTTCTTTATTGGTAAGTCCTTTTTTAAGCTTTATAAACTTCTTAAAGTCTAAAGGTAAAAGTCTATAGAGTTCCATAGGGGCGTTGTCTTCTAAAAGGTTAACTATGTCTATCCTATTACTATAGAGGACGTAGTTCTATTCTTTATTAAGCTTATATAGTTATAATTAGGAAGCTATAGTAACGGTTTAGCCTTTTCTATATACTATACAGTAGAAGGCTAAGGCACTTATATAGTAGCAGTTAGTTATAGGTAGGATAATAAGGGGTTTCTTAGGTTAATATCCTGGTGAGTAAATAGAGGTAGCTAGGCTATGCCCTAGGCAAGTCTCCTTATAATATTTAGAGTTAAAGGTTACTTCTCTCTTCTTCCAGTTAATGGTAGGGTTATATTATTTAAGCTAGTTTATTCTAAGGATAATAGGGTAGTTAGTAAGTGGTATAATATAAGCCTAAAGTTCTTCCTGGTGCCTATTTATATCTAGGTAAAGTTATACTATATAGGTAATCTTCTATATAGTATAATTACTATTAGCGAGTTATAGGGCGCGGGCTTTAGTAAGGGGTAAGGTAGGTAGGTTATAAGTATGTATAAATTAGGTATCTATAAATTTATTAATAGCTCTATAATTAATTATAGAACGGCTTTTATATTATTTTTTAGTAGTAGTTCCTATTATAGGTAAAACTATTTATTTCCGTTTATTTATCTTTATAGAGTTATCTATTAAGCAAGCCAATATATAGATCCCTCCGTTATTAGGGCGTCCTAACCTATAACTTAGGGCTAAGATTTAGCGTTTTCCGCTTCTATATCCGACTTTACTGCTATTACTATGTCTTTATCTTATATAGTAGTAGCGCGTAGCAATATATTTAGTATTTAGGGTATTAGGTTAGGTATTAGGCGGCAGCTACTAAACCTAGCTATTAGGTAGTTTAGGTTATTGCAATAATAGCCTTCTTAATAGTATCTATAGCAGCGTCCTAGTTTTTAGAGTAACTCGCGCTCTTTATCTAAGAGTTTTTATAGAAAGGTTAGTATAGAGAAATTAATATTAGTTCCGGTAGTACTTAAGGTAGTAGGCGTTGGTAGCTTAGTATATATAGGTTTAGTAGGCCCAGAGGGCTTCTATAAAGAGGTCTTTAGGTAAAAATTAGTAGTAGTAATCTAATTTAGTTGTTATTTAATCTTCTATAAAGCTGCTACTATATTATAAATATTGTTATAATTATGGCTGGCGGCTGCGTAACTAAGGCAATAAGTAACTTTTTTAAGGAGGTCCTTTTAGTCTTTAGTATTATTTTGGGTAAGGGCTCCAGTGTATTCTTAGAATTTAATATAGAATTTATTAAATAATTTAGTAGGGCTTATCTTTAGGGTATGTAGTTTAGCTTAGTTAATGGCCAGTAGGTTATAGTCGCGGTATATTAGGTTAAGATTATTAAGGACTTTTTAGTAGAACTACTACTTTTAGGGGCTACTAGTCTCCTATTAGGCGAAGAGTCTATTAAATAGTATACCCTTTATTTACCTAATAATATAGCTAATCTTAGTATTTTTTTATAAGAAAAAGGTAGGCGCTCTAAGTTAGTTTCTTGCGGATTTATATCTTCTAGTAGCTATATTCCTTACGGTCTCCCTAAAAGACTAAGGGATTAAGGTAGCATATATTAGACCCTACGGTAGCAGTTTAGGTCCAATTATTATAGCTTTTATTATTACTACTTTAGTAGGGGTTCCTATTAGATAAAGCTGCTTAGCGCTAGCCCTCTATTAAGTATTAAGTAGGTAAAGTTACCAGGGGCGTAAAGACTTAGGTGGCGTTATATATAGTAAAGAGGTATCTAGCGTTGTTATAAATGTGCTTATTAAGCTAAGATTATAGGTATTTAATTATACCTTCTCTTTTGGTGACCGTAGTAATTAGTATAATTTTAGCCTTCTTTAACTATTAGATATCGCGTTTAGACACGCGAAGGTTATCTTTAGTTTCTTAATATATGTTATTAGCGAGCGCCTTATAAGCTTATAGGTCTTGGATAATATCGCAATCTTAAGCAGTATACATTTTGGCTTATATAAGCTTTAGGTAGTAGTATTTATTAGGGTCTTATACTACTATTTTTATAAACGTCTTAGCGTCTTATATTTTAATTTTAATAAGTAGTAGCCCTTTTATTTACTTGTCTATAGTTATATAGTTAATAAAAAATAAGATATTATTAGTGTCCGTTTCTTTAGGGGTTAAGGTTAGGGCTAATAAATTAAATTCTCCTAGGATTAATTGGCGTTGTAGGTTAAGTATAGGTATTGGATTATTCTTTAGGTTTAATATAGTAGTTAGTAAGGAATATCGTCTTACTATTATGGGTTCCTTAGAAGTATAAAGTAAGGTAATTTGTAGATACGCTGCTTCTAGCAGCGCCTGCAGTATTACAGAGACGTAGAATTAGTTGTAGGCTGAGCGTCGGTGGTAAAAAAGGCGCAACGTAATGTTATGGGACGGGGGCAGTAGCTACAAAGCGTATGTATTTGAGGAGTCTGTAAGACGTTGCGCGATCGATCGTAAGGGTCGAGGGCGTAAGGAGGTGATATACCTACGCGTAGCTGACATAAGCTATACGCGAGGTGTACGCGAGAGCACGGGGCTCTCCTATAGAGGCCCCTGCGGTGGGGTTCCGTGACAGTATATTGGGTATAGAGTTACTTAACGCGTCGTTATCGCTGTTAGAGTAGGTAAACTAATTAGAATTAAGCTCGGAAATAGTAGAAGAAGATATATTGTCGTCATTAATTACGTTAATAGATAAGGGAGGCATGGCGTTAATTAAGGGTAAAGTATAGTGGGGGTGGCAAAAATTGTTAAAATTAATAATATTATACGCGATGTCTTACAAGACCAAATTTAATACTTAGTAATTTTTACTTTCTATGGGTTTACCTAATAAATATAAAATGCGTACGTATTATAAGGAGGCCTAAGAGTTATTTACAAATATATCTACCTTATTTTTACTACCTTAACTCTAAAAATATTTAATATTTAATATTTAATATCTTTCAGTATTAAACATCTCGTATTGATATTGATATTGAACGTTCAATATTTAATACTGACGGCAGCCCTGGAACCAAAAATCATACCGGAATATATGTGGTCTGTATACCTAGAAACGCCAAAACCTATGGGTGGTAATACTTGGCTTGATGAGAACTCTCCAAGCACCTGGTGTGGGCCGAAGGTTCGCCCTCACTTAGCATCCGTGCTACATCTAGCCTACCGATATTTGCTTCACCGGGCTAGTCGGTTACCCCCAGTCGATGCCTGAAGAAAGCAAATTTCGCAAGCCCATAACATCACGGAACTCATGAAGATTCCTTACAACATAATCGGATAACTCCCGGACTCAAACCTCATCTTGCAAAACGCCTTTGCTCATATCGCTATGGAATCAAAGGACCCCTTGGTGATTGCTTTTGCGGGACCATCGGGACACGGGAAGACCAGAATGGCTAGGCATATGGGTGACCTCCTTTCTGTAGATATGACAGCCATTGATTGCGCTCAGATGGAGAATGACGTGGGCCTATTCAGATCTACAGCTGGTTACCATCGTTCGGAAGAGGGGTCTCAATTAAATATTTTCTTGCCCAGCACAACGGAAAACGTGCCGTTGTTTTCTTGGACGAATTCGACAAAACTAACGAAGGATTGGCCACTCCCTCCTTCTAGTTTGCGATTGGGGCAAATGCAAAATCCACCCTCAAAATTTCGTTTATCTCGACCTCCACCTACTATAAACCGCCTATCTACCTAATTTAGCAATTGGCTTAATATAGCGTAATGCTAATCTAGCTTAGTATAACGCTAATTTACGTACTACAAGGGGGTAACCTGAGCGGGCTGCCGCCCTCCCTGCTAGCGCTGGCGTGGGTTTAGGCCAAACAAAGTATAGTTCTTCGTATTATAAATGCATACAGAAGCCACCAGAATAGAAAGATAATATAAAACAACAGGGGGAGAGCAAGAGAGCCTTGTATCTTATATCCTAAAATACCAAATCTTGTTCGCCGGTGAATTTCCCTAATATAAACCCAATTAAGAATATCTGGAGGCTGTTAAAGGGGAGAAGATAACAGAGGTTTCCTTTAACGAAGGAGGAAGTTAGGGGGTACGTAGAGGAGGAATAACGAAGTATTAATACTAAATAAGCAATTGTTTTAATGTGGCGATGTGGCAATATAAGCACTAGCAGGAAGTACTAGCAGGGAGGGCG
>Ga0307515_10007423_pt1 | contig 21672 bp, 25 predicted proteins | sample 17_EM_MG_FD_194513 | JGI IMG/M metagenome (GOLD analysis project Ga0307515, IMG submission 194513) | Populus trichocarpa ectomycorrhiza microbial communities from riparian zone in the Pacific Northwest, United States - 17_EM | ecosystem: Host-associated > Plants > Roots > Unclassified | place...
TTTTTCTTGGTGTTTAGTACCGCCTAAGGCCTCTAGCCGTGTGTGGGGGAGGGGGGGAAGCCGAAGCTCGTACAGGCTGTACGAAGAAGGTAAGTCCCTTTCATATATTGAAAAGAAGATTGGATATCGTAGCGTTAACACTACTCAGGAACTTATCAAAGTCAATGCATTGCAAGTATCTCCTGCTGAGTTTGAAATGACTTTGATTGAGAGTCCGGATATCGAAGATGCTGCTGTGGCTGGACTCAACCTGTAAGATTTCATTCCCTGCACAACAGCTTCTGACTTGCTAACAGTTCTCAAGAGCAACGGGCGAGGTGCCTCGTGCTTATGTCAAAGTTGCTGAGGGCGCCGTTGGCTGCCTTAAGCCCTCAGACGTCCAAGAGTGGATCAAGCCTCGTGTTGCGAAACACAAGTGGCTTAATAGCGGTGTGGTATTTGTACTAGAGATACCCTAGCTCATGAATGGTAAGGTTCAACGTAAGGCGGTAAGAGATTGGTCAAAGAGAGACTTGCAGGCTATTAAAGGAACTAAGATAGGTGATGAAAAAGCACAACTATGAGAGACCGCTCGTTATTGCGAATGTAATATTCTTGAAGCGGTTGGGAGCAGGGAAATGTTTCGATAGCACTATTCTCAAGATCAATAAAACAGATTAGTACGAATTTATAAACTTCAGATTCCGTCCATGATCGTTCAAAATGAACACGCCAATCCTATGGCTACCTCAAATCAGAGCATTTATAAACTCGAATTCGCCTTCCCCTCTCCATCCAACCTCTTAAACAGTGGCGCCTTCCTCCCACCCCTAAATAAATCCAACATCTCCCTTCCCATCCAGATCTCCCTCGTCTTCACCAGTCCTCTCAAAATCCACCATCCTATCAGCCCGCACAAAAATCCCCGCTCCATTCGCTGCCATACCCAGGTTGAAGAGCCAACAAACCGCCAACGCAATCGACTCCGCTTTATTAATCGGGACGCCTTTCTCCGCTATCTCGGCTGCATAATTAGCTAGTGTCTTGCCCGCCTCACGGTACCTAATCGAGAGAATCGGAGTGACCGTAATCGCCTGCGCTACCACCGCAATGGAGATGCTAAGCTTGGCCGTTTCCTGCTTTAGAGCGTGCATGAGGTCCTCGACACCTAGAACCACATCAATACTTCAACATCTCTTACCCACGCCTCAGCCGTAAACAAAGAGGCTGTGAACCAGCACATGCCACGCTTAGCGGCGCTATACAGCGGCGCCCCCGCACTCGCCAAATACTCGACCAAACTGCTCGTCAGCACAACCCGCCCGCCCTCCTCGTTCCGCCTCAGATAGTAAATCACAGGCTTGACACTATCGCTCGCGGCATCTATATCGATCGTTAGCGTTCGTCGGTCTAGCTCTGCTAGATTGCTCTTCGCGTCCAGCGTGTCCCTGAAGAACTAGTCTTCGTACTCCGCAATCCCCGCGTTCACGAAGACGGCGTCCAGGCGGCCAAATTTCGCGACCTCGAAGCCTGCGCGCTGCTCGCGCCACGAGGTGGTGTTGTAGGCGTGGAAGAGGAGGCGCGATGGGTCGTGCTGTAGGCTTAGGGGCGCAGGTCTAGCAGTGCGAGGTTGTTGGTTGGCGAGAGGCCGGAGAGGAGCGGGGCGGTTGCGAGGCCGATACCTGAGGAGCCGCCGAATAAATAGACCAACTATGGAAGAATCGGGCCTTCCCGTGCTGTAATAATGGATGTTAACAATTCCGATCTCTTTCTCTTGGAAACTTTCTCTTCTCCAGTCTTCAACGGCTCTAATGTTGAGCTTCGAAAGCTTCAAACCTGACGTTTAGGACCTAAAACAGCGGAAAATTGACTAGAAGCCCAATTACATGCAAACAAGAGTAGATAAATGGAGGACGGAAGATGACTTCCACAATATAAAAGAAAGAGCAGGTCTAAAATATTGGCCTAAGCTGCGCGCTGACACGGCCCTAGCTCAGGTTTCCTCCCCGCTGTGGGTTCGGTAACTAGCGGGATTGAAGGCCAAACGCGCCGAATCCCCTTTTAAGATCATGGCTCGATTGTAGAGAGGGTTTGAGCAGGGGACGCTCGGAGGACTCTCATCGTTGCGTTCCGGATGAATTCAGGGTTGGTGCAAATGCATGCTCCGGCAGAGATATGTGGAAGTATTTCCCTAACGGGCTATCATAGCTCAGATTTCTTCCTCACAGGAGTTTCGTTTAGGAGCTGGGTGCATTGGAAATCGAAAAATGCCCTTCGACTTTCAAAATGTTGAGTGGAAGCATGCAAAGAGGTCGAAAATCCAAGGGATGGGATTGGCAGGTAGTCACGTGTGACCTCTAGTCCCTAAACAGAACTCGAGACTTTGGCAACGTTGCTGGAGACAATTGAAGATATTTGTGTCCAGTGTTGACCAGAAACACCTGCATCCGCCCACACCACCACGCAGCTACCCAAGATGGCGTGGAGCACACAATCGGCATCCGGCCTACGGACAGCATTCTCGTTCCTCCTCGTCGCCGCCCTCATCCTACCATCCCAGGCTCTGTACTTCTTCATCGACGGGCCATCGCAAAAATGCTTCTTTGAAGAGCTCCCCAAGGACACCCTCGTTGTCGGTGAGTCTTGCCTTACCGCCACTCTACCCACAACCCCATTTCTAGACCCCCAACCGGGTCGATCTTACGGGGGAAGTTGTAACGCACGCTGACATCCTTTAGGCCATTTCAATGCCGAGCAATGGGACGAATCCACCCGCTCGTACCAGCCATCGAGCACCCTAGGCGTCTTCATAACCGTCGAGGAGGTCTTCGACAACGACCACCGCGTCGTCGCGCAGCGCGGCGCCGCCAAGGGCCGCTTCACCTTCTCGGCCGCAGACTCGGGCGAGCACCGGCTCTGCTTCACGCCCACGGGCGCCGCGTCCCACAGCGGCTGGTTGACAAACGGACAGCCGGCGGGCGGCATCAAGTTCCAGCTGGACCTCGCGATCGGCGAGACGAGCAAGATCGAGAGTACGGATAAGGGCAAGATCGAGGATATTGTGCAGAAGGTGCGGGACTTGAATGGCCGGCTGCAGGATATTAGGAGGGAGCAGATTTTCCAGAGGGTATGTTAATGCCACTTGTTTAATACCCGCTGTCCTGGAATGTCTACGACCTGGTGCCTTTAGGGGGAACCGTTAAGATTGAACGAGTGCTGATGTAGAATTGCAGGAACGTGAAGCCGAGTTCAGAGATCAGTCGGAATCCACAAACGCGCGCGTCGTACGCTGGACGCTGCTCCAGCTGGCGGTGCTAGGCGTTACTTGTGCGTGGCAGTTGTCGCATCTGCGTGCTTTCTTCATTAAACAGAAGCTTACTTGAGCGTGCGTGTGCGGGGAGGGGTGGTGTACCACAGTGCGTTTTATGGGGTTACGGTTGGGCTGTATGGTATGCATTGGCGTTGAACAAAACGAAATGGATCTTGCTTCTAGTAGATTGCTTATACTATCATACCATTCTTGGTATCGTAGTGAGTAAAGTTGTGCTCGCTGTGGTAATGTACTGCTTGATACTTTCTTTTTCATCGGCCAAGGAACACATCCTCAACACCAAGGTCTACACAACCAAACCACATTCACAGGACTTATAAAGGCAACAGCAAGATCAGCAATCTATCTTGAATCTCTCCGATACCCTATATCGCACTTAAAAGCCAGTCCCAGCCCGTACCTGCAGCCACGTACTCCAAAGGCCGCAAAAACAGGTATCTACCCCAGCTCTATCAGGGTCCACTAGAAAACACTCCCATCCCTCCCTTCACTCCTTTCCCCCCCACGCCCTCACAACACCTCCCTCAGTGTCGCACCAAAAAAAAAGGAAAAAAGGCGCGGAAACCTGCTTGCAAACCTTATTTCAACGTCTCAGAAGGCCACCATTCCGCTGATCTTAGCGCATGTAGCATGTACAGCACCCAGACGCGTCCGGTGGTTAGCGTGTTTCATTAACTTTGCCTTAAACAGCAAAAATACCAAAACTTCCCCTTCAAAAAGGCCGTGCGGACTTGGCTGCGCTAACCACCGTGTATAGAGTCGCGCCGGCAGCGAATCACACCGCACGCGCCGCCACATGCGGGGCGCGGCAGCCTTGGTTCGCAACATAACCAACCTGGAATCCTGACTCCATTTCGCCATCCGTTCCCGAATGCACAACGCAGGGCCCTGCGGCTGAAAAAAGAGCCGCGATGCGAGAGCCCGCCGCCGCTAGCATATGAGAGACCTGAGCTAAAAAAAAAGCTTTATAAGAAGACCAGAAAATCCCCCTTCCTCACTCCCACTCATCCAAATCCACACAATCCCTCCCCCCGGTTTTCTTCGCTGGTCTCCAGAAATCCGTTCGGGAGAGCAACATAACCATGCCCCGCCTTTACTCCAGGAGCGTGCAGGTGTATCCCTTCCAACGGTGATTTGGGTCCTCAGCTATCGATAAGAATTCAGCCAACTAGATAGCTGGAATTATTGAGCGCGCTCAGAAATATTGAAGCTGGTAATAGTAACGATTTAACATTAATATTGTATATAAAGCTTTAATCTTTAGAGTTGAGGCGCTGTAGATGCGTACTTCAGCACGATTTCTGCGTGCAGAGCGGTATTTTGCACACTACTCCCTAATCTAGTCCTTGATAGCGCTCTCGCCGTTAGGTTCGGATTAACGACGTATTGAGTAGCCTGAACGATATCCAGATCATTGTATGCACGATTTGAAGATATAGTAGTGGGCAATTAGTTCGATTTAATCTACCTATTTTACCTGGGTGTTGGCGAGAAGAATTGAGAACGCGTTCATGCGCGGGGGATTGGGTGGAGTTTTGAGATTAAGAATCTGCCCGAGAAGGGGTATCACATGCGGTAGGTGGTTCCGCTCCTTGGATTTCGAGTGATTGGTGTTTTTGGATTGTAGGATGGAGAATGACTGGTTGCCGGCGCTGACAGCAAGATGGGTGGCAAACTCTTTGTTGAATAGGGCCTGTGGGCTGGTTATCTCTTCCTTTTTTAGGACGCGGTCTTCGCTTATATATCTACGCTCCCGCAGTCTCGGCCTGGTGCTCTAGGTATTTGGCGGGAGCCGTTGCTTCAGCAGGTGTGCTTGGTGTGGGTTTTTCTCACCGTGGAGTATCTATTGTTCGAAATGATGCATGCGCCACGGCGACGGGGTTTGAATGAGCCGCAAGACTGGCCTTCGGCGTTTGGAAATCTGAGTGATGGACGGACTGTTAGGAGGATGTGGGGATATGTAGTAGAGTTGCCGTTGCATAGGAGACTTGGACTGATCCCTGGCAGTGATGTGTAGAGCAGGCTGGCTATACGGGTAGGCGCGTGTGCATCGGTATCTTAGACGAGTGAGAGTTTCATGGCCTGTTATTGTTTCTAGACATCCAAATACGCTGATGCGTGAAGCAGATGTTTACGTCTTACTCGTTGTTCGTCTCCAGAGACCTACTCCACCTACTGAAAGGCTCGTTTGCGTCAAAATACGCGCAGCTTTTCGTTTCGTTCTTCATCGGCGGCGTGCTGCATTCGATTGCTTCGCTCCTCGTCTGCGGGAATGATGACGGCAAGTTTAGCTTCTTTATTACGCAATTCGTCGCTATTTTCATCGAGGATCACGTCATAGATTTTGCGAAGTGCATTGAAGCCAAGGAAAACCGGGCCTGGCGAGTGTTGGGATACCTTTGGGCATTTTGCCGGCTTAGCTTTTCGGTAAAGTAGATGGGAGATGAAGATGTCAAAAGAAGGGGGTGGCAACAGAGAGCTGTGAAATTTAGTCTCTTGGAACAAGCTATCCTTCCTTGGGCAAGGGGAAAGATGCAAGGATAGGAAGACATTATATAACGCGGTACAAGAAAGAGTACGAAAAGACGCAGAAATGATGAGAGAAGCTGGAAATGAGAGGTTAGTGGAGGAAACTGGAGTGAAGCTCGTGCTGGAGAAGCCCAAGACATTGTGGTAAAGACGTGGAGGCAGGGAGACATGCAAGCAAGCAGAATGAAATGCAGGGAGAGATGTCAGAACATTGCTCGCGTGAGGAGGTTGGGAGCGACGCAACACCTCCTGGGCAGAAAAAATGAAGCCAACAATCGTTCTCGGCAACAGAACGTGCTTTATCGGCGTGGATTGATTGCACGGCGGAGAAGTCAGGCATACCAGCTAGCTGCTAGTGTTTGTCTGGGCGATCCAGCCTAAAGCAATTGAATTACATTGCATACGACTTGGTTATACCTTGTGAGAAGCGACGGAACATCCGGTTGGCAATGGCTATTTCTAAACAAGAGAGGCTCTGAACTTCTTATCTTGAGATGTGTAGTTACACGAAATAGTGAAGATGCTATCTCGGGTAGCATGCTCGCTGTGTGACACCCCTTGTTGAGAGAGTCGGTACGAGAGAGACTCCCTGGTCGCCGGCCCGGCCGATCAATCACGCTTCTGCCGCAGTAAGCATCCACCTTGATACGGGTGTCTCCATTTCTGTATGGATCCGACGATTACTCTGCGATCACTCTCAGGTAAGATTCAGATCAGCCGAGATTTCCCGCGGGGAGGGGGGAAAGGTTGGTGCAGGTGAAGGGCCTGTCCCTTGTTCATTAGCCAAGAGAACCGGGTTTGGAGAATCGCGAGAGCAGACATCGATATTTCTCTGGTGGAGTAATATGCATGCAGGCAGCTGCTTCGAGCCATCGTTATGCGTCTCAGCTTACAAGTATCGGAGTGGGTCAAAGTGGCAATCCGATTCGTGAGGTAGTTCGAAGCGAGATTACCAAAGACAGGCCGGAATCGGGAAGGGAGCGCGTGCTCCGCTGCCTCAATGGGGTCTTGTGCCTCCGTTCCCCTCCACCTGACGGGTGCTAAAAGCAACGCACGGCTACTGTCAGTCATATCTCAGTAATAACACCCATATCGCCCATCGTACCCGTCACGCCCATCACTTTCGTCACTCCCATCATTCTCATCACTCCTATTACTCCCGTCACTCCTACTCCTATTACTCCCATTACTCCCATTACTCCTATCGCACCCTATCTTCTACTACTAGTCTAGCACTATCTCCATTTCTAATATTCCATTTCGATTCTATCTCCATCATATATTTGACACGGCTTGGTTCCGTTATTACCGTTCCGTTATCGCTCCTAGGAACGTGAATCTTGTTAGTCATCCCCACGTCCAATTATTTAGTCTCCTTTACCGCCTCTTCCGCAATGACCATGGGTTCAGAGCCCCCGTAGCCAATGTGAGAGACGGATACGAAACCACCTTGCGAAGTGGGCCATTGGGGTCTCTTGCTCGAGCCGTACACGGGCAGCCGTGTGTCTTCGTCTTTCCGAACCTAGTCTTACTCTTTGCATCGTCTTGCTGCGTGATATATGCGAGAAGTGAGAGGCTGTGATAGTAGCACCGCCCATCTGCAGCGGATCGGATGCACGCAACAAATTCCGACGGGATCCTAGAAGCACAGTAATATCAAAGCGGAGATCGGTTCGTCGTCCGGCCAGGTGGCCGTCTCCGTCCTCCGAGCCGTATACGCCTTCCGGGTCTTCCCCTTGTACGAACATGTGCAAACCATTCCAGGATTGCCCAATGTTAGACATTGCCACATGCTTGGTAGGTAAATACAGGCACGGCTGCGCGTGCAGGGAAGGTGAGGAGACGTTGTAGGGCTAGTCAAGCCATGCATATCAAGATGGAAGACGTTTGCGATGCCGGAGGGGGTGGCTGACTGCTATCTCAACGTCTCGAGGATCTCCCGTCGGGTTACCCCAAGCAGTGTGAACGGTGAAGAGAGAAAGGCATCTCTGGCTACAGTTGGTGATGGATCCCACTCCGACATCACCCAATTCTCACGGAGCAGGCAGAGGGATACCCCTTCTTTGTCTACGCAATCGCGAGCCTAGCTTGGAGGTGCTTCGCAACGAGGCGGGATATGAAGCAGACAGGAGCCTCAACCAACGGTCTGATAAGATAGCGGCCTCCGCACTCGGTAAATTTAGTTGATGATGCATCGCTTCGGAGCACACTACTGCAACGCCTTCAAAAGCGAGGAGATCCAGTGGATTGAAAGTGAGCCTGGAATTGATGGTGTGATTATTATCGAGGCTTTTTCATTGGAGAAGCAATTGTTCACAGTAGCCTAAAGTTAGTTGGGGCTTGGCGTTAGTAAAGGCCCACCGCCCGCTTACCGTACCAGCTGCGTTGCATGATGGTGCAGAATTTTTGCAGAACTTGACGCAGCGCATTGACGCAAAACGATCCCATTGGGATAATCGATGGTACGCAGCTGGATGGGGGAGGGCATATGCGAGCAAGAAGAGCGTCAGCCCGCGTGAGTGGGCACAAGGTGAGGGAGGGGGGACAGGGGGCCATTCTGGACTTGGCTTTCCTCTGAGAGTGCGCAGGTGGTAAGGCGGGGCGAACGATGGCGATAGGCGTTGAGGCTTTGAGTGGGGTTTGCCACATCCCTGCTTGTCCTCAGCAAACGTGCGCCGGCCGATCCCACAAATTCCCGTTCAAGCTCCGCTTTGCATCGCATACAACTTGCTGCGGCCGCCCAGTCACTGTGCTTTCCTTCCAAATTCCCTCCCAACCCCCTCGAGATATTCTTGTCATATTTACTCACAGCACACGCTGCCATGCAGCATCACTGGAGCTAACCCGCTGCTCTATTCCTTGCTGTGCCAATTGCGACAAGCCTGTATTTACAAGCCTGTATTTACCCCTTCCACCGCCTGTCTAGCTCGACGCGCTCTAGTTGCGTCACTGAACCCGATTGCCAGTCATCGCCTTCTCCTCCACACCTTACCTACTATTTACCAGCACGCCACTAACAACACGGCTGACACAACTGCCGGCTGCTATCGGCATCCTCTATACATTCACTTGTCCGCAATTAACCAATTGCTCCCAACGAGCTTTCGCTGCATGCTTGTCTTGCATCTCCGCCATTGCATTGTTCCCTAGCGCCATTGTCCTTTAGAAATCACCTTATCCTGACACACCCTCTTTACCGCTTCCACCGACTACTGGGCTGCCTTAGAAAACCCAACAGGATATGAAATACGGCGAAACACTCCGGCAGCGTTCCATACCAGAATGGGGCCACTGTACGTTTCCTTGACCCGACCCATAATGTGGCTTGTAACTAACCCTGCAACTCCTCTCCACAGATAATGTCGACTACGACGAGATCAAACATTTGATCAAAGAATATACAACACCGGGTAGCGGAAAGGCTCTGGCAATACCCGGTCAAGAAGATATCGCTGGCCAAGGCTTTGAAGATCTACTGTGCGATGAACTAGTGGAACAACATGCACGGGTAAACCTCTTCATAAGGAGCAAAAGCGGAGAAATCGAGAGGCGGTTAGGTAGGATCCGCACAACCTCCTAGGGAAGGCGACTGCTGACAAAACATTTCGAGATTACCTTCACGATCGATTAGCCGCACTCCACTCGCGCCAACCTCCGGATGCGCCGGCTCGCATTCCAGCAAAGCGAGTGGAGCGGTATGCGAAACTCGAAGATAATATCACAAAGTACGTTTCCCTTAACCCCTTCGTGAATCTTCGCTTATGTTGATTTCGTGTCTAGAACCGGAGATGAAATTCGGTCGCTTGCGAGGTTTAGAGGGGCTCAACGCACTGCATTCACCAAATTGTTGAAGAAATACAAGAAATGGACTGGGTCGGACGGACTGGAACGTCGTTTTAAAGCAAATTTTCTAGACCGGCCGGAGAATTTCTCCAAATTAGACTTGGAGCCTCTTCTGGAACAATACACAGAAATACTTCAATCTGTTAGGGCGCCTTTTGAAACTGAAGCGCAATCTAAGATGTCACAGAATATATCAAGCACTGTGCAAAACTTGCCATCTTCTATCGCCCCTGGGAAGTTAGGATCAGCCTCTATCCCTTCTCGCGTCTTTTCTGCTGTCAGCAAAGGGTCCGAGGTAGATTTTGATACTGCCCTTTCGACAATACCTCTGGGTACGTACGGAAGCAAAGCTACCTACTGGGTGCATCCAGATCATATTGTGGAGGTGCAGGTTTTGCTGCTCCAACATACCCGGCTATTCCAGCCAAGCAAGACAAAATCTACGCCTTGCACATCTCCATATGCGACCCCCTTACGCCGGAACTCCTCTGGACGATTGGACAGCGCTGCGCAGTCAGAAAAAGATGATGATATTGGACTACTCGTTTTGGATGACCCTGAAGAATTTACAAAGAAACAAAACGAAAGCACCGTTGGCGAGAAAGAGGCGACTGGAAAATTCACAGCGAAAGCAGCAGGATGTGCAAGGTGGACTTCTAACGGCCAAGCCGCTGTGGTTGTCGGGCTTGATCCTCCAACTGAAATGACAAAGGCGGATAATCCTATGATTGCGAAACTAAAGCGGAAGCACCTGGATGTCTTCTTGGAACCTACGCGACCCTTCAGTGCTCGAAGGTTATCGCATTCTAGCACCGTTTCGGAGAACGGTGCTCAGTCAGAGGATGGAGCATCCGACGCAATTACTAAGGTTCACGAATGGCTCGTTAGCCATGAGAAAGTAAAGCCTATCGTGGGGATAAGTTCAAAGCGCATAAGATTTAGCGGGCTCAGCAACGGCCATTCTGGCGGATCGTGGGCGACTTTGGATATGAATATTCATATGAAGAAATTTGTACCTGATGAGTTATCGGATCTCGAATGGGCAACTAAATTGCGGAACGATTCGTATGGCTTTCCTCATGCCGTACTTGAGATCCGGACGGAGGGAAGTCAGTCAACTAAAGTTATCCAAGCATTGGATAACAGCTATCTCGTAAGACCACCTCTCTTTAAGCCCTTGTTGTTATATTGATTCTCGAATATCTGCTGATACTACCAGGTTGAGCGTGTTCGGGGATTCTCCCTAGAAGCGCATGCGGTGTGGGCTTGCTGCAAACCCAGTACCATGTCACCACCGTCTTGGGTACGTATCTTTTTGCATCTGGTCGCGTTCTCATTGGTGCACACAGAAACTAAGAAGATATAGCTTCCAACTTTAGAAAAGGATATAAGAAAGGTTCCGGTGGAGCCCACCAGGAGACAACGTGCACGTACTAGCAGTACTGCGTTTTCCCTCCCACCTCCTACACCAAGACATACATCAGCTTCAACAGCATCTATCACGGATGGCCAGACGAGCCCTAGCACACTTCAGATGGCCGAGTCTTCCGCAACCTCGGGTCCGGAATATCTCGAAACATCCACGCTCAGCGCATTCAGAAAGAAACCCAAGAAATCCTACAGAAGTCCCTTGCCTCCGAAGGAAAGTAATTTCGAACCCACCGAGCAAAGATACTGGAACGAATACGACCACCCGGAAGACGGCTCCGACGACGAAGCCTACTTCATCTACATCGACCCGAACGCCACAACCGGCTTCCCAGGCCAGGAAAGCCTCACCAAATGGGCCCAGAAAACCTTCCGCCTCTTCCGCCTCGGCAACCCGCCCGAACACGCGCCCCTGCTCTCGCCCACAACGCCCACAATCCCAGAATCGCCCACCACAGAGGGCGACACCTCGTCCGATGAAGCCGCTCGCGCTGCCCGCGGCGCCGGCTACGGCTACGGCTACGGCACCCTGCTACCGGCCAGGCAGCCCGAGGCCCACGGTGATGGCAGCGGCGGCTACTTCAGCGCGCTCTTCGGCGCGCTCCGCAACCCGCACGCGGAGGCGCAGCGGCTCGAGGCGCAGCGGCGGCAGTCGGAGCGGCAGATGCGCTCGCTCATCTCGGAAATGGAGGCGCGGCGGCGGGAGCGCGAGAGCGCGAAACTGCGACTGTACGTGACGTGCGTGACGGCCGCCGTCGTCATCGATGTCATTCTGGGGACCTTGACGGTTACCGGGCGGCGCAAGGAGAAGGGGGTTGTGGATGCGGGGATTTTGTTCGGCACGATTGCGAGTTTATTGCTTTGTGTTGTTGCGGTGGCGACGGTGCGGAGTCGGCGTGATCGGTTGGGGTGGGTGCATCGGAGTGGGGTGGTGGTCGTGGTGTTGGGGGTTGTGGCGGTGGATGTGTTGTTGTTGCGGTGGGTGGTGAATTAAGTTTAGTTGAGTTGAATTGAAATATATCCATGCATGGTTTGGCGAGGAGAGAGCTTTATAGACTGTTAATACGAGCTGGAGAAGAGAGTAGAAAGAGGATGCTCGAGACTGGTTACAATAACGATTACGAAGCCACGGCCGCCATCTTTTTTTTTCCCCTTCGACGCAGGCGATACCGCGCGTCTGGCTAACGAGAAGGTATGAAGCATAACATTTTTGCAGCCTTTTCTTTTCCGTACGTTGCGGAGGAGTCGGGTCCAGGAATTGGTACTGGAAAAGTTAGGGTTTTCTTCATCTTCGTCGTCATCTTTGATGAGTGTTTAAAGTACTAGTGTACTTAGGGATTTTTTTTATTTCTTCGTCCACTTGTTTTTATTATTCCGATTTGGAAAAAGTGGATTTGTTTGGGGGGATTAAGGCGCTGGTGGAGTTTTTAGAGATTATCTGGGCTTTTTTCTTTTTTCTTTCAATGTTCGATTTTTCTATTATTACTATTCTCATTAGGAATTGGGTCCGTCTTAATAATTGGAAGACGGCCAGAAGGGGTCAAGGGAAGGGGGTTTACACCTGTATATATAGGTCCCTTTCCTCGTGTATAAAGTGGCAACGGTACCCGTGGCATGAGTTTTCGCTCCGCTCAAAATCTCGCTTCGCTCAATTCCACCTAGCAAGCTAGGTGGCCGCCAGCTTAGTGCACAGGCATGCCCAATACACAGGATAATATACAACTATAATTATTTCTTTACTCTAGGGCCCCATGGTATAATAATTCCATACGCCTTATTATAGGCCTATTATACCTTTTTAGTAGTAATATCTTTAGCCTTTTACGCCTTAATAACCTTATTAGCCGCCCTTTTTTTTAGCCGATCTAGCCTCTCCTATACCTCTACTAGTTTTACTAGCTCTATATTATTAACGGCCTTATATCTAACGTGTTCCACCACCGAGCGCATCACACTACCGGGCGTATCACTTCAAGGAACACCAAAAAGCCCAAATCCCCATCTTAAATATCTTAACCACTACTTAATAATATTTTCTAAAAATTTAAATATAAGCTCTAATAGGCCTATTTTAGTGCCTATTACAATATAAAAGTATATAGTCTAGTAGTTGTTAAGATATTTCGAAATATCTCTATTTTTAGCCCCTAAGCTCTATATTATAATAACTATTAAGTTATATACTCTAATATTATAATATACACTAAAATATGTATATAAAAGCTTATATTTAAATTTTTAGAAAATATTATTAAGTAGTGGTTGAGATATTTGAGATGGGGATTTGGGCTTTTTGGTGTTCCTTGAAGTGATACGCCCGGTGGTGTAATGCGCTCGGTGGTGGAACACGTTATTTTATATATAAAGTATACTATTAGTTTATAGTAATTATTAAGCGTTATAATAAGCGTCCGTACGCTTTTACGCCGCTACTATAATATATACTAAGTCCCTATATACGGCCTTAGCTATAAATATAATTATAAGGCTTCTGTGTATAAATTTATCTTATAGAATATTCTATATCTCTTTACCTAAGTCTTTTTTACCATTAAGAAGGTTAGCTATTATCTTAAGTATATATATATTTAATGGTGTTACAAAAATCTAATTATCTGTTAGTCTTATAGGTAATAATAGCGTAGCTAGTTATAGCAGTAATAGCGAACGTATTTAATTAATAATAATTAATAGATTAAATAGAATTAGGCCTAATTTCCTCTATACGCTTAGTATAGTAGTTTTTTTTAAATATATTAAGTCTAACTTAATATAGGGCCTATAGAAAATCCATTTTATTAAAGTTAATATAGCTATTTTAGAATATACGGGTAACCGCTTTCCTATACCAGTGCTTATATAGCTAAAATACTATAATATTAAGTAGCTAACAGATATATATAGTATATAGTATTATAGTAAAAAGGATAATTATATAGTTATTACAGAATTAAATAAACTACCTAGTAAAATGGCTAGTGTGGCCATCTAGGATAAGAAGTTAAAATTTACTAGTTTAACGCTTTAATAACCATAATTCAAAATAAATTGCCTACTGTAATAGTAGGTTATTATTAATATATATAGTATTACTTATAGCAAGTAGATAATTGCCTAGAAGGTCCTTTATCGTCTATATATACTACTACTTTTAAATAGTTTTACTAGCTAGAATTATAAATAAAGGGAGGACAGCACTATCGCCAGAAATTGTCTTTATAATAGTAGTAGATTCCTAGCTAATATCCTTTATAGTAGTAATTCTTAAGGCCTTAGAAATAGTTATAATAACCTTCTCCTTCTTACCTATACCTAGGCGTACGCCTATCTTATTATAGTTATATATATCCCCCACTATAATATTATAAATGCCTACTATATAATTATACTCTTTAAACCATACCGCTAACATAATTAGGTCCTCTACTACTTATCTTTTAAGCTCCTTAGAATTCTTAGTACGTAGGCTAAACTTAGGGTACTATTATAGGAAGCGGGTTATCTAGTAGTCGCTATAAAGTAATAGGTTACCTAGACTGGCGTAATGTAATATAAGTATATAGTTATACTCCTACTTAAGTTTCTAGATTATTATACACGTTCTAAGCATATCTTAGTATTAAAGCCAGATTAAAAGGCCTTCCTTTTTTACTATAGAAAGAAGTAGGTTAGTTAGTTATTAATTAGTACGCAATATACGTCTATTAATATAATTTTTAATACGGTTGTAGTATACGCCAAAATAGCGTATAGCGGCGGCAATTATAGTAAATTTATTAGTAGTATAGGTAGCAAAGGCCTATTAGATAAGGCTCTCCTCTTCTATATATATAAATATTATAATTATAGTATATTATTACGGTTATAAGTAGGAAGTTATATTCTATATATTAAGTATACCTATATACTAAGCTAGCGGCCACCTAGCTTACTAGGTAGAATTAAGTAAAGCAAGATTTTAAGTAGAGTAAAAACTTATACTATAGGTAATCGTGCCTTTCTTAATCCTAATATATCGTCTAACCTACTAAATACGTCGTTCCTTTAACCCGTAGCAAAAAAACTATCTCTAGAGCCTTAGTAGCTACCTTTAAGCCCTTTATCTAAGCTTTATATCCCTTATTACGCTCTAAAATCCTAATGATCTAATTAGCTATATCTTATTAATAAAAATAGGACACGTAGCAACGTTATAGGGATAGATTCCTTATACGCTTTATAGAGTCTTATACCTACTACCTATGGTATAAGTTTTCGCTCCACTTAAAATCTCACTTCGCTTAATTTTACTTAGCAAGCTAGGTGGCCGCTAGCTTAGTATATAGGTATACTTAATATATAGAACATAACTTCCTACTTATAACCGTAATAATATACTATAATTATAATGTCTATGTATATAGAAGAGGAGAGCCTTATCTAATAGGCCTCTGCTGCCTATACTGCTAACAAATTTACTATAATTACCGCCGCTATACGCCATTTTAGCGCATACTATAACTGCGTTAAGAATTATATTAATAGACGTATATTGCGTACTAATTAACAACTAACTAACCTGCTTTTTTCTATAGTAGAAAAGGAAGGCCTTCTAATCTGGCTTTAATGCTAAAATATATTTAGAACGTGTGTAATAATCTAGGAACTTAAGTAGGAGTATAACTATATACTTATATTACGTTACGCCAGTTTAGGCGACCTACTACTTTATAGTAACTACTAGATAACCCACTTTCTATAACAGCACCCTAAGTTTAGCCTTTATACTAAAAATCTTAAGGAGCTTAAAAGATAAGTAGTAGAGGACTTAATTACGTTAGCGGTATAGTTTAAAGAGTATAATTGTATAGTAGGCATTTATAATATTATAGTAGGGGATATATATAACTATAATAAGATAGGCGTACGCCTAGGTATAAGTAAGAAGGAAAAAATTATTATAACTATTTCTAAGGCCTTAAGAATTACTGCTATAAAGGATACTAGCTAGAAATCTACTACTATTATAGAGATAATTTCTAGTAATAGTGCTGTTCTCCCTCTACTTATAATTCTGGCTAGTAAAACTATTTAAAAGTAGTAGTGTATATAGACGATAGAGGACCTCTTAGGTAATTACCTATTTACTATAAGCAACACTATATATATTAATAATAACCTACTATTATAGTAGGCAATTTATTTTAAATTATAGTTATTAAAGCGTTAAACTAGCAAATTTTAACTTCTTATCCTAAATGGCTACACCAGCTATTTTACTAGGTAGTTTATTTAATTCTACAACGACCATATAATTATCCTTTTTACTATAATACTATATACTATATATATCTGTCAGCTACTTAATATTATAGTATTTTAGCTATATAAGCACTAGTATAGGAAAGCGGTTGCCCATGTATTCTAAAATAGCTATATTAACTTTAATAAAATGGAATTTCTATAGGCCCTATATTAAGTTAGACTTAATATATTTAAAAGAACTACTATACTAAGCATATAAAGGAAATCAGGCCTAATTCTATTTAATCTATTAATTATTATTAATTAAATACGTCCGCTATTACTACTATAACCGGCTACGCTATTGCTACCTATAGGACCGATAGATAATTAGATTCTTGCAATACTATTAAATATATATATACTTAAGACAATAGCTAACCTTCTTAATAGTAAGGAAGACTTAGGTAAAGAGATATAAAATATCCTATAAGATAAATTTATACGCGAAAGCCTTATAATTATATTTATAGCTAAGGCCGTATATAGGGACTTAGTATATACTATAAAAGCGGCGCAAAAGCATGTGGACGCTTATTATAACGCTTAACAGTTACTATAAACTAGTAGTATACTTTATATATAAAATAAATATAAGGCCGTTAATAATATAGAGTTAGTAAAACTAGTAGAGGTATAAAAGAGGCTAAATTAGCTAGAAAAAAGGGCGGCTAATAAAGTTATTAAGGTATAAAAGGCTAAAGATATTACTACTAGGAAGATATAATAGGCCTATAATAAGGCATATAGAATTATTATACTACGGGGCCCTAGAGTAAAGAAATAATTATAGTTGTATATTATCCTATATATTAGGCATGCCTATATACTAAGCTAGCGGCCACCTAGCTTGCTAGGTGGAATTTGTTAGATAACTCATATAGAGCTATTTATTGATGAAATGGGTTAATTAATTGATGATCTTAATAGTGTCTTAATCGGTGCTTGACCTAGGGCCCCTGGGCTTAGACGAAGATATTTACAATACACGTGACCCATGCACGGACCAGTGCACGTCCTACGCCACCGAGAATACAGATTATCTGACATACCCCCTTAGCTTCAACCTGGTCGAGGACAAAGCTAGCCACCTTCTCGTGTCCGTTAATGCGTCAATTGAACCATAATCTCATCTAAATCCTTCCGTCTCGCTCTAATATTCTCCCTTAGGTCCTCTAGTTGCTTCTCCTTATTTAGCTGCTCCTTAATATCCATCATCCTAATCATATTAACGAAGCTTTAAAACCTTTGCTTGGGCAGGGCCTTTATAAGTCTATCGGCGATCATTTCCTTTATCGCTGTCTATTGAAATCATACTCGTCTTATTGCGTATTCCTAACGTAGCCAGTATTAATAGATGTTAACGTGTCGGAGCTTTGTGATTAGCTTTGCCGTGTCTTTTATAATTAGTTTAAGCGTCTAGGTATTGTTGTATTTAATAATTAAGGGCTCATTTAGGTGTAACGTTATTGCTTTAAATAGCCTACTAATAAAGATAGCTTTCTTTGCTGTCTGTAATAGGGCTAACAACTTAGCTTCTATGCTCGACGTTGTAATAGTACCCTGCTTGTTTGCTCTCTAGGTGATCGGCCCCCTAAATAGCTTTATAATGTATCCTTATAAGCTCTTTCTATTAACGGAGTTGTCTGTAAATGATGCGTCGCTAGTATAGATAAATAATTGCGCTTCACTTCTACCGTCTCCGTCGTCTCGTCCTTGGTCGCGTATTCCTTTATCTCTCCCTCTACCGTTTATTCCTTCCTTATCTCCTCTATAGTAGATTGATCTGCTCCTTATACCATATAGGTACTAGATAACTCTGTCTGCTACTTAATAGTGCTTTTAGTTTAGGTCCTAATTAAACCTTACCAGCCGTGATACTGTAAAGGCAATATCTGGACGTGTTGTAGTGGCTATATAGAGTACTAAACCTAGTTTTCTCTAATATAGTATCGTAGAAGCTGGTAGGGATATAGGACGGACTAATAGGTCTATATTAGGGGACGGACGCGTCGGACGGATTATACGGTAATTGGTAGGGAGGAGTTCTAATTCTGCTATAGGAGTGTCTAAAAGACGCCCTTTAAGATCTATCTTATACTAATTAGCTATCTTCTTAATATAGGCTTTCTGGGATAGCTATAGGAGCCTCTAGCTATAATTGCGTAGCATGTAGATTTTTAGGAACCATTTTAGCTCGCCAAGGGTACTTATCTGGTATTCCTTGCTTAGCTCCTTAATTACTTCTTAAGCTTTCTTCTTATCTGTCTTTTAGTAGCAGAAGACAATATTATCGACATAGAAGAAGATAACTATTCTACCTTTTAGCATAATATATGGCTCCTGGGGTACTTCTTTAAAACTTAATTCGTTTAATAAGCTTATAAGATTCTTCTGCTATAATAGTGGTGATCGTTATAGTCCGTACAGGGCTTTTCTTAAGCGCAGTACTTTGTCTGTCTTTCCTTTATTAAACCCTGGCGGTAGCTTTATATAGATAACCTTATTAAGATCGTAATAGATAAACGCATTAACTATATCTATTTGTGTCGTCTCTAGGTCGAATTTTGCAGTGATCGCTATAAGGGTTTGGAAGGTCGTACTAGCTAATATAGTAGCTCTTATAGGTAGGTCTCCTAGGGCCTATTAATTTCCGCAGACTACTAAGCGTGCCTTACATTTCTAAAGAAGTCCATACTTGTTCGTCTTGTAGACAAACACCTATATTAAGCTAAGGACCTACTATCCCTTTACATGCTTCTTATCTATTTCTTAAAACGACCTCATTTAATAATAAGATTGGAGATGGGCTTGTTAAGCCTTATGGAACTAATCTTAAAGAGGATACGTATTAAGGTCCCGGATTGACTAGGGTGGCGAAGGTAGGTTCTTCTTATATAATTTAACATCGCGTATTCTGCCTGATTTTAGCTTGCTATTATTAAGTCGACTATTAAGGTTAAACTTCCTTCCTGCTAAGAAGGCGCCGTAATAGGCTAATGTGATCCTTTTAGTAACAAAGTCTTTAAACCTATTATCGCTGGCTTTCTTAAATAAGTCTTTAACTAAGTCGTTAGACACCCCCTAAGTGTTAAACGCATCTCCTACTTAATAAGTAATGTCTTAATTAGTACCTTGTATATCTAACTTTATAAAATACTTAACGTAAAAGGCACATGGAGATTATATAATTACAGCACCTGTCGTACCGACCGCGTGCCTACGCGTTCGGTGCACTAACCACTCGCTTACGCGTCTAGTGCACTCCTGAAGCACTAACTAATTAGGGGGAGGTCGTATTAGTATATAGACCACGTAGTCTGCTTTAATATAAGAGATAGTTACCACTATCCTAAAGAGTATACAATACTATACGTATTTCGTGCCCCAGGATATGACTTAATTATATTATTAAATTGATACAAACACTGATTAGTGAGCGCGCACAGATTAGCAATTACTTGACACCTCCTACCGAGCGATATATACGACAGCGACCACTCGTTTAGACTCCTAGTACGACCTACTAGAAGGTCGGAAGTCGGGGATTACGGACCTATCACTAACTTTATATACTTATTTAAGTCTTAGTACGGTTTATTAGAAGTTTATAAACGCGAATACAGACCTATATAGAAACCCCTACCCTCAACCTACCTTTAAACCTCGAACCCCTACTCCTACTACACCCTCCTTTAATACCTCCGACGTCTTTTTAGACCCCTTACGGAGACCCCCTACCCCTCTATAAACTACTATGGACCTATTAAGACCCCTTACAGACACCCTTACCCTTCTATAAACCACTACGGACCCACTAACCGCTTTTACGGACCCTATAAGACCTCTACCACCCGCTATATACTACACTATACTATATAGTATGGCAGATATTAGTAAGCAAGTTAGCGAAGGCCAAAAGAAGTAGAGCCAGGGAGTTAACCTTACGTCTATAAATGACGTTAACAACTATATTAATTTTAAAATCCTTAAATACGGATACTATAAGCTTCTGAACGACGACTTATGGGAGCAATATAAGGAAGACTTTACGGATTTTACAGAAGCTATTCTTAAGGCTTGTAACCCTAATGCTATTTGTAACCTATAAACCCTTTTACGTCACCAAAGTATATGGGTTAAAAAGGATAAATAAGTCACTATTACACGGTCCTTATACAACATAATATAGGAGAAGGACTAAATAGAATAGATTAAAGAGGAAATCCTAGACCAGGTTAAAGCTATAAAAAAACTCTTTGCTTCTTCCAAACTTAATATAATTACTAGCCTTATACCTGACCCACTTAACTAAACTCGCCCCACAAACTAAAGCGGCTTTAGAATTAACCTTGCTGGCCAAAATATACCCTACTCTTAAGTTACAGACCACACTACGGACTATAATACCCCCGTAACCCAAAATATGGACCGCAATACCCCTATAAACCAAAATACAGACTAAAACCCTCCCGCCGCCTAAGCTATAGATCCGCAACCTGCCTAAGTTACAGATCCACAACCTACTTAAGTAAAGACCTACGGCAAGGAGCTAGCCAACTTAGCTAAGCTCTATACCGACGAATTTAAGTATAGCGGTGAAAATGATAACTTTAACTTTAAACTAACTATCTTTACAGACCTCTGTTAAAGGGCTGATATTCCTAAACGGGAATTTAGCTAAGCCTACTCTACCATGCTATATGGCCTAGCCCTTAACTACTACTACACTAACTTTAAGAGTAACCCCCTTAGTGTCTTCTTTAATAAGCTATATAAAGCTACACGTAACTACTTTAAAGGACCGGAATATAGGCGTAATATCCTTACCTAATGGAATGCGACTAAGCTACGGACTATAATTAATAAGAATACCAAAAAGTCGACTACAGAATGCCTGTAAATTCTTATTAAAGACCTCCGGCACCTATAGCACGGCCTTAATATTAAGCTTCAAACGGACGACTTTCTGTATAATAAGCTTATTATAGCTTGCTAGGAAGTAGAACCCTGTAAATACACCTATTATAAGCCCGCAGACACCGTAGCTAGCCTTATTAACAATTTACGGTCCTCTATTATAACGTATAAAGTCTTAAACCCACTAGATAGTACTTAAGCCTTTATTACGGACCTATAAAACCCGCAAACTGACTTAAACGCCTACTTTACGGACCGCCGCTACCGCTAGCAATACCTATACTAACTAAGTCCCACCCGTAACCTCCGCAGCAACTTTTATACAAAAGTATACCCCCACAGACGAACTAGCCAGAAGT
>Ga0307515_10007424_pt1 | contig 21671 bp, 23 predicted proteins | sample 17_EM_MG_FD_194513 | JGI IMG/M metagenome (GOLD analysis project Ga0307515, IMG submission 194513) | Populus trichocarpa ectomycorrhiza microbial communities from riparian zone in the Pacific Northwest, United States - 17_EM | ecosystem: Host-associated > Plants > Roots > Unclassified | place...
GGCCTCAGGATATCAGGAGACATGTCCAAAATCTTTTCCCTGACTGAAGAATCAATCCAAGCATGGTCTATATACACAGGGGAGCTTGTGAATGAGGTGAAGCTGGGATTTGCATTGAGGTGTTATTTGGACCCCCTCCAGATGGATGGTTCAAGAATTTGGATCAGGCTCAAGGACTCATCAACTAAGGGGTGGGATTTTGGTATTTCAGGCTCCCCTCCTATTCAGCTATTTGGTGTATCTACAAGACCCCTCCTGGAGTTTATTGGTGGTACTTCCTGGCAGACTACAGATCCTGTGTGTTGTATTAAGGACAGAAGTATTGGAAAGGAGGTTTTTCAGTTATCTGGGAGATATGCAAAACCCTGTAGTATATGGTGGGATGGTCAGTATCTAGTTGTTGGTTATGAATCTGGAGAAGTTTTGATTTTTGATTTTCATCACATGTGTCCTCAGTAGGGATTAGTGTTATGCTAAATCTTTAACTGAAATTCTATGAGCAGAAGTGCCTGTTATGCAATATAGATACCTATAAATTTTTCAGAAAGAACTCTGAGAATTTATTGAACTTCAGCATAATTTGAAGGTAAGGCTTAGAAGGAAGTGGCTCAAGAATGGTGATCTCCCTAAATACAAGCAAAACTCTTTTAGATGTAGTGTTGCTGGAGAGGGGGAGTTGAAGGGGAGACCAACATTATGTTGAGGCTGCCTAGGCTAATACCTGAACAGATTTATATCAAAATTACAGGGGAATGTGAATGGTCTAGAATTAGCTGCTAAAAGCTTTTGAGTGTCTGCCCATTTTATGCACTCAAGGAAAGCTCTCATGTATGCCTCACTGGTGAGCATAAATCCATCGCATAGATATCCCCCCTTGGAGTGATATGTTTTACCTTGGTGGACTCGGACCACACCCCGGGAGAAGGCACCACTCCAAGAGTAACAAAGGCAGTCAGCATTCCGTCTGTACACGATTGGCCAGACCCCGTCCGGGAAGCCACTCGTATATTGTGTGTAAACTATGCGGGAGGTTGGTTACCGATGGAACCCCCCTATTTTCGTCAGTTTTCGACGAACGGGACGGCAAACGAGTGGAGCCTGGGTCTTTATTAGGGTGATTTCGTGTTACAGCAAATGAGTCCCAGGCAACCTGCAAAAAATCGGTGCGGCGGAGCGCGGGAACGCGAGAGAGACCAGGAGGGGGCCAGGAAGAGGCCAGTCCGAGAGCACATTGAAGGTAGGCTACGAAGACGAAAACACTAGAAGTAATGTCGTTGAAAGCCTCCAGGGATTCACCTCGCACATCCAGGTGAGCGGCTTCGTTGGCGTCCAAGGGTGGTGGTAACCGCGGCGATGCACGATGCAGTGATCGAGTTACTTTGCCGTTCACACCAGCGACAAGTGGCGATAAATCCATTCCTCGAGTGCAACGATCGTATGAAATGGGAAAAAGTACGCAACAATAGTGAGTGTAGATAGGAGAGTGTTGATAATGGAGATCGTGGAGTAAAATCGAGAGTAAAAGTTTGGAAGAAACAAGACATCAGGACGTCGCGACAATGACGACCCTCGAAGCCAGCTTCACCTTCCCCTTCTTCCCCCTCCATGGCCCACCTCTCCCGTTCACCACAACAGGGGCATCGCCTGTGGAACCAGTCTGTCCGGGTGCTCCCGCCTGAGTCATGGTCGACGTCTGCACTACCCGAGGATTCCTCCGACGTTTCCTGGTTGAGATCCTGCCACAGTCATCTACTGAACGCTCGTGCCTGCCTCGACGTTGATATTGATAATTCTGTTCATTCCGCCTCCGACAAACCCACTCACGGCACCAGGGACACTGTCGCTGCTGCTTGTAGACGATACGGGATCCTCCTCTTTCTGTTTCTTCTTTGTAACGGCGTTCGTCGACTCACCACCGGCAATCTGCCCGAACGTTCCCATCTTCGTTTGGAATATCGTCTGGAAGGATGAGTACTAGTGATGATCGAGACTGAGTAGGTTGCTGCACGATCGGTTGCGGCGGCGTTGGGGGGGAGGTGGTAGTGAAAACGCCCTGGGATGCATAGTATCCATCGAAACGAGACTTGTAGAAAGGTCGCAAGAGACAGGTGACCTCGTCTTCCATCCTCGTCGACTCGAGTGGGAAAAACGGAGGTCGCGGCGGGAAGGGTGGCGGAGGATTCCTGAACTTGCTTCTGCAAAAGGAGGTATCACGGATGAACGGACGAGCAGGTAAAGCGTTTCCGCGTACAGTAATGAGCTTCTAGTGCCTGTTCTCGCTCCTTTCGGCCGTGGAAGCCCCTTCGGCACAAAAAGTCTCGATGCTCCGAGTTCGGAGGCGATAACAAGCTCACGAATACCCACAGAGTCCTCCTCAACCATACCTGCGGGCCCGCCCATGGCAAATGTGTTTTCATCACCCTCGACCTCGTCGCCCAAGAGCACGTCGTCGTCGATAACACCCCCTTCGTTCGTCTGTCGATTTATGGGTGGGAGAAGGCGGGAGGGATGATTGGATTGGGTTCGCAATCTCTTGATATGCATTGTCCAACTACTTCCCTAGTTCAGACAACCTACCGCCGTACCTGACAACGTTGTCCCGAATTTCTAGATCCCTTGTTTTGGTACTACTGCCATGAAACAATCTATGTAGAATAATTTCCCGAGGAACACAATCAGTACGATCGAACTATGGAACTCAGCGACGCATATTCTATACCCACCTCGGAAGACGTCTCGTTTCCATACTTGTCCGACAAGAACTGTGTCGTCCGCTCGGCGTTCAATAAATATTCTAAAGCAACACCAGTAAGTACATCTAAAGCTATCCCCGACGTCCCCGTGTGAAAAGTGTGAGCATTGGTGGATAGCGTGCTAGATCATATACCGACCTTGGAAACCAAAATGCTCTGATGCCTTCCCTCCTATTCGACTTCTCACGGGCCAACATTGCAACCCTCATCCAACCGCCGCGGCGACGGGTTGATGTTGCTCAGCGATTCCGGATTCGTAAGAATTGGACCCCCCGAGAAATTGAGAGGTCCTGGCGGTCCACCAAAGGCGACGGAAGGGCCAGGAAACACAAGTTCGCCCTCCTCATTCACAGCTTCTCCGCCCTCCTTGAGGCTGGAGAATTTGGAGTGTGTGACCCGGAGGTGTCGCATCGTAGTGATGTTCTTGTCAATCAGGCCAAGAAACGTATTGTTGGCAGCATGAGAATCCACTTTGGAGCCTCCTTCCGTCGTTTCCGCTAAGACCCCGATGTCGACAGACCCTGTGAATGTGCTTGCCCAGCGGTGGCGAATGAAGGGGCGCCGTCCGGATTGGATGAAGAATTTTGTAATGTAGGGTGACCGTTGCAGAAGAACTGGTTACATTCCGTGACTTCCCACCACAGGTCGGCCTTCCGTTTTCGCGGCCATTCGCTATTAGTACCGTTTGCTGTGAATTGTGTTAGCTAGTCTCGTGCAGCGAGCATGAACAATAACATACAGTCTCCGTTTGACACCCGTAAGAGCGGTCTCTTCCTCCGAGTCCGGGTTCACAAACTCATCCGGGTCCTCAAGGATAAATTCCCTCAATCGACTCCCGACATTCTGCTCCTCAACCTCCAGCTCCTCGTCGGCAGCCTTGAGCAGGGTCATCCCGTCCGCCGTACGAATGATTGCGGGACTATCTGGGAAGGAAATCCCCCTCGATTTCTTCCTCGAAAGCGTCCCAGGCGGGATGCGGATCGTGGATTTCGCAGGCGAGAGCGGTGGCGTTGGAGTGCCAGAAACTGATCTCAAATGACAGTTGATCCCATTAGGTTTGATGAAGGTCGTCCAGGGTCCGTCCAGGGGGGTCGTCAGGGATGGACGGGTCCGAACGTTCTTCTCGATTCGCGGTGTTCTATAGCAGTCTCTCTGCCTCGAGTTGAAGGCGCTTCACGCGTTGTCGCAGAGGGTGGTCCGCGTAAAAATGTGAGTGATCAACGCGATGGGCGTAATGGGAAGTGGCGAACCGGAGCAGTCTTGTGTGTCGGGAAATTTGAACAGATGAAATCGAAGTCGTCCTTGGATTCTCGCTCGGACTTGTAAGTTCTTGCCTTGACCCGCTTGAGCACGGTCTGAAAGCCCATCGGTGTTGAAATCACTGCATTCGTAAGCGTCAGCTGTTACCAACAAACGACTTCTGGAGTTGATTACACTCACCCTCATAGTAATCCGGGACATCACTTCTCGAGACCGGTTCCAAGAATCTCCGCGCGGTAGCTGTCCTTCTGAATGGTAGCCGCTTTAACACCTGCCACTATCAGCCGGGTTGGAGTACAAAAATCAGTGTGAGGTTGTGGGATTAGGAACAAGTGGGTAAGAACGATATATCCTTCGAGACTGGCTTCCTGCTATGACGTTGCTGCTGCCGGCGGTGGTGGCTACGATGGTGATAAGAGGTTGAACAAGACGAGATTCCGGTTTGTACTGTCAGTCATCTCGATCCTCGATCAGTACTTCAGTATTGACTCCGGCCACCACGTTCCGGCCAAACCCACCGTCCTTCCTGCTGCTCATCCGTGACCCTGGACAAGTCCGATGGACAATTCCTGCGCTGCCCACTACACCTCCCTCCTTGAGACCACCCGTATGTTACAGAGGCCGCGATACCTAGGCCGGTGTGGAATCCGTGAACGAGCAACGCACACCGAGAATATCGTTAGTGCTATTGGCCGCTGTACCCGTAACCATCACCGCCGAGAATACCAACGCCAACTCCGTCTCTCTCCTGTCCACCTCGTGTTATCTTTTATCGGACGCTCTGTTTCTGGGGTTCTATGTGGGATCGAGCGTATGTGTGCATACGACCTGTAGAAGAAACGGATTTGGTTATAAAGGTCCGAGGGCGTAATCTCGTCTGCTTGTGTTCATCTCTTTTCTCCCCAATACCCACCAAATGTTGTCAGTTGGTGTGTGGAACAAAAACGGCGCCGACACTTTGCGCTCCTTTCTTCTTTGTACAACATGTTCGTCTAACAGACCAGTCGCAGACGCTATCGGGTGTCCCTTTTCTCTCTCCCTCGTCCTTGTACCATCACTCTTATACTTATATGCTACCATCCCTTCTCCCCTTTCCGCGATCCATTCAAAATTCGAACACCTTGTTGCAGCCCGCTCCCCGCCACCCCACCTCCGCCTTTTTTACTATTCTCTTTCCTCCCGTCTTTTCATCGACCACATCACAACCTCCTTTAACCCGATTTCAAAGTAGAAGCTGAGACTGAAAACCGGGTTTTGAAAAGCACTCCGTCGACTCTCAATCAGCTCTATCGTGCAAACCGTATTTCAACTACTAGTACCCATTATAATTATCTCGTCCTTTCGACGCGTTAGCATACCCATCTTTTTCTCTTTACTTTTGTTTGGTGTAAGTATTTCCTGCCGCTGTGTTGATTCTGTACGTGAAACAAGGAACGTAATGAGTGGTGCGTAGTGTTGACGTCCGACCGCAATCGGTGACCTCTAAGTCGCGTGCGCGGTCGCGGGGTCATTACCGTTGCCGAGGGGCGATGAAAGGTTCTTACATAGTGTAGCCTTACGGACAGCCACCAAGTATCCTTACATTTAATTATTACGCTGTGCTTCATGGATTGTGCCCGTCGCCCTTAACTGTCGTCATTCCTGCAATGTCGAAATAGGTTTTTTGCAACAGGGAACAAAGGGTCAGCAGTCACTATCACTTACTCTCGAATTATGACGACTCATCTGCTGGATTCATTGCACAACACGAATACCTATATACGCGAGAACCCCAAGCGTCCATCATATGCGTTAGGTGCGAGATCGTGAATACCCCGATTGGTGGATACATGACCGGTTACTTGACGTCGTGAAGCTCTGGAAGTCGAAAAAGGGAGCGGTGTGCGGTCGCGTATCATATATCATGAGCCTACGATGCGCGCGATGAGCGTCAGTCCGGTTCAGAGGCGGTCTAGTAGAGGAAGTTTCGGATGGCCGGGAAAAAGATGTTGGTGTTGGGCGGCACTGCCGGTGCGAGTAAATACAGAATTCGGACAAAACGAAAGGCAGGAACTGGCAGGAAGATGCGAGTCCCCTCACGCGACGAAGCGAACCAGGAAGGCAGGGAAATTGCCTTGGATGTTCTGCAACAGGACAAAATGTCTCCGCGCTTAGTGCTGGCCTAGAATGGAACGAATGCCACGAGGCCAGCTCTCCGTTATCACACCCCAATCTACACCGACTCATAGACGAAATGAAGTTGCCAAAGTTCCTCCGTCTGCCAAAAATTCGTCGTCGAGCACGAAGTAAGGCCAGGAGCGAGACCGGTCCCATCGAGGGCCAAAGCGAAGCCAACCTGGCTACACCTCGTCCCACGGAGTCAACTCCAGATCTTCGGATCGGTACCTCAACTTTACCAGCACCTAGCCCCCTGGTCCTGAGTAACCAGGAATCGAACGGTATGTGAACGATTTATTCTCAGACGATTTATCTAAGCACACGTTTTGGTGCAACGCAGACCCCGGCGTCATTTCCAACCTGGCTTCACCCATTCCCGAGGGTGACAAAAACAGCCTCCCGGAATCACAAGGTCATACCGCTGACTCAAAAGCGGCACCTGAGAGAAAATTGGATTGGAAGTCCATCGCGTCCACCGCATATGCCACAACAAAGTTAGCCATCCACCTGGTGAATGAATCCTCAGACGTATTTCCCCCTCTCAAATCCGTCGCGGGAGGTCTCTGGGCTATCCTTGATCATTGCGAAGTACATTCCATCTCTTCCAGACCATACCGCCCATGATGCTTACAGTTATCACAGAAAACGGCGGCCTGTCGCCAAACGATTGAATCATTGATATCTCGATTTGAACGACTGGCAGAATCGCTGAGTGCGCCTGTTCCAGAGGGTGAGATTAAGGAAGAGCAGAGGAGGGCGGTCCTCAAAGGGTAATACACTCTCTTCAAGGTCGATGCCCAGTCTGACGTCGATGACTTGTTAGAAAACTGGATGACATTCTCCAAGAGCTCATCCCATTGGAACAACGAGGCTGGTTCACGCGGTTTCTGAACGGCACCGAGGATGCGGCCGAGCTTGGCGGAATGGTCGAGAGCATCCGCGACATTATAATGGATTATCAGGTTCGTACTCAGAGTGCTCGCTTTTGTCTTTCGCTGACGTCGGTACTAGACGTCCTTGCAACAAGATATCTACGAGAAAAGCTGCCGGTTAATCGTGAGTCTTCTCCCCGGCCATCTGTCCGCATCTATTGACCAACAAATAGGAAACGGTGGACCTCACCCTTCTCAACGGTATACGCCACGCCGCAGATGCTGGTCACCGCTCTGGGAACAGGCAAGGGTGCCTGAAGGGAACAAGGAGGGAGGTCCTCCTCCAGCTTGAGAATTGGTCAACGGACGAGCAGGATCAACGTGTCTTCTGGCTGAATGGCCTTGCAGGGACGGGGAAATCAACCATTGCGCAAACGTTCGCCGAGATGAGCTTTGCAGACGGAAGGCTTGGTGCCAGCTTCTTCTGCTCGCGAGACTTTGAGGGCAGGAGCAACCTTCAGATGATCTTTCCGACCCTGGCCTTCCAACTCGCCTACCGGTATCCGTCTTTTCGAGGGGAGCTGCTTTCTGTCCTGAAGGCCAATCCCGACGTTGGAAGAGAGACCCTCTGTTCGCAGATAGAGAGGCTCATCGTCGGTCCGCTCAAAGTTGCCCACATCTCGACCCTGATCATCATCGATGCCCTTGACGAGTGCAAGGATGAGGAGCCTGCCTCCGCCCTCCTATCGATACTCTCCCGCTATGTCGAGCAGATACCCCACGTCAAGTTCTTTATCACCGGACGACCTGAACCGCGAATCCGCTCTGGATTTCGTCTGGCGGCCCTGCGACCGATCACGGAAGTGCTCAAACTCCACGACGTCAAACGCCCGTTGGTCGATGTCGACATCAAACTATACCTCCGAACACGCTTAGCCGACATAGTCAGGAACCGGACCCACTTGGATGTCACAGGAGATTGGCCATTCTCATCCGATATTGATATCCTCTGTGAGAAAGCGGCGGGTCTGTTCATCTACGCGTCGACGGCCATCAAATTCGTAGCATCTCGTTATCACCAGCCTCAGAAGAGGCTCAATATCCTCATCTCTCTTCCACAAAATACTGCTCGTGAAGGAGAGTCTGGTATCAACTCTCTCTACACCGAGATCCTGAAGCAGGCGTATCATGACTTGGGTCCAGATGACCAGAACCCAGACAACCAGGAGGTCTATTGTTGTTTCAGGTCTGTGGTTGGAGCGGTGTTGTTAGCCTTCAACCCACTTTCAATGAAGAGCCTTTCACACCTCCTACAAGATTTCAACACACCATCTGACATCTCTACTGCCCTGGACCCTCTCCATTCCCTTCTTCTTGTTCCAGAGGATGCAGAAGACCCAATCCATATTCTCCACAAATCATTTCCTGACTTCCTCATGGACCCCAAGAGATGTCAAGACACACGGTTCTTTGTGGACCCTCCAGTTCATCACACAGAAATTTTGTTTTCATGCCTCCACCTGATGGAAGAGAGGTTAAAGGGGAAAATCTGTGACCTGGATGACCATGCCAATGTCAGTGATGCCAATGATCTTTCTGCTTGCAGGAAGGAGCATATTGGAGAAGCCTTGGAATATGCCTGTCAATTCTGGACAAGGCACCTTGTGAAGAGTCCTAGCAGTGGCCCTGATGCTGAGGAAGTGCAGAAGGCAATTGACAAATTCTTCACAACACATCTGCTATTCTGGATTGAGGTTCTCATCATCATGGGGAACCTTGATGCCAGTGTCTATTCCATCAATGATATCCAGCAATGGTATAATTTAGTGAGTTGTGGAAATGTTATTTACTAAAATGTATATTTACCTGTTGTTCAGGGGGACTCTGTCTTCAAGTGGGCTGATGATAGTCAGTGTCTCATCTTGGAACACTTTGATACAATCCATAACTCCCCTTCCCAATTATATGACTCTGCCCTCCCCCTTTCCCCTTCTTCCTCATGGCTCCACAAATACTATACTGCAGAGCTGTTACAAGGGCCTAAGGCAATTAGGGGAACTGAAGTTGGATGGGGAGCATGCTCTCGCACAGTTTCATTTGGTAACTGCATATGGGACCTCTCATATTGGAACAATACTATTGCAGTTGGATCTCAAAAGAGGGACATCATTATCCTTGATGCAATCACTGGCAGCCAGAAGGCTATTCTTTCTGGGCATCTTGATGAAGTGAACTATCTTACCTTTTCATCAGATGGGAAGTCACTTGTATCTGGAAGTAATGATATGACTGTCAAGCTCTGGGATGTGCAGACTGGTGGTATTGTCAAGACCTTCCATGGTCATAACAATATTGTTGGTTCTGTTTCCATTTCAGCAGATGACACCATGATTGCATCAGGGTCTTATGACAATACAATTCGCTTGTGGGATATCCAGACACAGGTGTGCCTTTGTGTTATAGAGCAACCAAGCTACATAGATTCTGTTAGCTTTTCCCCCACAGATCCTCAACATATCATCTCTGTATCTTGTGTACAAGTCTGGCAGTGGGATGTCAATGGTCACCAAATCCCTCCTGCATATGATGGCACCCACACTGCTTTCTCCCCAGACCACACTCAGTTTGCTTGGTGTAATGGACAGGTTGTCACAGTTCAAAGCTCTGATTCTGGAGTAATTGTGGCTGAATTCCATGTGGCCAATAATCCTACTAAATACTGCTGTTTCTCTCCAGATAGCAGGCTTGTTGCTGCTGCTGCTGATAGGACTGCCTATGTTTGGGATGTCACCAACCTAGACCCTCACCCTGTTGAGACCTTTGTTGGTCATACTGATAAAATCACTGCCCTTGTGTTTTCCTCTCCCTCCTCCCTAATCTCAGCATCTGAGGACAGTTCACTCAAGTTCTGGAAAATTGGTGCCTTGTCAACAGACCCAGCTACAACTGATCCAGGATTAACTCTATTCACTTCAACCTGCTCAGTCAGTCTACAAATAAGGGCTGGGGTTGCTATCTCAAGTGATGAACAGGGTGTGGTGAAGACCTGGGATGTCTCAACTGGCCTCTGCAAGGGGTCCTTCCAAACCCCAGTTGAATACTCCTCCTGGAGAGATGTCCAGCTGATAGATAACAGGCTAATAATTGTTTGGTGTGAGAATGACATAATCCATATCTGGGACACCAACAATGGTGAATTTCTCCAAACAGTAGATGCACCTCTATCTAGACCCAGAGACCTCAGGATATCAGGGGATGGCTCCAAAGTTTTTTGCCTGGCTGGTGAATCACTCCAAGCATGGTCTATCTGTACAGGGGAACTTGTGGGAAAGGTGGAGTTTGAGTCAGATCATAATCCATTTTTTGATCCCCTCCAGACATATGGTTCAAGAATCTGGATTAGACTCAAGGACTTATCAACTCAGGGGTGGGATTTTGGTATTTTAGGTTCCCCCCCTATCCAATTACTTGATGTATCCATGACAAGACCCCTCCTAGACCTCATTTGTGATACTTCCTGGAGGACTAAGGGCCCATGTTGGATCAAGGATGCAGTCACTGGAAAAGAGGTTTTTCAATTATCTGGTAGGTATGCAGAACCTGTAAATGTACAATGGGATGGTCAGTATCTGGTTGCTGGTTATAAATCTGGAGAGGTTTTGATTATGGATTTTCATCATCTATGTCCTCGGTAGGGATTAGTGCTGTGCTACATCTGTAATTGGAATTCTATAGATAAGAATGTCTCTTATGCAATATGAATATCTATGAATATGTCCAGAAAAGAGATATGGGAACCTGCTGCATTTGAGTGTAATTTGAAGATAAGCCTTGGAAAGAAGTGGCCCAAGGATAGTACCCCCTCCAAGTACAAGCAAAACACCTTTATATTGAATTATAGTGTTGCTGGAGTGTCAAATGGCAGGCTATTATGTCAGGGCTATCTAGGATAATCTCTGAAGAGATTGATATTAAGGCTACAGGAGGGTGGGGGTGGCCCAGAGTTTTTAACTCCCAGAAACTTCTAAGTGTCTGCTCAGTAGCTGTTTACAATATCAAGTTACCTGATTTGTTTGGTGTGGGGAGGGATTGACATTATGGTGCCAAAGGGGTTTATGCAACTAAGAAGCAGTATGGTCAGTGGGGAACCTTTTGTATGCTCTAGGAGAGCCTTCATAAGGGCCCTGCTCTCTAAGAGGCAAAAGTGAGACCATGGTGTGTCATGTTGAAGGAAGATTCTGTGAATGAATGAGTTCCTCTACCTGCAGCTAACATACAGGTGGTCATGTTCCTACAACAGCATTGGGGGGGAGGATGAGATAAGTACACTGCACAGCAATCCATCCTGCTACAAAGGGGTGATGGGACTCCCAAAGAGCTTTGTTAGCAAAGAGTACAGCTAGCTTTTCCGCATTCAAACCTCTTACAACATGCCCACAATGTTGAAAATTCTCTGTATCACCATGAGGCCACCCTGATCATGTCACCCATTGAAAACACCCAAGTCTCAGGTGAAGTGAAAGGGGAAGAACATCTAATAGCACTAAGAATGAAGGACCACAGAGTGGTAAACAGAGTGTGGTTCTGAACTTGAAGGGGACACTGCAGCACTATTTTCTCCCTCCACCTTGCTTCAATATTGCATAGCCTGCTGGGGTATTGACAGACATCAGTGGTAGGACAAAACAGTAGTCTGTTGAAGAGGATGAATTGGTATCAAACCTGTGGTGGGGAGATGGAGGTCTAGTGGTGTTTGGTGCTAAAGCCAAGGACTTGACATCTGTTGAATGCTTTTACCATTCCTGACATTCATATTAATAACTCAATTCACTCTGCCTGACCAACCCACTCATGCACTGGGAACACTGCCACCAGTTATAGATGATGTGGGATCTTTCCCTTTCTTTGGCTCCTTTGCGGCAGTGTATACCCATTTCCCACCAACAATCCGCCCCAGTGACCCCACCAGGTTTGGCACACAGTCCGAAAGATGAATACTGCTGGTAATCGAAACCGTGTATGCACAGTCAAATGCAGCAGTGTTGGAAAGGGGAGAGATGATTGCAACAGCTGCCCTGGGATGAACAATGTCGTCAGGGATGACGAAGGGTGTCCGACCGCCGTGACACCACCTGGAGTGGGGTGAGGATAGTAGGCTATTGCGCGAGAACACCGAAACAAGACTCATGAGAAGGTCGCAAGAGACCGATCACCCTGCCTTCCATCCTGTTGATTCAAGTGAAACAAGCGGAGGTAGCAGTGGGAAAGGTAGCGGAGGCTCTAGCAGTCTGATTCCGTGCGGCGCGAAGAGAGGCACCATAGACGAGTAGGCGAGTAGGTGAAACGAAACGATTCCACGTATGGTTATGAGCTTCCTGTGCCCATTCTCGCTCTTTTCGGCCGCAGAAGCTTCTTCGGGACAAAAGGGTCCGATACTCTGACCTTGGAGGCGGCAGCAAGCTCGCGAATACCAAGGAGGTCCTCTCCAAACGTATTGACAAATACATTCACGACGAACGGTTTGTCATCATTCTCAACCTCGTCGTCAATGACACCACCTTCGCTCGTCTGTCAAGTTATGAGCGAGCGGAAGCAAGAGGCGCGACCAGATGGGACTCACAATCATACATCGCCCAACTTCTTCCCTGTTCGGACAGCCCGCTGCCGCACTTGACGATGTTGTCATGGGTATACCATTCCAGATTCCCCACTCCAGTGATACTGCTCTCAAGCAGCGTATGGAGAAATATTTCCTGAGACGCAATCAGTATGATCGAACCACGGAACCCAACGAAGCATTAGACCCACCTCAAGAGATATCCCACTTACATACTCGCCCGATAGGAGCTGTATGGTCCGCCCGTTCAACAAATGTTCTGAAGCAACACTAGAAGGGACATTTAGGGCTTTTTTCGACGTCCCTCTATGAAAAATATAAGCATTGGTGGATAGCGAGCGAGACGGGATACCGACCTTGGAAACCAGAATGGTCTAATAACATCACTCCCATACATTTCAAGCGGTCCTCGGCCTCTCACGGTCCGACACCGCAACCCTCACCTAACTGCCGTGACCATAGATTGGTGTTGCTCGATTTCAGGTTGGTCAGAACCGGACCCCTGTATAAATCGAGAGGTTCTGGTGGTCCACCGATTAGACAACAAAAATTCGTCCTCATTCGCAGCTGTTCTCCTTAAGATCACAGAATTTGGAGGGTGTCACATCGTAGTGATGTTCCCGATCGACCCAAGAAGCGTTGTTTACAGCACGAGAGCCCACCTTTGGTGGTTTCTTTCGTTGTTTGCGCCAAGGCTTTGACATAGATAGGGTCCGTGGCCGTGCCCACCGAACAGCAGCAAAAACACCCGGCGGGCGACGACCGCCGAGAACGTTCTTGCAGCCTTTTCGCGTTCGTACCGTTCCTGTGAGTTGTATCAACTGGCCTCGTGCAGTATATATGAATACTAACAGGAATTTTTCGTTTATCACTTGTGGGAGTGGTCTCTTCCTCCGAGACCAGGTCCAAAAACTTATCTGGGACCTCGAGGATAAATCTCCTCAATCAACTCTCGATGTTCGACTCCTCAACGTCCAGCTCCTCGTTGGCAGTCTTGAACGAACCCATCCGGTTCGCCGCACGAATGATTGCAGGACTATCTGGAGAGGAAATATCCTTCGATTTCTTCGAAAACGTGCCAGGAGGGATGCGGGTCGTGGATTTCGCAAGCGACGTTGGGGTACCAGACAGCAATCTCGAATGACCATTGGTTCCATTAGGCTTTGTGAGAATCGTCGAAGGTGTCCGTCCGGGGAGGTCGCTAGGGATGGATGGGTCCGGGCACTTCCTCCGATGAACGATACTCTCCAACAGCTGCTCTCTCTTTACTTAAATCCGTTCCCCATCACGTCACAGAGGATTGTCCTATGAGTTCCGCGTGAGACACGAGTGACTAACGCGACGCGCGTGATGAAGCGGCGAGCCAGAGCAGTATAAGTCGGACGATTTGACTAACAAGGTCGAGGTCGTCCTTGAACTCTCGCCTGGACTTGTAAGTTCTTGCTTCGACTCGCTCGAGCATGGTCTAGAAGTCCACTGGGAGGCGATGGCCATAAAGAAGCCGATAGCGGGGGACCGAGCGAGGAGGATGGGGCAACGGAGGACGAGGGGAGTGGCATGATGGGAAGGAGGAATGGAATGGATATTTGTTGAGCTGAAGACGTGGCGTCTGCGGCAGGATCGTCGGTGAACGAGTCTGCGAAGAGGGTAGAATACCTACACTGCTCGTTGGGATTTGAGAGGAAGTTGTCGGTTTCGTTCAAGAGTCTGTTGTATGTTGAACACGTGGGTGGGCGACAGGTCAGATGCGGGGGAATAGAGAGAGGATGGAAGCCACCAGACGAGGCTTTATGTCACAAGAAGAGCCATATCTCGCTCTCTCGATTGAATTTTGTGAGTGGGAGTCACTCGGCAGCTAAACATGTGGTCATCAAATCTTCGAAGGTTGTGCCCGTGCGGTAGGTTCCGATGTGAGCGTCTCAAAATCTAATCATCTTGATCTTTATTTCTACAGAACGACCATTTTGTCTGTGGGTGTATTCTGGCACCATTTACTAACGGCTTCGTGCACCAATCCTTCCAGCCCGCCTGCTCGTCCAGGATACTCTGGCCAACCATCACAAGCCCAACCCCCCCTGTGAATCGAAGATCATCCTCAAAGAACCAATGAAGAGAGTCGCTCGAGTGAATCCTCCAGCACCCGTCAGTAGCAGGTTAAGTTAAACGATCCCGGCAACGAACGTGACCCAAAGGTTGAGCAGATAACTCGATGCGATCTGGAACTCGTCCTGAAGCCCCACCCGGAACTGGCGAACAGTGAGAGCCCTGGTCTGTCCGGCGAATCCGAGGGTATGAAGACCCTCCTTCGCTGCTCGTCCACCATGACGGCAGCCCGGAATACTTCCTAGTCCTTCTCTTCCCCCTCTTCCCCCTTCCCGTAGGCGGCCAAACCATTTATCAGCGTCTCGTAGTGACTTGAGGCTCAGAAGGCCATCTCCAAAGTTTCTGGGGTGGGAGGGTCATCAAGGGATGACCTTCCGGGGGCAAACTGTCGTGTGGAGGCCCGTCCATCGGACAAGGTAATCGGGTGTGTTCTGCCAGGGAAGAGACCTGAACCCGAGGTCCTCAAAATGCGCTTGAGCATCCGAAGGTGGACCGAAATAGACCTGGCGTCCGTGCATTTATCGTGATCCTCAGGCCCTTGAAGAAATCCAAGGCAGTACTCCCGTCAAGCCCACGCGCAGAGTTGTCCCGAGATTTGATGTGAGCCCTAGTTGCCATAACCTCGACTACTGAGACCCGTTCACGCTCATCACCACTGACACCACGGACGAACTCGTCAGCGACGAGAGTGGATTTTGTATGTGAGACATTGAGTATCCACAAATGGAGATCTCGAACTTGAGCTTGAACGCTGAAGTCTTCTCTGGATACACCCGGAAGGCGACCCCCAGATCCTGGAGCTTTCTTTGGGAGGGCGAAGTTGAGGGTTTGTCCAACTGTTAAAGTGAGGATATGCGTGTCATCGTCAGCAAATACATTACATTACGGTATGCTGTTCCCCCTGCCTTCTTGGTTGTAAACCACTTCGCCGTTGTAGTATTTAACCATTTCCAAGTGGGAGATACCGGCGTATCGAACACCGCCGGTCGCGTTAAAATACGTGCCACACTCGTCGGCGATGACCTTGAGGAAGGCGGACATCCAGATCCTGGAGCACCGACCACGAAAACCATCTCGCCCGGTCTCAGGACGCCGGTGTTCCTGAAAAAAAATCAGACGGAAAGGTAAATAATTTTCCACGTGGAAGACCCACTTGTGAATATTTTTTTGAGCGGGCGACGTCTTCAAGAGAGGATCAGTCGAAGCCCGTTGTGAAGAACAACGAAGGAGAAGGTAACGGATTCTGTGACCACGTCTGCCCAAAAAGTCAGAAGGAAGCCGTGAAGAAAAGGATCCAAATCTTTTACTTGCATAAGTGGAGACGCAGATCCGAGGAACACAAACCGCGTGAGATAGGGACGCGGAGGGTGCCTCATGAAATGACGAACCTTATTCTCTCTGCAGCTGATATCTGAGACCTCAAGGTCTTCCCAGGTAACTCCAACGTGCTTGTACTCGGTTCCTGTCGTTTGATAACCTCGAAGGTCGAACGTCTCCTGGCGGTCCTAGTCGTGCCAACCTTTTTCCCGGTCGATATCGTGGGTCATGGGAGGCGACTCTGTTGGAGGCATTCGGTGTATTGAGTGACTGTTGCGCCCGGCAAAGCTCGTTTTCCGCTTGTGCGACAACCGCGTGGTCCTGGATGTTGCGCTCTTGCCAGAGGGTTGAAGTGTTTGGAGATGAGCGTGGCGTTAGTTAGGCCTCGACCCAAATTCTACGGTCTCACAGTTGCTCATTCATCCAGCAACTACGACGCAGGTCCGGGTACGGAGATCATTCAGTTCCGTGTTACATCGTTCTGGTTTCTGAGAAAATAGTCCACAGTGTAAACCGGTGCGCGCCTGGTTTCTTCGCCCACCGTTCATACGATGGCCGGGTTTGACTTGTCTGGCTTTCTGTCCCCAACTTATCTTACGTTTCCTTCAATCTGTAGTTTCCAGCGTCGATACCCCTCTCCCACCGGGCCGCTATTTGCGTGGAATCCTTATAGCCTGTAATGCGACCCTAGTTATCCCAACTCCTCCCGCTTGGATCCTGTCCTCGGCTAAAACCTTCCTGCGAAGCTGACGTTCCCGGCACCGATCGGATTCCCCCGTACCACAACGGGGACTGACTTACAACGACCACGTCCACGCTTGCTAGGCAGTCTTCTACCCGTCGCAGATGTATCCGCTACCTTTCACTTTAGCACCTGTAGACCCGTATTGATCTCTTGTAAATACTACAATAACCAGTACTTAACTCTCACCAGCCAGCTTTGCGCCCTACGTCCGTAAGTAAAGTACAGCCAGTGGGATGCCGATGAACGGCTTTGGCCCAAGTCCGTTAAGCGCCCAACTCTTATCCCGTGTTCACCACTGATGGACTCGCCCTTGAGTGAGGGCGAAGGGCCAGTGGTCATCCGGATACACTGAAGTGGTGCGTCCAGCCGCCGGATTACCATGGAGACCGTACCATTACCGACACCCGACCCAGCTCCGTTCCGCCCTCAAGGAATTCTTCAACCCACTGAGGACCAACGATCCCCGGACCGACTTTTTTGCCACGTACCGTAGGGGATTTGGAGAATTTTACCGAGATTATGCGACGAGGACTTGAACTGGTTCATTATTTTTGTGAGTTTCCCGACCTCAGTTCTCGACGCTGAATGCTCACTTCAAAAGCACTCAGGCCGGTCTACTCTCTGTACTCAGTTCAGTGTTCATCACCAATATCGAATCAAAGTTCGAACTGGATTCAAACGGGATTACCACCGCCTACGTGCGAATCTTCACCCACGCTCTGCGCGGTTCACCCTTCACCAGTGCAAATCCCGACTCCGTCACCTGTACCGGACATCCCCCCATGATTGCAACAGTCAAACTTCCACTTCACGCAAGTTTCGTGACTTAGCATTTCTCCCCGTGTTTCTTGCAGCGCTCGGGAAACTGTTGGTCAACCGATATCTCCGTAACCAGGAGGGTCCTCTGCTGAAAAAGCCGGGGCGGCCGGCGGAAGCTATATGGGTTCGACTAGCGGTACTTTCACGTCCTCACTGGAGCCTTCCTGTGGTGCTCCAAGTCGCCTCGGTATTGCTCAACAATCAGCCGCACTACTACCGGAGCCACCACCGCCGTAACCCTCTTCGAGGTCGCCTCCCTCACTCTCACAGTAGCACCTACCGCAATTGCCATCCGGTCAGACACCCCCTTCCAATCTCTCCGAACCAACCTCCCACACCCGACGCACATTAACACTACATCCGGACCGCATCTCGGTTCCGGAGTTCGCCGTGTACTGGGGAGCTTGTGTTGCGCTCCAAGTGCAACACATTCCGCTCGCCGCCGTCGTGGCGTCACCCGCCCGGATCTTCGAAGACGTTGTGACCAACCGGCAGGCCTGCAAGACGGACGTCTGCTGTATCCCTTGGGTATTCAATTCGGAAACCGACCCCGACATGGTATCATCCACCGTCCGGTTCGCTGCGGACACGATCTTTCGCAGGAGCCCTGTCACCTCATGTTCTCGCGGATCTCTTCTTCGATTATCTGGTGGACGTGTGGGTGATTCTCAGAAGGTTAGAGCATGCGAGTTCAACAGGGATGGCACTGACATCGGTTCTTAGCATCCGCCTGAACATGGAACCGGATGACCAGGCACTCAGCGAGCTCTGCCAACGGATCGCCAATCGCATTAAACGGGTACTCCAGTACGACCCGACCTTCATGCTAATCGTAGGGGTCCCCAAATCCGTTGTCCATCCCAAACTCTGTTGGGCAGGATGATGATGGACGTAGAGCAGGGTGATGGTCCAGGTGATTGGGGGGAAGAGGCGTGTTGAGGATCCTTCCACCATCCTCCACTCCCTCTGGATGGCGTTGCTCTGGAAAGGATTAGGGACATTGGACAACGATCAAAGCCTTGTCACTATAAACCGAATTGTTTTCTCATCGTGGCAATCGCTCTGGGATCTCGAATTAGCGTCCGTGATCTATTCACTCTCACGACAGGTAGGTAGTCCCCCTTTTTTCTTACAGCGTTCACTCAACGGATAATGGATGCATTACGTGAAACAAGGAATCTTGTATATGAACGTCTACAAATGCCCATCAGAGAGGGAGAGGCAAAGAAACACGCCCCAACTCGGACCGTATACGTTGATTCGTCTTGACCCGTATCGTTCGGGGATGACAGAAATGGGCTTTTCGTGGCTCGCCGAGGCCCTCAACTCCGGATACCCAGAGAGAGAACGCTTCGAGGTGGTTAGCAAGGCAACGCGACCATTAGGAAAGTGTTTCTACTCCCGAGACTTCCTCCTCCCCTCTTCGCCTTCTTGTCGCTAAGCGGGAAGTTCTATTCCATGGATCCCCCGTCATATCCGGCATAGATCGTCCTCCGCATTTCATCGGCCAGTCGCGGTCATTCCGGTTTCTGCGAAACACTCCTCCCAGTCCCCACATCGACACCCCAGCCGATCCATCCTCTCTAGCCAGGCTGTATGGCTCTGAAGAGCTTCCGCGCATTCGTATCCGGATGGTTCTCGAGGAAATATCCCGGACAATGACCGCGGTGGCCCTCTTGGAGCAACCGGTAATCCATCCCAGACCAACCCAGACCTTCCTCTCCAGTGGGCTGTTACCCCGACGAAAACTGTCGCTTCATCGTTCCGGTCGTCGGTTGTCAGTAGTAACAATTATAACATACATCAGAACATGTACAATCATGGGTAATCGTACGAGATAGACGTATCAGATGTATACATGACGAAAGAGACTGGGAGGATATGAATCGCGGATGAGTGTTAGAACAACAAATATGAAACGATGCATGTGGAGGGGGTAAATAAAGGAAGGATCCTTGCACTGAGGGAAAAATGGGGAGGACTAGGACTGTCTGTATCAGAGAACTCGACACGAGGCGGGGTGGGGGGGAGGCGTTGGCTACTTGCACCTGAAGAACTCGAGAAAAATGTCGACGCCGTCGCTCGGCCCTGTTTTAATGCGAGGAATAAATGAACACGACAAGTGGGGCCGTTGTAAGGAGCCCACCGCCGTCATCCGTTTCGCAAGCGCTCAAGCTCGCTCTGCTGGAGGAGCTCCCTAACGCGCCCCATGGGATCTGCGGCTCCGAGCTTCTCAAACATCCCGACAACGCCCAGTGTCTTGGACTTCGCCTCCTCGAACCTATGTTGTCTATGCTCAAAGTCAGCCTGCAGCCACATCGCGCGAGCCAGGACGTATGTGTCATTACCGTTGGTCGCGTGCAGTTTGGCTTTTTCCACGTGAGCGTGGGCGTCATCAAACCTGCCTTCATCGAAGGACAGGACCGCCATACAGCACTGGATTAAGGATGGCAGGTTGAGCAAGTTGGGGGGGATTCGATCCCGAGGGCTACCTCCAAATGGTCGGCGCCTGCTTTGTCGAACTGTTTGTCGTCATGGAGCGCTGAGCAACCAGGCGAGGCCGATCGAATACCGTGCGCCGAGCCGTTCGAAATTTTCCGATGATTGTTTCGCCTGTTCAATCCCTTCTTTGAAGAGGCGCGTCCGCGAATGGACATCAGATAGCTACCACAGTGCTCGAGCGAGTTGGCGGTCTTGAGGCGTAAGTAGGAAGCTGTTTGCGTTCTGCCTGATTTCTGACCACCTGGAACAACGAGAGTTGGAATAAGCATCCGGACTTGGATGGATGGCTGTCTGCGAGTGCCTCAATCTTCTGTTCTAGCACAGCAAGTCGTGGTTCGTGCCAAAAGAAGTCTTTCATAAGGTCAACACAAGCACCCCACACACTACTCGATGTCTGGGCGCGCTCATCCTCTATGATCTCCAGCTGAAAGTCCCGGACTAGTGGATAGGTCACCGTAGGATGTTCGGTATGGAGATAGTGGGGGTTACAGCCGGAGCTCAGGAGAAAAAAAACTTCGTCAGTGTAGGTGGGTGAATGATGAGTTTGAGATGGTTAGGAGCGGGCGAATTTCGACCCCTCACGAAGATTTCTCGCCAAGAACCTCAGCCAATGCGTAATATGACACCGTTACGGTGCGCGGCAATGCGCGACTCGGCTTCAAGTTCAAGTCCATAAAAGAATAACGTGACCGTGAGAAGCATGGGATGCAGGAGGCGCACGGAATGAATTGAAAGCCACGAGTCCAACTATCCGTTATCGCACCACCATCTACGCTCTTCCACGCCAGCCAACACCGATATGAGTCTCCAGAATTACGACCCAGGGTCATTGAAGCGGAAGCGTCAACTTACGGGAAGCAGCGACAACGGAGAGGGATCGGGTGGACGAGACCTAGGGGGTCTCAGGATTGGACCATCGGTTGCGCCAGCACATCGTGTCCCCTTGCAAGGTCGGGAGTTCGATGCTACGTGAAGAACGTTATTTTTCCTCGACATCCTAACTCTTCTGCTGTAGATGAGGCACAAAAGAATCGGAAACAGACCGCCGCATCTTCTGAGACCAAGTTAATCCTCCGTGGGGTAAAAGATTCCCCAAACGCCTACCCTCCGCTCAGGTCTATCGCGGAAGCTCTTTGCCTTGTCCTCGAAAATTGCGAAGTGGGGCCCCCTTCCCGCACATTCGGTCTACAATACTTACAGTTGTTCTAGCGAACGGAAGTGAATGAACAAGCTGTGGAATCGTTGGTGCCCCGAGTCAAAATGCTCTCTGAATCACTCTCCGCACCGATCCCCCCGAATGATGTCAAAGAGAAAGAAAGAGGAAGGGAGCTAGAACGGTGGGTCTAAACTCTCAGGGGTTGGGAGCCGAGTCTGACGCATGGAGGCTTCCAGGAAATTAAAGGAGATTGACCAAGCTATGAATTTGATCGCAATTCAAGAAGAACTCATGGGTTTCCTCGAAGACCCCGAGAATGCACAGAGGCTTAACGGCTTGGTGGAAGACATCCGCTGTGCCTTCATGGACT
>Ga0307515_10007425_pt1 | contig 21671 bp, 8 predicted proteins | sample 17_EM_MG_FD_194513 | JGI IMG/M metagenome (GOLD analysis project Ga0307515, IMG submission 194513) | Populus trichocarpa ectomycorrhiza microbial communities from riparian zone in the Pacific Northwest, United States - 17_EM | ecosystem: Host-associated > Plants > Roots > Unclassified | place...
TGCCGATATATATTATCTATCTATCTAACCCCTACTTTAAACTCTTAAAAAACCTTAATAAGGAAAAAACATAACTAGAGAAAAGACGCGAGGATTGCTAGGAGACCTATTAGAAGCCTACCAGAAGCATATTAGTAACTACCTAGGCTAATATAGGAATTTTTATATAACTCTGCTTCTAAGCCTTTATGCCGGTTTATAATTAATCACAAGTATTATAGGCAATTTGGTATTTTAGTATAGTTCCGTAGAACCTTTAGTATAGGATTTAATATACGGAGCCTTAGCTTACCGTCGTCTTTAACTGCTAAGATATAGTCTATAATCTTTTCTTATAATCCTTTTCTTATAATTCCCTGCGTTACTAACGCATTGCTCCCGCATTTACCCTTAGGCTATTAAATGCGGTTAAGGTATTAATTAGTTAGTTAAAGAGACTTATCTCTTAAGATTTAGTGTATATAGTTTTAAATTTAGTAGTCCTGTGCCGTATATTTGGCGTAGCTCTACTACCTAGCAAATAGGGACATTTCGCGATAGCAATTGTAGCTATTATGCGATTATCAAAAACGTCTATAACGTTGTTCTTTAATACTATGGTATCGTTTTAGGTCTAATTTAACCCATATACGTTTTTAATTTAACGTCTTAATTGCCTTCCCCTAGCCGCGTAGTTAGTTTTTATAAGGAAGTAATAGTTAAATAACTTATACGCGTATTTCCTTCCTTTTAAATAGCGCTATTGTAACGGAGTTATATTAGTAAGGTTGCGGCTATTTACTAAAAGGGTATTAGACGGTGAAGTATAAAGACACTTTGCTTATTAAGCTTAATCCTTTTCCTTAACACCTTACTTCCTATTATTAACCTTCGTCCAATTTGGACGTATCTTTAATATATTATTAAGATTTTCTTCTTTTTCGTTATTAATTTAATATGCCTCTTCGTTCTCCTACTAACTACTCTTCTAAGCAAATTCCATAGCGTATCTTGGCCTTGCCTTTATATATAGAACCCTAACCCCCGCTAACCCGCAACTAGTGCTGGTCCTACCTAAATGATTTTGCCTATACGTCTTTGAAAGACTAGAAATCTAATAATAGGATTCTAGAGGCTTATAATAAGACGCACTGCGTTAGATCTAATACCTTTAGTCCTTATAATTAATGCATACGTACCAAGAGCGGCAGTTGCGTTAAGGTAAGTTTTTTCTATCCTTAATAGATTTCCATTGCTAACTTTAATAGCCTAGGCCTAAGTGGCGATGTTCCTTTAATGTCCTTAACTACTATATCGCCCGGGCTCTCTCCTATTTAAGCGCTAATACTAAACGTCTAGGTTGAATTTAAGACTATACCACAGCTATCTACACCGCCTATAATTCCCAGTAAGCTAGCCAGTAACGCCTGATACAAGAGTAAGGTTGGTATACTAAGAATAGGGTAAGAGATGGGGGTGATAAGAAGAAGGTCGCTGTCTACTATAGGAAGGAGTTTGCATATACGCGTTAAGTTTTAAAAGAGCATAACATAATGCGGTATTAGGTAGGTTACCCTTCGGGTACCTAGCGGATAGGTAACTGATAGTTGCCGTAGTAAGGTCTTAGTAGTTCTGGACTATACCAGCTAGCTAACGTCTCTATTTATTCTGGGCTTAAGCGTGTCTTTATTAACTATAAGCTTACGCCATAAGAGCTTTATTGGTATTGGTTTAGACCTAATATTAGTATTAAGCGTTTAAGAGTCTCTGCTCTAGCTACACCTTATCGTCCTGCCCCTGTTTTTATGCCTACTTATACGCCTACCAAGGCATCTAGATCCTATTCTCGTTAGCTATTACTTAATAGCCTAATAGACACTAATCCTACTCCTAATAATAATAAGGCGTAGTAGCTTTTTAGATTGGGCATTTATGGTTTAGACTTTTAGGATTCGTTCTTGTATATAGTAGTAATCGAGGACCTTAATTAGGTGCTCGGGAAGGCCTTATAAGGCTTTTGGAAAGGGCTTAAAAGCCCTAAAAACAATATTCCTGGTATAGATTAATGAATGGGAATACAATTCTAGCAAAATGCCCTATTAACTCTATGCTATATACATAAAAAGGCTAAGGACCCGTCCTGCCTTAGGCTGTAGCCCTATCCCTATGGTTTCCGGAGCCTGTCTGTTCCATATCTAATTTAACCTATTTACTCTTTTCGCGAGCTTTCTTTATAGGTCGCGATGACACTATAGTATTAGAGCGCTTTCTATGACTTATAGATTATAGACCTTAGTCCTAATATTCTTTTAGAATATCTTTATAATAATTAAGGTAATCCTCTAGTTCCCATATAGAGTTCTTAGCGGGCTAGCCTAGCCATTTAACTTTAAATTAAAGCTTGTTCTTAACAGACTTATAGCGTAATATAGCTTTAACCTTCTACCACTCGCCTACTACTTTAGGGTGTTTAATTGGACCTAGACAGAAGTTCTTTTCTAGTAGTAGTCTATGCCATAGCTCTAGTAGGTTTATATAAAACACTAGATATATATAGGCTATAGATAGGGGTAGCTAGAGACGATAGGCTAGCTTACTAATTTATTCCTTAACTTAGAAGGGACCTAGGTATCTTATATTAAGCTTCTTTAATAGTCGACGGGTTTTAATATTTGTTAAATATAATAGAACCTTATTACCTACTCTAAAATGCTTGTCCTAGTGCTTGCGGTTATACTAAAGTCTCTACTACTCTTAGGTATCTTATAAGCTCTACTTCGTATACTTCTATTACTCCTTCTATTCCTAGAGGTATCCTTATACTCTCTAGTGGATATCCTTAAACTTCCCAGTAGGATCCTATAACTAATTATACGGCCTTAGCTAGTAATTATCGGGTATACTATTAAACCCAAATAGTTAAACGCCATAGGCAATCTAGATTGGTGTATACTTATACAATATATATTACTTTAAATTATAAGCGTACTCCGCGTACGGAAGTAGCTCGCACTAGTTGTCTTGCTAGTAATTTAAATACATCCGTAGGTAAGACTCTAGTTCCTAATTCTGGCGTTCCGTTTGCCTATCTGTTTATAGGTAGAAAACTATACTATACTAATAGTCTATCTTTAAATAGAAGCATAGGTCCGACTAATATTAGCTTATAAAGACGCTGCCCCTATTAGTAATAATAGAGTGTGGCTAATCTACTTTAAGAAAGTATTTCTCCTTAATTAGGTTAGCGAGCTCTTGTGCGTTAATCGTCTTATTAACAGGAAGGTATTAGACGTACTTTAAAAACCTATTAATAAGTACGAGGACCAAATCGTATGTTTGTCCTTGGCTATCTTTAGATAGCGGGAGATCCGTAATAAAGTCTATAGCGTAATGTTGCTATGGCTCACTAGTAGGGGGAACTAATTTAAGTAGACCCTATAGCTTGTGCCTGCGGATCTTATATACTTAACACTTCTTATAATAGCTGATGTACTCCTTTGCTTCCTAATTGAGCCTTAGCCAATAGTATTTGCGCTAAAGTAATTCCACTGTCTTTGCTTAACCATAGTGGCCGCCTAGGGGATTATTATAATTTTTTATAAGAATCTTCTGTTATAGATTTGCTTCTTATAGCACCTAAACCTTACTACCTCTATGCAGTAGGCCCATCGGGTCTAGTTCCTAATAGTAGCGCCTAGCAGCTTCCTTTCCGTTACGTTTCCGGTCTACTTCCGCATTAAGAATGGTATAGAAAGCGTCCCTCCGTTACACCTTACGGATAAGATCCGTTAAACTTTCGGATAGTTCTAGGGTAAAAGCTATTTTGTCCCGTACTGCTCTAAGTATAAGACTAGATAGTACTATGGATCTTATAACTCTTTAATACGCGTGCATTAGGAAGGCCGCTATAAGGTTAAAGTCCTTTAGTTATTACAGGGCTCCGAGTTCCAATTACTCTATAGCTTCGCTATTGGCTTAAGGGGATAGCTTAGCAATTAGGGATGGTGTATTACTAGGTTCTAAGAATATATTAGGGACGTCCTATCTAGGTATATTCGGACCCTTATTAGTAACAGACCGGGTACTAGCTAAAACGTTAGTAAAAACTAATAGGGCTTATACCGCCTAAAACTTAGTATATAGAGCTGTAGGTACTTAAGCATTCTATATCCGGAGCTTGTTCTATAATATAGGGAGTAAGATATCTATTATCTGTTTTCCTTCTCCCGTTTTAAAGCCTTTGGCATAGTCTAGCCGTCGTGACGGTCTATTAGTAGGGTTGTTTTCCCCTAGCTTATATTTAATCTTAAAATTAAATCGCGTAAGCTTCTCTACCTATCTGGCTTATTAAGGTATAAGCTCCTTTATAGTTATAAAGTAGCGTAGATTATAGTAATCTAAGAGTACACGAGTGGTATGGCTCGCGTACTTAAGGTAGTATTGCCACTATTTAAAGCAGTTAACTATAGCCAGCAGTTCCTTATTGTGGGTATAATATTTAACTTTAGGTCCCTGGAATTTTCTGCTATAAAATGCTACTGGTCTTTAATGGAGCTGGGTAGCGTCCGGGTGCCTATTAGGTTATAGTAGGATACTAGTAAGGGCAAAATTTAATGCATTAGTAATTATTATTAATGGCTAATCTGGGTTAAAATGCCGCAGTAATAGAGCTTCCGTAAACTTTACGCGAAGTTCCTAAAAGGCCTCCTAAACCTTTCCGGGCTATAACCATAGCTTATACTATTTAGTTAGTCCCTTTTTAGTTTTCTTCCTTGCCGCCTTTAAGCTTTTTACTCCTTAAGTTGGGTCTTAGGAAGCTTCCGCAATATAGTTAGATAGGTATTAGGCAACGTCCGAGTAGTTATATATAAAGCGCCTATAGAAATTGGCAAAGCCTAGAAACACTTAAACATTCTAGTAGCTCTCTAGCTCCGGCTACTCCTAGATTATCTGCACCCGTACTAGATCTATAACTACACTTATAGGCATTATAATGTAACCCAGGAACTCGACCTACTTAGTATTAAAGATATACTTTAACGCCTTAGTGTAGAGGCCCTAATTATCTAAACGTTCCAGCACTTCGCGGACGTATTGCTTATATTAATTCTCGTCTTTTAAGTAGATTAAGATATTATCTAAATAGATAACGCATATACGGTTAACTAGTTCCCCTAAGGCTCTATAAATATATAATTGGAATATTGCAGGCGCATTAGCTAGCCTAAAAGGCATTACTAGATACTTAAAGTGGCCGTATTAGGTCTTAAAAGCGGTCTTCTACTTATCCCCTTCTTTAATACAGAGCCTATAATAGGCGTCTCATAAATCTAGCTTTGTAAAGATCTTCGCCCTAAATAGTTAATCTAGCATTTTACTAACTAGTAGTAGTGGGTAACGGTTCTTAATTGTAATCTTATTAAGACCGCAATAGTCTACGTATAGCCTTATGGTTCTATCTAGTTTTAGGATAAAGAGAATTGGTGCGCCTAACGGCGACTTATTAGGCCGGATCTACCCCTTTTCTAGTGACCTATTAAGGTACTCCCGTAGAATCTTAAGCTCTTTACGCGAGAGGTTGTAGATAGGAAGGTTTGGCGGTTATTTACCTTCTTCTAGATTAATTATATAATCGTACTCCGAGTTCTATGGTAGGACTTTAGCTCTTCTGCCTGAAAATACCCTTAGTAAATCCCTTAGGCCTACTAGAATATTTAACAAATTAGGGTTGCGTTTATCCTCCGCGTTATCGTTAGGTAGGTTTTAAAGCTCCCTTAGGATGCTTACGGGCAGCGTTGTGCGCTGTAGTGGTTGCTTATATATAGTTACTACCGTATATTAAACCGTTTTATATAGTAGCTAGTAAAGGGTAGGGAACTCCTTAACGCAGCGTTTGAGGTGCCGTAGTATACTCTCCGTATATTACTTAAGCTAGAGTAACCTATAGCGGTTAAAGTATCTCGTGAAATCCTCAAGATCGCTGCCTCCCTATAATATCTTTATAGCCTGTCCGGCAGTTCCCTATAGGGTCTCCATTATAGAGGGGTTATCACCTATACTAGGCTTTATACCCATTTTGCCATTAAATAGGGGTTAAATCCGATACTCCTTTAGGTATAGAGCGTACACTATTTCGCCTAGGGCTACATTCTCTAGGATATCCTTTAGGCTTATTAGTAATATACGCCCTTTTAAATCTTTATCGTTCCACTATTTAAAGGCTTTAGTCTTAAAGCGTATCTTAGGATCTACTTCCGCTAGCTAAGGGTATCTAAGGATAAGGTTATAACCTATAAAGTTAGCCGCCTAAAAGGGTTGCGGGCTAACTACCTTAGTACGGTTATGTATATCGGCCACTAATACTATAAGCTTATAGGCACTATATAGTTTAATCTAATACTTATCTAGGAAGCCTATAATAGGTTTCCGCTACCTTTGTAATAGGACAAGTTTATACTCTTTTACCAAATCATATCGTATAAGATTGATTTCGGCGCCGCTGTTATATAGTGCTTAGAACTGTCATACCTCACCTATAGGGAGTATTATTTCCAGCTTAACAGCAATATAAAGAGTCTCTCCTTTTATATCTTACCCTAGTTATAGCTAGAAGAGGTCCGCGACTAGGGCTTTTCTTTTTTTAGATTATTAGTGCGATTGTCGCCCTACTTGTTTTTCTAATAGGATCTACCTCCAGAGTTTTCTCTTAACTTCTTAGAGTATTCCTGTAAAGGTGCCAAATGGGTATCAGGTTAGCCCTAGGAGTCTTTCCCGTTATTTAAGGTTCCTAACTTTAACCCTTTTAAAGTTCTCTTTAAGAACGGCTTCTTTAAAGGTTAGGTCTGCCCTACGTTACTACTAAAGTGCCCGCGCTTTTAGTAACCCCCTAGCTTCCTACTAGAAGAGGTCTAGTTCCTTACCGCATCTTTAGCGTTTAGAACTACTCATTCGAAATCCATATATATAGTAATCCGCGATAGGGCTCCCACGCGCTTTATTTTATTATAAATTACTAGCTTAATTCTAGCCCAGATAAACCCAATCTTCTCCTTCTTATAGATACTACCGTCCTTGTTTTTAAAGGGCTCTAGATCTATCTACTAAGTACAAGTTTTTATAAAGTTTATAAACTGGCGGAAGTTATAATGGTCCAGCTATATCCTATTCCAGAATAGCTCTGCATTATTGTATTATATAATATGCGGATCTTAAGTCTATTTCTTTAGGAAGGTTTACAGCTGTGGCTATATAGTAATTTACTCTTTATTAAGCTGATTAAGTGCGATTTAGTTTAGCGATCGGTCTTTAATCTTACTAATAATCTAGCGTGTACGCTCTTTGGTATTATCTCGTATTATTAGCATCTTAAAGAAGTTGTCTACCTTACGAACCCAATTATCTAGCTGCTAGGCGTTAGGTCTATAGCGGAGTTCTAAACTACTAGAGGCCTTAGCCAGTTAGTCTATATCCTTTTTCTATTTATAGCGTAAATAACTCTCTAAGTCTTCTATACCTCCTTAGGTAGGTACTAGGTAGCTTCTAGGAAGCCCTTAGCCTTAACTAGGTTATAAAAGAATTTACCTGGCTTAGATTAGACCCTACTAGATCTAGATTTGCCCTTAGAGGGTTCTAATATATTTATTAGTGGCTTTCTCCCGTATAGCTTCCGAGAGCCTTACGACAGCTTCCCAATATCCGTCTTAAAGGAGATTAGTATAGGGCTCTTAACCTTCCGAACTTAGGCCTGGGGAGGCTCCTACTATAGAGGTAGTGTTAGTACTAGTAGCTAGTATAGGCTTCCTAACGAGGCTCGGGTCTTAAGTTAGTAATTAGCTTAGATTACCCAAAGGGGTAGGCCCGCTTAGCTCGTAAGCAGTCTATACACCACTACTATGCTAATTGTGGGCCGGTAGTCTTCCGGGAGGGTTCCGGTTGGTTCCCTAGTCGGACGCGTTAGTGTATTCCTCTAGCATTTCTAGCTTAGGGGAAGATCTTAAAGTTGCCTTTGGCGCTTAATCTTCTAATTAGCCTAGGTGGGGCTAAAGGGGTTCCGGTTGCTTTCCGGTAGCGTTGCGACTATCGTAGAGGGTGTCTGCGTTTTCCTTAGTAGTAACCGTAGGTATACGAGAGTCTTCGAGCTCCTAGAGCATCTGGGTATTAGGGCTCATTCGGCCGTCTTGCTTAGAGGGTTATATTATTACAATCTCTCGCTATTAGAGGGACCTTCCTGCCTTTATGCGACGGCTTTCTATAAGGTATCCGTAGAGTTTCCGTTTAGGTCGTCGCGAGATTTTAAAGGAAGATAGTAGTTGTAAATAAAAGATGTAAACAAACAATCTGGTCCTTAAAGCCGACTGCCCTTTTAAAAAAGAGTAGGAAGGATTTAAATGTAAGGGGATCTTATAGATAGGGGGCTATAAGGACACGATTGAAATAGGATAGATTAGTAAGAGAGACGAATCCTTAAGGAGGTAAGGCCTTTAAAATTGTGAAGACTATATACTACGGGCACGTGCCTTTAGCACGTGACCGGTGACCATCCGAGGGGCGTCTAGGGGTTGTCTTAAGGGCAACCCAAGGTGTCCGCAATAATATCCCTTACACTAGTCTTCTATTAAACGAAGAGTCTATTAAACGGTATACCCTTTATTCGCCTAATAATATAACTAATCTTAGTGTCTTCTATAGGAAAAAGGCAGGCGCTTTAAGTTAGTTTCTTATAGATTTATATCTTCTAGTAGCTATATTTTTTACGGTTTCCCTAAAAGACTAGGGGATTAAGGTAGTATATATTAGACCCTATAGTAGCAGTTTAGGTCTAATTATTATAGCTTTTATTATTGCTGCTTTAGTAGGGGTTCCTATTAGGTAAAGCTACTTAGCACTAGCCCTCTATTAAGTATTAAGTAGGTAAAGTTACCGGGGGCGTAAAAACTTAGGTAGCGTTATATATAGTAAAAAGGTATCTAGCGTTATTATAAATATACTTATTAAGCTAAAATTATAGGTATTTAATTATGCCTTCTCTTTTAGTAACTGTAGCAATTAGTATAATCTTAGCCTTCTTTAACTATTAGACGTCGCGTTTAAATATATAGAGGTCGTCTTTGGTTTCTTAATATATATTATCGGTGAGCGCCTTATAAGCTTATAGGTCTTAGATAATATCGCGATCTTAGGCAGTATATATCTTAGCTTATATAAGCTTTAGGTAGTAGTTCTATAAAAGGCGGTAGTATTTATTAGGGTCTTATGCTACTATTTTTATAAACATCTCGGCGTCTCGTATTTTAATTTTAATAGGTAGTAGCCCTTCTATTTACTTATCCGTAGTTATATAATTAATAAAAAATAAGATATTATTAGTGTCCATCTCCTTAGGGGTTAAGGCTAAAGCTAATAAATTAAATTCTTCTAGGATTAATTAGCGTTGTAGGTTAAGTATAGGTATTAGATTGTTCTTTAGGTTTAATATAGTAGCTAGTAAGGGATATTGTCTTACTATTATAGGTTCCTTAGAAGTATAAAGTAAGGTAATTTATAAATACGCTGCTTCTAGCAGCGCCTATAGTATTATAGAGATATAGAATTGGTTATAGGCTAAGCATTAGTAGTAAAAAAGGCGCAACGTAATGTTATGGGACGTGGGCAGTAGCTATAAAGCGTATGTATTCGAGGAGTCTACAAGACGTTACGCGATCGATCGTAAGGGTTAAGGGCGTAAGGAGGTGATATACCTACGCGTAGCTAACATAAGCTGTACGCGAGGTATATGTAAGAGCACGGGGCTCTCCTATAGAGGCCCCTGCGGTAGGGTTCCGTAATATATTGCTATAATTTACTAGCGGGGGAAATAGATTTAAGTAAACCCTATAGCTTGTACCTTTAGATTTTATATACTTAACACCTTTTATAATAGCTAATATACTCCTTTACTTCCTAATTAAGCTTTAGTTAGTAGTATTTATATTAAAGTAATTCTACTATTTTAGCTTAATTATAGTAGCCATCTAAAGAGTTATTATAATTCTTTATAAGAATCTTCCATTATAGATTTACTTCTTATAGCATATAAACCTTACTATTTCTATATAGTAGGCCTATTAAGCCTAGTTCCTAATAGTAGCGCCTAGTAGCTTCCTTTCCGTTATATTTCGGGTCTACTTCTATATTAAAGATAATATAAAAAGCGTCCCTCTATTATACTTATAGATAAAATCCGTTAACCTTTTAGATAGTTCCTAGGTAAAAGCTATTTTATTTTATACTACTTTAAGTATAAGACTAAATAGTACTATAGATTTTATAACTCTTTAATACGCGTATATTAGGAAGGCTGCTATAAGGTTAAAGTCTATTAGTTATTATAGGACTCCAAGTTCTAATTACTCTATAGCTTTACTATTAGTTTAAGGGGATAGCTTAGTAATTAGAGATAGTATACTACTAGGTTCTAAACTTATATTAGAGATATCCTATCTAAGTATATTTAGACCTTTAATAAGAACGGACTAGGTACTAGCTAAAATGTTAATAAAAGCTAATAAAGTTTATACTACCTAAGATTAGTATATAAAGCTATAAGTACTTAAGCATTTAATACCTAAAGCTTATTCTATAATATAGGGAGTAAGATATCTATTATCTATTTTTATTCTCCCGTTTTAAAGCCTTTAGTATAGTTTAGCCATTATAACGGTTTACTAGTAGGGTTATTTCCCCCCAGCTTATATTTAATCTTAAAATTAAATTATATAAGCTCTTCTACCTATCTAGCTTATTAAGGTATAAGCTCCTTTATAGTTATAAAGTAGTATAAATTATAGTAATCTAAGAGTATATAAGTAGTATAGCTCGCGTACTTAAGTAGTGTCGCTACTATTTAAAGCAGTTAACTATAGCTAGCAGTTTCTTATCGTGGGTATAATACCTAACTTTAGGTCCTTAGAATTTTCTATTATAAAATGCTACTAGTCTCTAGTAGAGCTAAATAGCGTCTAAATCCCTATTAGGTTATAGTAGGATACTAATAAGGGTAAAATTTAATATATTAGTAATTATTATTAATAGCTAATATAGGTTAAAATGCCGTAGTATTAAAGCTTCTATAGATTTTATGAGTAGTTTTTAAAAGGCCTCCTAAACCTTCTTAGGCTATAACTATAGTTTATATTATTTAGTTAGTCCCTTTTTAGTTTTCTTTCTTTTTACCTTTAAGCTTTTTACTTCCTAGGTTAGGTCTTAAGAAGCTTTTATAATATAGTTAAATAGGTATTAGGTAATATCTAAGTAGTTATAAATAAAGCGCTTATAGAAATTAGCAAAGCCTAGAAGTACTTAAATATCCTAATAGCTTTCTAGCTCTGGCTACTCTTAAATTGTCTATACCTATACTAGGTCTATAACTACGCTTATAAGCGTTATAATATAACCTAGGAACTTAACCTACTTAGTATTAAAGATATACTTTAGCGCTTTAGTATAGAGGCCCTAATTATCTAAACATTTAGTACTTTATAGGCGCGTTACTTGTACAAATTCTTATTTTTTTTTAAATAGATTAGGATATTATCTAAATAAATAATATATATACTGTTAACTAGTCCTCCTAAGGCTCTATAAATATATAATTAGAATATTAGAGGCGCATTAGCTAGCCTAAAAGGTATTATTAGATATTTAAAGTAGCCGTATTACGTCTTAAAAGCGGTCTTTTACTTATCCCCTTCTTTAATATAGAGCCTATAATAGGCGTCTTATAAATCTAGCTTTATAAAGATCTTCGCCCTAAATTATTAATCCAGCATTTTACTAACCAGTAGTAATGGGTAATAGTTTTTAATTATAATCTTATTAAGACTGCGATAGTCTATATATAACCTTATAGTTCTATTTAGTTTTAAAATAAAGAGGATTGGCGCGCCTGCTAGTAACTTATTAGGCTAAATCTATTCCTTTTCTAGTAAGCTATTAAGATACTTCTATAGGATCTTAAACTCTTTATAAAAGAGGTTATAAATAGAAAGGTTTAGCGGCTATTTACCCCTTTTTAGATTAATTATATAATTATATTCTAAGTTTTATATTAGGACTTTAGCCTACCTACCTAAGAATACCCTTAGTAAATTCCTTAGGCCTAATAGGATATTTAACAGATTAGGGTTACTTTCGTCCTCTATATTATTATTAGGTAGGTCCTAAAGCTTCCCTAAAATACTTATAAGCAGTATCGCGCGCTATAGTAGTTATTTATGCATAGTTGCCACTATATATTAAACTATTGCATATAGTAGCTAGTAAAGGGTAGGGAATTCTTTAATATAACGTTTAAGGTATTATAGTATACTCTCTATATATTACTTAAACTAGAGTAACCTATAATAATTAAAGTATCTTATAAGATCCTTAAGATCGCCACCTCCCTATAATATCTCTATAATCTATCTGGTAGTTCCCTATAAAGTATCTATTTTAAAAAGGCTATCGCCTATACTAGGCTTTATACCTATCTTACTATAAAGTAGGGGTTAAATCTAATACTCCTTTGTATATAAAGTGTATACTATTTTACCTAGAGCTATATTCTTTAGAAATTTTTTAAGCTTATTAGTAATATATACCCGTGGCCGTCGTAGCTGCGCCTTAACTACCCGGTCGTTTAGACCGGTAGTGGACATCCTAATCGCCAGGACAGGTCAATCGCCACTCTAAAACCTACTAAAAATTAGAAAATTTACACCTTAATATCTTAACAACCACTAGTTTGGCAAGAGCGTTTAGCTTAGCCCTACGAAAGCTCTCATGCATCTGGGCTAGCCTGACAAGATACTGGGGCATCTTAATGGGAGAAGTGATGAAGGTGTTGGTCAGCAAACGAATATTGAAGTCCCTGTTGAGGACCAGAGCTAGACCCGAAGAGGGAAAGCGTCTTTCAACATCGCTCAGTGCAGGATTCTCGACACTGGCTCAACGTTACAATCACTGTCATTTCAACGAGATGCACAAATCAGGGCACTATTTTCAGAGATCAGTGACATGGATTTTCTGGGGCAGTCCGGGCTATCGAAACTTTACGCAGCGCGAGTCCAGAATTAGGCCTCCGGTGTAGAGCCCTCCGGGGTAAGGGCCACTGGCATGCATTGGACCCGTTCCGAGCTATCAAGACATCACCTAGCTGCGAGATCGTGGATTAAACCTCAAATTCGTAAGATCGGCTTCTTGGAGGCCTCCGGACGATAGAGACACCGTTGAGGAGTAGAGACCTCATTATTGAACAAGTACTCTTCTAACAATCCCTTCTACTATGAGGATTTCAATGATGATGACAATAACTCATAGCTCATGGCTTGCACGAGATAGGGCTCAAAACTTGACTTTACCTTGTGGGATCTGATGAAATTCGAAGCGGTGCTTCTTCTATCAACAACTTTGAAGGTATCTAAACGTTATCGAAAATGGGTATCATATCGTTCGCCAGCCCTAATCTTTCCCCCCCGTCACACTCCCAATGAAGACGACCTCGACCGCGGCAAATCTAGTTTCAGAAGTCAGCCTACATTTCAAGCTTACGTCTTCCGTAGCAAAACAGGACTTAGCAGCGGTGACGTACGTAGCGGTAGCCGCAAAAATCTCCACCCGCCTCGCATCCGTAAAGAGCGCCAGAATGAATGCGAAAACAGCCGTGATGCCCACAGAAATGTGTATCCTCGTGCGTGTATCCTTGAAGCGATCGAGCACCAGGATGGCAACCAACGGTAGGACACTGCTCAGCACCGTAGCCACAATATTAGCAGCTCGCTGTACCGTCGATTCGCTGTAGTCCACTATGTTACTCTCCTCATCCACGATGCGGGAGCGATTTCTGCGGTGCTGGCCGATGCAGAAATGATACCAACGGAGGACTTTCTTGCCCAGGAGACGGAAGAAGGGATCCTGCTCCGGACTTCGGCCGCTAAGCTAGCTCAGCGTGATGAGGTCGTGTTTGTATTCTAATTCGTAGAGGAGCGATTCGACGTTGTTATTCTTCGTAAGGAAGTCGGAACCACCTTTGGCATCTCGGAGCCATTCCTGTAGGAAGTTTAGGTCCTCTTTCAAGGGCTTGTTGAATTTTGACACTTGGGAGACTAGAGTCCAATTAGAAATGTTTCGTCTAATGGGAGAATGTATTCCACCTTGGAGTAGGAGTTCATCTGGTTGCATTAGCTTATCGGATACACTACAGAAGCATTCAATCACGAAGGTCCATACTATACTCCTTCATTTTATTCCTAATTTCAAGAAGTATCACATACTGCTCTTCATTACTCCCTGCCGCCGCCTCCCGCAGCGACTCGAAGTTTTCCGAAAATTTCTCAAACGGCAGACCTGATATATCGTCGACATTGCATTGATTGAAGAATTTCGCTCGGAGCGCTGCCATCTCCGCTTGCAGACTAAGCAGGTTCAGCATATTAAACTCGTTGTAGCGCCGGAATATTGCGATGTCGTTGCGGCCCATGAACTTCGCCAATCTAGGATAGCCTTTCGGCGTCCATAAAGTCGCCTGGGCCACCTGTTGTTGGTTCGTGGAAGCCATATTCGACCAGAAATAATGGGATCGAGAGTCAATATGCGACAAAGGAGGAGAAAAAGTGCAGTGATGAGCGAAGTGGCGAGGCTGGAGGTGAGATGCATGCTAGGCAGCCTCTACATAGCCGAAATAAGTGTCGGTTTGGGGCACGTGCGCACCCACCAAAATCATACTTCACGATCATAATACCACAATACAGCCAAATCAATTCAATATCGAGTCATCTGCCCGTCAGCCCTAATGCACTCATGTAGGCGCTTCGTGTACCAGCTGTACATCTCTGCAATCTTCTCCTGATCCACTTGGTTCTCCTAAACATCTACAAAACGCTCTAATGCTGTGTCCTCTTCCACGCGCTTTGAATGAAATTTCTTCTTAATAGGATGGGCTAAGGACTCTATAATTAATAGATCTGGTAATAGACCAGGTAATGTTAGAAGCTTTAAGTTCCATTCCTTTACCTAGGCTAAAGACTCCCTTAATTTATGCGCTAAATCTGCATCCTAGTATAAAGTAATTCCCTTAATATTAAACTTTAAAAGAAGCTATAGCAACACCTGCTCGGTATAGGCTTTTAAGTTCATCTTGCCTACCTAGTTATCCACCTTATATAAGAAAAACTTCTTCTAGGTCCTGCCAATAATAATAAAGATATTAAATAGTTTAAGATGCTTCTTCTCTTAGGCCTTCTCCTTTTTATCCTTTTTAGTAACCCCCTTCTTCCTATGAACATTCTATGGTAAATAGCGGTAAAGATTACTACTCCTTTTTTTAATTCTATGGGTTTCTTCTATACCTAAACTAAAGTAATATTTATTATAAAAAGCAATATCATTCCAGTCTTTGGGATGGGGTTTTTGTTCTAGCTGTAAATAGCACTAATTCTTTCTTCTATCTGCCTACTCTGGGTTAAGCCACTTCTCTTCTTTTATCTTTATATTAATATACCCTTTATCCTTTTTTATAGCTCTTTAAATTAGCTTATTTCTAAAAGGTTGGTAACCTATTCTTTAAGTTAGAACTATTAGAAGATCTTTATAATTTAGGGCCTCTTAAATAATAGTCTGCTATAGGGCTGATTTTAAGTCTTAATTAAGATTGGGGTTGTCTAAATACACGGTAATAGCGTAGGTATCTTCCTTTGTAAGAGCTCGATTTCTCTCTTTTATTTCTGGCCTAGAATTATATATAGTTCTGTATTGCTTTAAGGCCATAATACGTTGCTAAAAGCGCTCTGTAATTCCAGTAGCTTGCTGTATAATAGCCGGAGGAATGGCCTTGCCCAGTAATTGGCCAAAGATTTTGGCGTAGAGAACTCCTGTGCGTGGAGGAGTCTTTGGATGCTTATTTTCCCTAGTATTATAGTATAATTCTGGGGGTGGGGTAAAGTGTTTTGCCCGCATCTTTCGGGATGTAGGCTCCTTGGTAACTCGGGTTATAATTGGTAATTGTAGCGAACGAATTTGGGTGCGAAATGGTGGTGTTGTGAGGTTTGTTATGATTGTGAGGCATGCTCAGGGGGCTTTGTTTGGGTGGGGCGCGCACGTGCCCCAAACCGACACTTATTTCGGCTACGTAGAGGCAGCTACTGCATGACATGTGGTGGCGGATCCTCTCACTAGTCGTTGTCGCCGCTACATTGGTCAGTGCGACGGCGTCACTCGCTACCTACACCAAGTCGTTTTCACACGCCATCCCCGAATTAGAACGTCAAATAGCAGAAGTGGACGTCCTTCTCCTCATCTTGCAGGAGACCACGATGACTTTCATAGACTTCGGCTCATTGCCGAAGTCAGTTGTTGCGGCGACGAAGAGGTGCGAGGATTGTTATGACGTCCTCAAGGATATACTGGATAGTATGGCAGAGAGAGGGAAAAAGAAATCGAAGTTCTCGAAGGTGAGGAAAAACCTTATGGTTGTGGCGAATGAGGAACCGCGGAGGGCTGCGTATCACGCCTTTCGTGATTCCGTGCTTCTTTTGAGAGATCTTGCGTCGGAGTAAGTTACTTGGATTAAGAATCTTTGGTGCAATGCTGATGTCAGTATGCAGCGCGAAAATGCAAAAGAAATTGAGTGAGATGAGGTATGCAAAGATCACGCCCAATCATCACTTGAGGCTAACCCAAGGCAATTTAGCGCTGGCATGGTTGAGCTTCTGGGTACGAACTTCGACGACGAGTCAATCGGGGGCGACTCAATGGAGACTGGCGACTCGAGGATCTTGCGGGAGCGAGACGAACCTAGAACCGCCGCGAACGGCCATTGATGCACGCGAGCTCCAACTTCACGATGGACGTCACGCTCGTCTTAAGACTAAACGAGTCTCAGAGCCTCCAGCATATTCCACTGCGGGCGAAGATGGACACCGGGTGCGATCACAACCTTGTATCTATGGACATTCTCCGACGGGAAGGCATCAAAGAGGATCAAATCGAGATTGGTGAAGAGATTGAGCTTACTGGCCTGGAGGGCACAAAATACACGCTGAAGAAGAAGATCACATTTACCTGGTATCTGAAGCGTAACATGAAGTCGAGAGTAGGCGATTTCTACATCGTGGAAGATGACACCTTCGACGTGATACTCGGCGCCCACTTCTGGGGAGGTTCGGGAGGCAAATCGGCTTTATTCCTTCAACGACCATGGAAATCAAAGTGTATGTTCCAGTTATAGCGATTCTCGCATGGAGATTTACTGACTTGTGTTTAGCTGAGCGACGCAAAGAAGAGGTGGAGCACGCAACGAACGTAGCTAATGCGCGAGCTGCTGAGGAAGCACATAACAGGAAGGATTTGGAGGCAAGACTCAAGAAGCGGCTTCCTCGTGTTCCTACGTCTTCCAATCCACCGCCAACCGGCTCGTCAAGCGGTGCATCAAACACCAATACATCGACCGTTCCCGCCGGAGGATCTTTGCGGATGGGCGCATCCTCGCAAACTGGAGCACCTTCGCAGACGGGCACGTCCTCGCAGACCGCCGTATCCTCACAAGTTGGCGCACCTTCCCTTCCAGGAAACACGCAAAGTAACAGCGTACCGTAATTGGCCTCTATTATCCTCCATGATGATTTCTTCTGTAAAATTAGCGTACTTTTCTATCAGCTCGTAAAAGTGGCTTGTGATCAGCCCAATTGAAAGTAGCCATAAGAGACATAATACTAGAAAGACGTCCCATTACTATGATTGACAAGATACGATGGCAACTTGATGATAGAAGTGGTGATGGTGACGTTGAGATACGAAGGATTTGAGCTTGTTCGGAAGAGGAAAAGCGTCATCGTGCCCAACCTCCAGCCCTGGAGGAGAGTAACATTTCCCCAATGCACGATTGGAACGTAAAAGGCGTTCCCAAGCCATACAGACGAAGCCCTTTTTTAAGGCTATAAGCATTTGTGTCCATTTTAGGATCTTTAAAACTAGATCTATATCCTATAGCATCTGCGGTAGCAGGGTTAAACCTTGCTACTAGATAGAACCTTTAGCGCGCTTACGCGTGGCCGGGGCTTTGCTCTTAGCATGGCGGGAAAAGGCCCCCATAAAACGGCGTTACAAACGTCCATTTTTGGAGGGCATTTACCAGAAACTAGCGTTTATTTGTAAAACAGTAGGCTCGGTGCTTTTGGGTTAACGCCGACCATACAGTAGGAAAATTAATAAACAACTTTCTCAACACCAAAGCTTTATCACTACATTCTATTCCTACCTATTCTTACCGCAGGTGGTTATATTGATTATAATTAATTAGATTATATAGTAATTATAACTTATGTAACTAATAGAACTATTATATGTATCCCTGCCGAAGACGACGGTGAATTGTAAATAGGAAACAAATGTGAAATAGTATTAAAATAAAAGATCGTAGAGCACAAAAGTAGATAGCCAACCTAGCAACAACAATTAGATTATCTATAAATTAAAAAAAGAGCTGCCTAGTCCTTTGAGATAATGCAGAATTCTAATACAAAAACATTGTAATAGTCGCCCAGAACTTAATAAACCTTCACCAGTCGCAGATATCTAATCTTAAACTATAATAGTTTAACTTTAATAAATTAGCACAATATAAATATACTAAAGACCTTACGTAATTAAGTATAACCATCCATCACTTAAAATAAAACCGCTAGGTATAAGAGCTGGGGTTAAAGGTTGGAGGTAGTGGTGCTACTTAAAGCGAGTTAAACGACTAGGTTCTGTTTAATCCCTTATTTATATACCGTATTGGTAATAAAGACTTAGTAGGAATTCTATTTAGGCTGTGGCTAGGTAAGTAACTGCTACGCTGTGTTAGCGACTTAGTTAATCGAGGCACGAGCACGGTAAGAGGGACGTGCAAGCTTATACAATTGGATTGTCTATAAACGAGGATCTAAAGCTAGGGAAAGGAAAGGAGAAGAAGAGCAGCGCCGCTCGATGTTTTATAAGATCTTCGCGTCATGTGACCGCAATATGCGGCAATCTATGGCAACTTGCCAGTACGGAGGACTGTGAAGTTCTGCCAAGTTCTGCCATTTTCTGCCAGTGCCGTGACATTACCCCCCCTTAGTAAAGCCTGTCCTTAGGCTTTATATATCTATATTACTCCTATAGGGCGTTCTTATCCTTATATTCTTCTAGTAGCTTATTATCCCTATTATACTAGTACTCTATTTACTTGTTTAGGTATTTTAAAGGTCCTAGTTTATTAAGGTAATAGCTATAAATTTTTTAAAGCTTATAGGGACTACTAATAAAGTTTTATATAGGGTACTAGGTAGGATCTAGGTTATAGCCTTTCTAACTAATATAGTATTTTAGCGTTCTCCTTACTAGTTTATAGGCTAGTATTTCTTCAATTTTCTATTTATTATTACTATTAACTTAAATTAGTAGGGGGGGTTTATTCTTTTATCTAGGTAATAGGTTGTCTATAGCTTTATATAGCTTATTTAGTAAGAAAATAGGGTAAACCTTTATTAAATCTAGGAGCTTTACCTTATATAAGTTACCTATTATAGGAGTTACCTATATATATTCGTCCCGTAACACCTACACACGTCCTATAACTACCCCTATTTCTTTAACTACGTTAACCTAACCTATTCTATTTCCTTATCTAAATATTTTTATATTAACTACGCATAGTTACGCGTACGTAGCCTTCTTTAATTACTACTCTATTTAGTATATTATATCCTAGCTCGTGCCTACTTCCGTAATACTATATTTAGATCCCTTTTTATATACCTAGTAGGTCTAGGGCTACTAGTTACGGAGTATGCATTTCTATACCTAATAGGGTAGGAATAGAAGCTACTAGCTATAGGTAAACTGGAATGCTAGGGTTCTAAACTAGTATAATATAACTCTATACTAATTTATATATAAACCTTAATAGCTTATACCCTATTACTACTAATTACAGGTAGGTATATTACTGCCCTTTAGTTTAACCTAGCTAGTATTTTACTACTGTTCTACCAGAGCTTATATTATACTGCCTTATATATTAATAAGACCTCGCGCTACTACGCCTATAAAATGACCCTAATAACCTATTATATTAATAAGCCTACGACTTAACCCAAATATAATTAGGTAGAGCTTTACTCCCTAGACCCCCGAACCTATTATTTATATTATACTATTACCTAAACTAATAAGCCTTGTGCTAATATGCTTACGAGAAAACTCGTTGCTAGTACTATATTACTACTTATATAAATATGTTACTTATATTATACTATTACCTAAAATAATAAGACCTTATGCTAATATATCTATAAGATAACCCGTTACTAATACCGTACTACTATTATCTAAACCTACTACCGAAGCTCTCTATATCTAATACCTAAATTATCTTAAGCCACCTAAACCTGTTGCTAGTATTGTACTATTATTACTAAAGCTATTTATATCTAATACCTAGACTATCCTAAGCTGTATAACCCTATTACTTATATTATACTACTACCTAAACTAATAAGCCTTATGCCATTACGCCTATAAGATAACCTATTACTAGTATTATATTACTACTATACAAACTAATAAGATCCTATATATTACGGCACTAGTAAAAACTAGTAGATTATAGCTAATAAATATTAGTAGATTATGGTAGGCAGTTATAGATAGTTATAGATAGTCGCAGATAGTTTTATACAGTTCTAGACAGTTGCTATTACGTAACTAAGGGATCGTATATAACGTTAAGCGGCGCTACCCTCCGTCTCCTTTCCTTTCTCTAGCTTTAGATCTTTGTTTATGGACTACTAATCGTATAGGCTTACGCGTCCCTCTCGCCGTACTCGTGCCTTGATTAACTAAGTTGCTAATATTATCTAAAGCTAAACTACCTCTTCTTCCTAAAAAGGAACTTAAAAATATTTATAGACTGTAAATAAAAATAGAACACAGAAGTAGACCTAAAGACTATTACTAGAACTTAAAGAATAAAATAAAACTAGAATAATAAAAAAGAATAATAAGATCTATAGAATACGTATAAACTAGAACCCCTGCAAAATCCTACTAAAAGTTACCCTAATAACAGTACTATAATACTAAGAAATACAGTAGCCAGTAAAGCAGCCGTAAGACCCTTAAATACCTCCGATAATAAAATAGCAACTAACTTAAACTCCTAGGTAGAGCTTATAGCAGCTAATACTAAAATTAAATGACTTTAAGAGCTACTTAAAGCTAGAGAACCCTCTATACCTAGTAAAGAGTTATTAGATACCTAGAGACTTACTATAGTCCTTAAGGCTTTAGCCTAATATATAGCATTAGTATTATTGCGGTCTGTAAAGGTTACGGACCCCCTATTACTTATAAATGGAACCAACCCTATATTTAATAATTAGAAGCTTTAATTATAGAATAAGCTTAAAGTTAATGCGGACTACTTCCCTACTACTTAGGCTAAAATAGCCTACGTCTTTAGCCGTACTGGTGGGAATATATAGACGTACCTACGTCCTTAGTACGCATAGGACTTAGTAAATTTCTTCCTCTCTAAAGAAGAGATAATTGTCTACCTGTCTTCTATTTATAAGGACCCCTTTAAAGTATAGAACGCCTAACTTAATTATAAAAGCCTAAATATAAAAACGATAGAGACCTTCTTAGCCTTT
>Ga0307515_10007426_pt1 | contig 21669 bp, 16 predicted proteins | sample 17_EM_MG_FD_194513 | JGI IMG/M metagenome (GOLD analysis project Ga0307515, IMG submission 194513) | Populus trichocarpa ectomycorrhiza microbial communities from riparian zone in the Pacific Northwest, United States - 17_EM | ecosystem: Host-associated > Plants > Roots > Unclassified | place...
ACCTGAATACATGAGTTTTAAAAATCGTTGCACGATTAGTAGTAGCTATGAGTTCCAGGCGCACCAGCAGCGTTCCCACATGTTGTTTTTCCCAGAATGCTCTACTGTGATTCGAGGTGCTCCCAGACACTCACAGGTTTGTCGCTGGCGCTCCCAGGTCCTGTGCTGTGCAACGCGACCCAAACGCCTGCGCGACAGGCAGCTTGTAATTCTCGGTCAGAAGGTACGAGGTTCCGTCAGAGCCATCAGAGCCGTCCGGAACACCCGGGTGTTTCAGACGGAAACCAGGGTTGTTGCTGATGTCCCACTTGCTCTCGTTATCATCTTCCTCTCCTATTCCCCACCAGTACATCATGGATACACAACCACCTCTGCCAGGTGAGAGCGGATCGAATACCGGCCGATTGGCAGGCGCCCCATCAAATACGGACATTCTTGGCACACAACAAGAGCGCAGACACAAGTTAGTTCACAGTGACGCTGCCAATGCAGCCACGAAACATATGACCCAGGATGCCCATTTAGAAATCATCTGTAACACTGGAAGCAGCAAAAATAAAATGCAGCATGCAGTTGGATGGGAGTATATCCATATTGAGGCAGAGGGCGGGCGACGAACCGTATAACGTAGAGCAGGTGTCCGTAAAGAGCTATATAACGAACTTATCGCTGCCTTTAACGGCAACCCTCCATGATCGCTAACGGCATTTGTCCGCACAGTCCGCGAAATCGAACATCATGATGTTGTCACCTCTGGGATTTCGACAGATGAATGTCTTGGTAAGCATCCCCGTGAGTGGACGTAGCAAGCATTCATCACCTTAGAGGAGGCTACGGAAGTCTACATGGTAGAGTTAACAGCCGAATTTCATTGTTAGATACAGCATCCAATGTCTTGTAGGTTTTCAACATGTCTGCAACTATGGCAAGGCAAACAGGTCGGGTACAGCTGGAACAGTCCGACATGCGCCTGGCATTGAATATGGCCAAAATGGCCAAAGAAGGCTTTTCGTGCGCCGCAATAGAGGATACGAAATACGTAATCAAGAAACCTCGCGTCAAGGTCCGAGAAGAGAAGAAGCGGGGTGTTGAGTTTCCTGGGCAACAGAAGGTCAAGTCTGGGATACAAAGACACCCAGCAATGCTTCGTCAAAACCAAACCTCTGGCTGCCTTCCTTGCCAAAATGGCACCACAAACAATCCGCAGACTCGCTGGAGACGCAAAGGAACAGGTGCAGCTCCACCCGACCGATGCAGAGAGCGGACTCCAGAGCCGACTCCCCCACAGCACAGCATGCCACCCGCCCCAACCAGTAACATTTCCGGAGTTCAACCTTCTCAAATCGTCAATTTGCTGGACGGATAGACACATTCACATATGGCACTTCCCTGTGCGGAATATTTCGATGATGAGGATACCGAGCACGATACCGATTTTGAACCAGATATGCTGACTGATGAATGTTAGTACACTCTCTGTGGTGTGGTAATGCAGCTAACATTCATTTTGTAAACAAGAGCAGTGGATTGAGCGATCCTGCAGCTCGTGACGAGCATTGAGCGAAAGACACCGGATTTTGGAGATTATTATTATATATAGCTATCCATTATTCAAGAACAACGTAGTGATCAAGAAGAAAGTAAATAAAAACGCCAGAAAGGTAGCCAAAACAATGTGAATGATGGACTGTGCCAAATTAAATGATTGCATATTGTGGACACAGCTATGGCAAAATGAGCGTCAACGGAGCGTCAACGATTTTTGGTCATGCTTCCTGGGAAATCACGCCTCCGATCGGTTGTAGTCAGTCATAAAGCCATCATTGGCTGCCTTTATAGGCAAAACAGATTGCAATACCCTCCATGCCCCATCGTGAAAATGAGGGTCAACGGAGCGTCAACGGAGCGTCAACGATCCTTGGTCAGGTATCATGGGTAATCTGCGGGGCGACAGGTTGCACATTGTCATAAACCGAATATTGGCTGCCTTTATAGGCAAAAGTGAAAGTGAAACGCTTCCTGCCCCATCTTCAAAATGAGCGTCACCAGAGTGTCAACGATTGTTGGCCTTCCATCATGGTTAATCACAGCGCGATGTGGTGGTTATTGTCTATATATATCGTTATAACTGTTATTATACACTCAAAGGCTCGAGAATACTTAGCGGTAGCTCTGTAAATGAAATAAGTTGTTACTGTCCCGGAGGATGTGGCTAGAATATCCCGTACATATCTGCCTATACAGGCTGCTATATCCTTCTTTATGGATGCTTGTGAGCAAGCACCACTCATATTACCGAAGATGCATTACCAAATATCATTGACGCTCTGTTGACGCTCTGGTGACCCTCATTTTCAGCATGTGGTTGGGCGTTTGAGTATGCTTGTATTGCACATCAAGGCGGCTAATACGTCGAAAATGAACCGGGTTGTACCAATGTTAATATTTTACGATTAACAGTAGCATATCAGAATGCGACTATAAATCTGAAACCCGAAATGCAGAACCGGAGATTGGAACCGACGGGTCTAGCCCAAACTAGCGAAACCCATCGGTTGATGGGTATGTGTCTGTGTTTGGCCTGCCAAGAGTCAGCGGGACAGGTTTTTGGACGGGTCTGGAACCGAACTGACCCGGTTTGGAGGTCCACATCCGGACTGCTGGCGGGTTACCTGGACCCGTTGCTAACACTATGTTCGCCCGCCCAGGGCTGTCTGGCTATTCTCAATCTTATGACAGATACAAATATGACTGACCCACCACCTTGGAACATAATGGAAGTAATTGGAACAGGTAATGGGCTTCAGCAAATTACTGTTGCGGAATGTACAGTGGAAGATGGATGAATACGACATAGGAGATATTTTTATGTCCCAGATAATGACGCCTTACGCTTACGGACAACTCTGTAGTACCATGATACCATGTTAGCAGGACATCGAGGACGAGCGAAGACTTTCGACTTTCCGGATCGACTGTATTACTGGAAGTAAAACCAAAGGATGTTAACCGGTACGTATTGAATCGTCATGGTTCCCAACAGTGTCGGAGTTCAAGACATTCAATGGTTGGAGTCTTTCAACCGTCGGCTGTCCCAAATAGGTCCTGCGAGGATATATCTATGGTTTTCTTGGTGAGATTGCCAGAGTGTGATGGGGTGGATGCGACTTAGGTAGTAGTTGATCGACTTTCGAAGATGCGACACTTCATTCCCTGCCATACCACACTCGACGCTTCCGGGTTAGCTGAGTTGTTTGTACAAGAGGTGGTACACTGTCATGGACTTCGGTTGACGATTGTTTTGGATAAAGGACCCCAAGTTGCCTCAACCGTTTCGGGCCAGATATGTATTCACATTGGGATTGATCGTAGGTTGTCAACAGGGTTCAACCCAGGAATGGATGGTCAGACGGAACAGATGAATGGAAGCATGGAACAATACCTCAGGGTGTTAGTGAATCATCAGCAGGAAGATTGGGTGAAATGGTTACCGATGGCCGAGTGGGCTGCAAATAGCTCGACATCGGAAACGATGCAGTGCACCACCGTCTTCCCTGTCCAAGGAGCAGATCCATAAATGTCATCTTCAGCTGCATCAACGAAGGAACAGGATCACTGGAGGCTGGTCACCGATCAGGTTCAGGCGATTATGCAACAGATTCATGAACACCTCCCAGTAGAAATGAGACGGAGTGAGGTGATACAAGAGGAAGCGGCAAATCGCGGACAAATACCAGCACCAAATATGCAGGAAGGCATTCAGGTCTGGATAGATACTCGGCATATATGAACAACGAGGCCTATTCAGAAATTTCATTGGACCCAGTTAGGACCCTTTACGGTTGTTCACCAAAACATCACCATATGTGTATGACCAAGTTGGATTTACGTGCGTCCATACGAAGCCGTCTAGTGCACCCTGTTTCACTTTTGAACCCATTAGCTGATGATTCTCTTGTTGGACAAAGGTTGGAGCCACCACTGTCATTGGAGATTGTTCGCTAGGAAGAGTGCCACATATCGAGCGTGGAAGATAGTCCAGTACATCGGAGCCAGTTGCAGTACCTACTCCGGTGGACTGGGAACCATTCGCTCACACGGGAACCTGTGAAGGTTGTGGATGGGTTGTAAGCAGTTGGCGAGTTCCATAAACGATATCGTGTGAAACAAGGATCTTTGGGAAATGTTCTCGGAGAACCACGAAGCTAGGTGGGGGATACCGACATGGCTCGGGTTGTGAGTGATTGGTCGGGATCATACTTAGTAGTTGGTTTGTGTATACAGATGGAACTGGTGGAATCGAAAAGCGGAGACCTTGGGAGATGCGGCGCGAAAGTGCGGAAATGCGGTGTAGTGGTGGCGGTATGATTTATAGTGATAAGGAAGTGGTCTGAGGTGTTGTGACATCAGCTGATGTGGCGTAGTTTTGTTGATCAGGAATTCTGGGGTGGTGTGTAAGATCATGGTGAAGTATTGGGATGGTACATCGAAGTATGAAGAATGATTCGAGGGAGCTAGATGAACTGTATATAAAGAGAGGTTGTTTGTTGTTGTAGGATTTTCTTTTCTTCCCTCTTTACACGTTCCCTTGTATAGCAAAGCAAGTTACAACTTTGAAACAACTCCAATTGTTGTCTTGTTCTGCCTCTCTCGATATGAACATCGAGTACCCTGTTCCGATTACGATATCACATTCTTGTTACTAATATCACCTACACCCAAACCTGCCCATTACAACTTCTGTCTTCAACTGAAACAACATAGAACCTACTACCAGCCAGGCGAGGAATTACAATTCACAGAGCAATCAAGAAGCACACTGTGAGAGGAGACTAGCACTCACATTCAAGAAAACAGCCAATCTGCAATACCAATCAAACGATTGAACAACACACTGTGAATGGTGGTATGGTTTTCTAGATGGCTAACATCCGCACTACAATAGATCTAGAGCAACATGACACAGATACCATTCAGTTGATTCGCAATCACAAAAATGAAGACCATGAATAGACCACCTGCTCTCTCCTTGTTGCAGTTCACATTTCGGATCACCAACACAAGGTGATACATCCAAGCCAACAGTCCCACGGTGAGACAGCATGAGCTCCAATCCTTCGCCAGTGATTGAAATGACTCAGTGCAAATAACTTTGTTCCTTTCCCTTCAGATAAATAAATGTAAAATTCGGTTGGGGCTATGGCGATGCCATTGTTCATATGTTGACAGTCAAACCACAACATTAAACATGTCTGACTTTGCCCTTGCCTCAATGCCCCTGGCACCTAAGCCTTGTAGAGAGCACAGCCTTCTTCAACCAAAGGCCAGTGGCGATAACAACTTTCCCCAAATCCAAAGGGCAGCTCTTGAGGTTGTGAAGTTTTCATAATGGTGATCAAGTTCACAAAGACTTCTTCACAAATAATATCTGACAAGATTCACTGGATGATTGTTATGGTTTGAAATCTTGTTTTTGAAGATCCAGATTGTCATCTGGCATTAGGAGGTGGTCCTGTTGGTGTGCCATCCGTGAGTCGATGGCTCAGTGCATTACCTCTAAATACAACTGTGCCAATCGTGGAAGCTGTAAGTGTTTCTGTTCGGTTTCAAGTTCATCTATTTGACTGACAACGTCGGCTAAGCCATAAGATATAGACAGTGAGTACCAACATTTGAACAATTTGAACATCATTGCCAAATGAAGCCTCATATGCGAAATGTAAGCTGTGCCATGGATCCGCTGGGAGTGTTGGGGAGTTATTGGGCATGAATGTCAGAGAGGCTAAAACCAAGAGTTGACAAGAGTGATACAGTAGCTGACAGGTACACCAGGATGTGCTGGTGACAAATCTGCAAGAATATAAGAGGTCTGGTGACAACCAAGGAAGCACCTGGGAACACAGATGACCAGACTGGGAGTATCTGAGAATGCTGGTGAATCTCCTGGCAGTATTTGGAAAGGCTGTAGGGCAGTCAGGAAAATACAACCTATTGTTCAAGAAAGCTACAAATGCAGCTGGAAGTCATAGTTACTACTTATGATTAAATGCTGTTTAAGATACATGTATATAGTTTACATTCTCCTCCATGTATCAATATATCATTACCACTTTCCATCTACATATGGTATATCTGGACTGGCTCAATGTGGTGCATGAACAATTGGAGGTACATCGGACAATGGCAATAGAGTCAAGTAAGTCATTCACTTATAGGTGATGAACGAAGCGAGCATAATGAGGTGCACAGAGCCCATGATCGAGTAAACTAAGTGATGCAGTTTGAGGCCATTATCTTGCCTGTGTTGAGATACATATGGAGGTCATGCATCAGCCACAACTCTAGTTTCCGTCAGAAACACCCGGGTGTTCCGGACAGCTCTGACGGCTCTGACTAAACCTCGTACCCTCCGACGGAGAATTACACGCTACCCGTCACGTTGCCTAGCATCAGCAAAATGTATTTTAGTCACTGGAAGCCTCTAGGAGTGGCTGAGAGAATGTGGAGTGTAAACTTAGATGCGTCAATTTCAGCAGTGTCAGACCCTAGGAGGGCATTCCTGCCGGCCTTTAGAGTAACTGGGAGCGCTGGCAACAAGCCTGGGAGCGCCGACGACGAGCCTGGGAGAACCTGGGAGCGCCGGCAACAAACCTGGGAGCGCTGGTGACAAACCTGGGAGCGCCGGCGACATGTCTGGGAGCACCTCGAATCAGTCATGTATTCAGTATGTATTCTGATCTATGTATCTGTGTATCTATATAGCTACCCATCTACGCACGGTATATCTGGACTGGCTACAGGCGGTGCTTGAGAGCAATGTGAGGTGCGCCTGAAAATGACGATCGAGTGAACTCAGAGATATACTCCGAGGCTGTGATCGAGTGAGTTTGGAGATGCACTTGGAGGCGATGATCGAGCATGTTTGGAGATACACTTGGAGGCAGTGATCGAGTGAACTTAGAGATACACTCCGAGATCGTGATCGAGCGAGTTTGGAGATGCACTTGCAGGCCATGCTCACGCAAACTTGCAGGCCGTAATCCAGCGAGTATGGAGATACACTTGGAGGCCGTGATCAAGCGAGTATGGAGAGGCACTTGGAGACCGTGATCGAGCGCGATTGGAGATGCACTTGGAGGCCGTGATGGAGCGAGATCGGGCGAGTACTTGGAGGCGGTCGATGGACGGCGCACCGGGTGATGAGACTCTATTCATCCGTTAGTTAACTCGCAACCGTGGGAATGTGACAATGTGACTTTACCTTGGAGCTCTCATGGAGAGCTGGCTGATGGCGGTCGATCATGAAGGGAGGTACGCCGGAAGCTCAAGCTACTTTCAGGGGTCAACTCGTAATCATGAGAATGAAGGGAAGACAAACAATCCTGGGTGGATGCTGTACTGGGTGTATGCTGTACTCAGTGTCAACTCATGATCATGTCATGGAGAGATTGAGAGGGATGACTTAACATTGTGTTCTGCGATGATAGTTGATATGTGGAGGAGAAACAGAAAGATTGGGGATGAAGATGAGAATGATATGGAGGATACGAGCGGATATGAGAAATGAGGGGGACGACTGGCCCGATTGGGTTGGGGAGACCTCGTATCGGTGTTGGTTCACGCCGGATTGGGACTCGTACCTGCCGTATCGGGGATGGTCAATTGAATTGCACCCGAAATTCTCTCAGTCCCAGTTTCTCATGATGATTTCCCCCGATCTCTCACTTCCTTGTGCTCAACTCTACCATCACCCAAGAACATGAAGTCAAGTCATCCCTCTCTATCTCTCCATGCCATAATTATGAGTTAACACAGAGTACAGGATACACCAAGTACAGCATCATCCCAAAATCGACAGTCTCCCGCTCCCAGCCAGTTTCTCATCTCTCGGCGGATGTTGCACTCAACTCTCTACATTCCTGCAATTTCAAGTTAACCAATGAATAGAGTCTCAGGTGCCGTCTCGCCTCCCACCAACTCGACCGCCTCTACGTACTCCACCAATCTCGCTCGATCATAGCCTGCAAGTGCATCTCTAACCTCGCTCGGTCACAGCCTCAGAGTGCATCTGCAAACTCGATTCATCACGGCCTCCAAGTGCATCTTCTGAGTTAATTAGACCTCGGCCTCCAAGTGCATCTCCAAACTCGCTCGATCCCGGCCTCAAAGTGCATCTCTGAGTGCATTCGATCTCTGTCTCCAAGTGCATCCCAAACACGCTCGATCAAGTACATCTTCAAGGAGCGACGGCAGTTGTACGGAGATACAGGGGTAACGGTGGTGGACAGAGTGACGGGGAGTATATATTCAGCAGACCCCGGAGTAGATAGACATCATCTCATTTCCATCTCCTCTTATCATACAATGAAAATTCACACTCTATCTTTCCCAACTTTTGGTCTCACTCACTCTGTCCGAGATTTTGTGGATCCTCACGGCTGGGTAGTATCATATCTTCTCACCTTCCTACGCTCCTCGAACTTAATGTAGAAGGAACGCGAGGATAGATTTTCGCAGCGTCACCCATTGCATTGCAATCCCGATGCAAGCATGTACCCAATGAACCCATTCCGACATATGGTCACAGTTGGCCACAACGCCGGAGTGTTTGTTTAAAATAGGTGACCAACAGAGCGGGAAGAAACGCCGAAACGGCAATGAGAGGGCAATATGTGATGTGACTAGTGGTCTTGATGCCGGGCGCGGAGTATTCCGCCACCGGGGTGTCTCTGACGGCTCTGAGGGAGCGCGTCCACTCTGCCGGAGCCATCCCGCCCGGACAGAACTGTTTTTTGCTGATGTGGCCAAGTACGTTTGGAGATGGGCCTAGATGGCAAGATTCAGTAAACTGAGAGATGGAGTTGGAGGCCATGATTGGGTAAACTTAGAGATGTACTTGAAGGCATTGATCCAAGTGACATTGGAGATGCACTTGGAGGCCTCGCTTGAGCAACATGGCGGGAGCACTTGGGAGTTGTTGATCAGACATAGGGTAGTTGGAATGCCTGACTGGTGCTGAGACTGTGTTCCTTGGATTGACATCTGATAACCTGATGTGTTGAACCTGTCGAGCTGATTGATTGATTCAGTCTCTATCTAAGATCACACACACTCTAGATAGAAGCTGCAAGCCCTAACCGAAAGCTACATAACGACGTACTCAAGAAACACTAAGTCATATGCTACTGTGAGAAGGTTATAAGATCACTTCACCTTTGGGCTAGAATTGAGAGCAGTTCAGTGGTGATCTATGTGAAGTGAGGAATGAAAGAGGTAGAAGTTACGATGAGGGGATAACTCGTAAGTATGAGAATGAGGGGAGACAGTCACTGTTTGGCAAATGCTGTACTTGGGCTATGATATACTCAGTGTATACTGTAACCAGTGTATGCTGTACTAGGTATATGCTGTTCTGAGTGTGTGGTTTCCTCAGTATATACATTACACACTATATGTTGAGCTTGGTGTACTCTTTTCTCACTGTATGTTGTACAAGGAGAATACTGACCTTGTTGTATGTAATATTTTGTGAATACTGCACTTGATGTATGCTGTACTTGCTGTATGCAGTACTTGGTGTATGCTGTACTCAGCAATAACTCATGATCATGGCAGGGTGATATACAGAGAGATGATTTCAATATACGTTCTGTGATAATGTCTGAGTTGTAGACATGAAAGAGATGGTGGATAAAGAACGAAATGATTTGGATCGGATGGGTAATTAGGGGTGTGACCAGCTGAATTGAATGTCAAATTCCTAATGATCCCCTTCTTACCCCCAGGACACGGGGTCATGCCTGCTGTGCTGGAAATGGCAATTGAATTGCTCAGGAACTTTACCTAAGTCCCAGTTTCTGATTATAATTTTCCTCTTCTTCTTGCTTCTTTCTGTTGCTTGTTCACAACTCAACCAGGAGGTGAGTATGCAAAGTAAAATCATGCGAGTCGATCTCACCATGGCATGATCTTTAGTACATCCTGTATCTGACATCCACCACGTGCAGAGTCAACCGAAGATTCTATTGTGTCCTGATCCTTGCCTGTCTCTCATTATCTCATCCGGTGGGGAACCATGTTGAAGACTACTCTCTATGTTGCCACAATTATGAGCTAACCACTGAAATGGGTCTTGACATGCGGTGTACTACACTTACGCCTAACTGCCCCCATACTGACCAAATCTAAGTATACCTGCAATTCTGCTCGATCATTGAAACAGAGTACATCTCTGTATTCACCCAATCCCGGCCTCTGAGTCCATAACTAAGTTCACACAATCACAGCGACTGAGTATATCCCGGAGTTCGCTTAGTCTCAGCCTCAACGTTCATCTCAACAGTTGCCTGATTGTACCTTTCCAGTTCATCTCTCAGTGTACAAGCTCTTGTAGTCCATGTACATCTCACAACCTGCATTATCTTGGCCTCCATGTTCATCCTGAACTGCACACAATGATGTCCATCATGTGCATATTAGAGTTTACTTAATATCTGCTTCCAAGTGCATCTCCTACCATGTTTGATTATGGCCTTCAAGTGAACCTCCACATTCCCACAATGGTAGCCTCCAGGTGCATCGCAGGGTTAAATTTGTCACAACCTCAAAGACCATCTCCCAACTCGCTTGATGATAGCCACCCAGTACATCCCCAATGTCAGTCAATCATGGGTACTACCTGCATCTCCAATCTCACTTGAACACCACATCCAAAATGATCTTAATGTATCCATGATCATGGCCTCCCAGTGCCTCTCTGAGTTTGCTTGATTATAGCCACCAAGTGCATCTCCAAAGTCACTTGATTATGGTCTCCAAGTGTATCTCCCAACATGCTGGACCACCTCCCTAAAGTAAATCCTTATTTGCGCTGGAACGCCCGTGCCTGGTGGTTCTCAGATAGCCCTCGAGTACTGTCTGCTCACTGATCAAGTTGATATATATACTTACATACACTTCGATAGGGAATTATTGCCAAATTGTGCCACTGCAAATCTCGACAATGATGAAACCAATGTCTAATTGATACCGACTGTGATAGACAACACAGCTTTTGGCACACTATTGACCACTGCCAAAGAATAAATATTTCAAGTGCTGCCACTGACGTACACAGAAAGTCTCAGCAGCTCCTGCTGATCTGTACAGTGGTCTCGAATAATCACCAAATTGACTAAACTGTGGTGTTACAGAAAGTTCCAGACCGTTGCTCCGGGTCCAGGTCCTGGTCGAAGCCGAACAGTTGCCAAATTCACCGTCCGGGTCGTCAATACATCAGAACTGTCAATTCGGGTAGGGTTCAAAGCAGATCACTCAACCCATCTGAATTTGGTGGGTTGTCAGCGGGACGCCCAGCGGGTCTATCTGTAGATTCATATAATCCTCTTGCATTGGCAGTTTGATAATAGTATCTTACCAAAATCACGAATTCAGCAGCCAATAATCTCTTTTTGCATGTTTCGCAGATTGCAATATCAATTATTTTGCAATCTGTGTTTTTCCTTTTATATATTGGATTTTGCCTATAAAGGGGGTCAATAGTTCCGATATGAGCTCATATATCTGGGCAATGGCTTGACTGCCCAATACACATGATCACAAATTGTTGACGCTCCGTTGACACTCACTTGCATGATGGAGTAACGAATATGTCATGCACTGTTTCGGTTGAAAAGGCTGCCATTCCTTCATATACGAATCATTGCCACAAAGCGACACTTAGACTAGCCAAGATGCAACACCAAAAATCATTGAGATTCCATTGACTCTCATTTTCAGGATAGGGCAGGGAGTGTGTCACGATTGGTTTTACCGCTAAAGGCGGCCAATACGTCATTCATGAATGTTTGCACCCAATTGCCAGGTAGGTTACCCAAGATGCAATACCAAGAATGATTGACGCTCCGTTGACGCTCATTTTCAGGATGTGGTAGGGATTGTGTTGCCTTTGTGTTTGCCTCCAAAGGTGGCCACTACCTCATTTACAGAGTTGTGCAACCAATTGCCAGTTAAATTACCAAGATGCAACACCAAAATCAGTGACCCTCGGTTGAGGATGACTTTTAGAATGGGGAAGAGTGTGTGTCGCATTTGTTTTCACCGCTGAAGGCAACCAATACTTCATTAATGGATGTTTTCAACGAATTCCCACTCAGAATACCCAAGATGGAAAGCCAATACTTCTTGACGCGCGGTTGACGCTCATTGTCAGAATGGGGCAGCGACTGTGTTGCAGTCTGTTTTGCCTATAAAGGGTGCCAATATGTCAGTTATTCATAACAGCAACCAAATAACTTTTCAATTACCATACTTACACAACCAACAATAGTTGACGCTCCGTTGACCCTCATATTCATGTATTGTCCATTCCATATCTGCTGCCATCAGTAGTTGCGATGATAATGATTTGAACTTATTGGTTGCCTCTCTGCCTGATTGAGACTCGGCCCTTTGGCAAAGCCAACCTAAGTAATATTCATGCACTGGTCCCTCTCATTATATTAACATGTATACATCTTGCCAAATCACCGATTTCGCCCACTATACTTCTTTTTATTTACCAATATTCACATGCCACTGCCCAACGTTCTCCCATAATATTTCTCAAAATCAAATTCTCGGTCAAACGACATGAAGAACGTGCTGAACATAAATTGACAACTTCTGTCCTACTTCTTCTTGTTCCCCTTATTCCTGCTCGTGTGCATTGTACTGACCATGATCAACACCTTTTCAGCGATTTTTCTCAACCTCCATGTTGGCCGAATCAATCCTGGAACATTCAGTGCGGCAATCACATCCCACACCACTGAGCTTTCTGGATCATCGACAGCATTATCTAGCTCTATGTTGGATTCTTTGTCGGCCTCGCAGTTGTCTTCTGTGTAGTTTGGTTCATCCAAGGCCCCATTCCAGTCAAGCCAATTTTCAGTATTCGAAATGCTTTCAGGTGTGCTATGCTCATCACTTCAGCTGGATGTCAGTCGATTGTTCGGATTTGGTGGACATTCAATATTTGAGTTCGTGCTCTGGGGAGGTCCATTGCACTCTAAGCTGGTGGCAAAGGTGATCTTTCCGACAATTGAAATGCAGCCACACCAGCATGTCAAAAGTTAGCCCATGACGCTTTGACGATCTCTTCAGTCTCTGAATGGTATCCCACGGCTGTCAATTGTTCGCTTGAAGCATGAGATTCCTTCTGTATAGCACGTAGGTTTTGGCTGCTCTACCAAATTTCCAAAAAGTCATGTACCTTGGCCATTCTGTGCAATTTCCCTTCCTCTGCCTCTCTCTACATTTTCAAGTCATTTTCAGAATTTGTGATGTGCAATGATAGGTCATCGCGTCCCAATATCCCATTGTTGGCTCGTGCAAACTGCTTTACAATGACGTTGTTGGAAAGGGTCTCTCATCTGGTATTTAACTGCCTCCAGCTGATAACACCTCGCCCACAAGACGAACTAGCCTCCACTGCGATGTGGTGTGGTATGATAGAGAATATGTTGCGTGCCACATTGGGGAGATCACCATACTGTGAGTGCATTTCCACTCGCGGATGCCACCAGTCGGTGATATCTGGTATCCAAAAATACTGCTAATCTCGATAGGATGCGAGTGGTAATCATTAAGATTCACATTACTTTGCCCCCAGTTATGTGGAGATTCAGTCGGTAAATTCGAATTGAGTCTTGCAGCGATCACTGAGCATGCTGCACCATCGGATCATTCGGGCGTCGTTTTGACCATATCGTTTGGCATTATGTATTCTTCATCATGGCTGGGCACATCATATGGATCATGAGAAGATTGACTAGATCTGGAAGCTATTGCAGAGGGGAAGAGATTGTTGTTAATTATGCTTTGAGGTGTAATGACGGGCAAATGTCGAGGTTTGGTGCAGTATTCATTCCCCACATACTTCAGAAATGCATCCTGGTGTTGGGTAGTATAGGAGGTCTCTTCCTCAGGATTATTCCCCATTTGCTTGTGCGAGTTCCTGAAACATCTCAATGTCCAGAAAGAATCAAGGATGTCTGCTGATACGAGAAGCAAACCCGTTGTTGGAGTAACTTCGGCATAATATTTGCACAGCTTTTAGCTTGCTAACTTCGGAGTGAAGATGGACTGTTCCTTCCATCAAGTCTTCGTCATAGCGAAAGCTTGCATAACGCCATCCATCTGATTGAACATTTCATTGTAGACAGTGATAACTTGAGGCAGAGTAACCATATGTCGTTTCGACATCCACAGGGTCTAGTACCAGAATGGCCTCAAAACTTCCATGACATACCTAACAATGGTCCATTCATCCTGTGATGTGAACAGAGTTCTGTAATCACTGAATTTTGGATTCTTGAGCCGTTTGAGGATGAATTCTTGTACTCGGTAGGCTTACACAAGTATCTTCAATGTCAAATTCCACCATGTATTCACGGCCATGACAAGCAGTGCTGCAATTCACCCTTTCGCTGTTTGACAGTCAATGAACTTATTTCGACGACCATGTGTCCGTTTAATCAATACCACAACCATCTGCTGCTCTATGGCTGTCAGTGTCAGAGTTTTCCAATATCTTGAAATATGTACTGTCTCAATTATCTTTGCTAAACGAGGTCTCATGGCACACAACTTGTTGATTTCAGCATCGCTCCCTTTATGAAGTCTTTGACTCTTCCCGATTTCTATGCTTACATCCTCTCCAAATTGCTGATCACGTTCATGGGCTTCCCAAGACTTGGTGCGGCCTTTTCCACTCAGACTGATCATGAATGCTCCCAAAGCAAGCTGAATGGCGTGCGCCATACATGGCATGTGGTTTCTCAATGCAGGCTACTCAATTCCGGAGGCCTGAAGGGTTGATTGTAATTTGCGAGTCATCGAGAAATTTGAGGAAGCATCATCAGTTATAATGCCAAGTAGACGGCTGTTGGTAAGCTCAAAACATTCAAGAACGTCCCTCAAATGAACGGTTAGCCATGCACCAGTATGTAGACCCTTGACCTATTAGCCTTACTCAGCTTTCGAAATATGGAAAGGAGCAGGCCATCAACCTCATTCAATGTGAGTTGTACTTCTTGCAATGCCTAATTTCAATCCATATAGCAAGCGATGATCACCATTATGGCCAATTTGTTCGTCGAAGTCCACCCATCCAAATCTAAACTAAGTTCATTTGTAGACGGCAATTGTTTCACAATTCCATCCACTGTCAGTGTGTATTCCCTCCAGCAAATGTTGCTCAGCATGCTGGCAGACTGAAGCACCAACTCGCTCCATAATGCATTATATGACCATCCTAGCTCTAGGTGTATAATCGCATTCCATGCAATATATGCCGATGCAAATCCTCACATGAGGTAGCAATTCCGCGTGTCATGGTGTAATTGGGCAGTTTGAAAGTCCTTCGCTGCCAGTTTGGAGCGATATGTCTCTCAGTCCAATTAATATAGATAAGATCCAAATGTCAAATATGAATTCCATCTGTGAACTGAAAATTGTAATTGCTCAACTTCCTTGCCTCTTCAGTATGGCCAAAGCTGTTTCATCAACCGTTGAACTGGTCAATTCAGTTGTATCTGACTCTGTAACTTGTTCAACTTTGCGATTTGCGCTTTTGCCAACAAGCGTTTCTCCATTGAGCTGGTCCCATGTTCTGAGTGATGGCAAAGAACTTGACAACAAACGATACATATGACCCTAGGGCAGCCCCTCACCTCAAATCCGCTATGAATACAGAATCGCCAAGAAGGCACATGTCTAAAATGATTCCAAGCAACAGGACGCTTTGAGCCTACATTCATTGAAGCCCACCAAGCATCAAGTATGATTTGGAATGTAAGCTCACTCAAATCGCGAATAAAAACATGTTCATCTCTGGAAGAGATTATAAACGCTGGCAACAAGGTATCAATAGATTTAGATTCCTACATTACGGTACGAATTCAAACACCTGGTGATTTGACTTTGGGAGACTGTTAAATGTTGCGTTATAGTAACGTAGAAAGCTGGTTCTTAAATTTTGACTCTAGAGCTAGAAGCAAGAAAAATGTCAGATCTGTGAGACATAGGATGCATATATGGGAAGTTGAATACAAGGACATATAAAGAAGACTAACTGTTAATAACTCCATTTATGAACCTTGCAGTACAGTTTGTTGCTGTGTAGCTTACTGAGCCCCCACAATAGCAGTTGACGCTCCGTTGGCAGACAGTTTTAAGATGCAGTTGCGATATCGTCACTTGCAGTTTTGCGATGGACGGCAGCCGAAAGTTCGACTATAGTTTAACTTCATTGCATAGCGCATTGATTGTCCAAGATACAAGACCAAAAATCGTTGAAGCTCAGTTGCCACTCATTGTTAGGAGGTTCTAGTGATATCATCTGTATCATTTTGGCCCATAAATGCGGCGGACAGTTCGATCATGGGTTAAAACCATTGCAAAGCTTTTTGATAATCCAAGATACAAGACCAAAAATCATTGAGGCTCTGTTGACGCTCATTTTGAGGAGCTACTAGCGATATCTTCATGAGAATGTTTCCCCATAGAGGCGGATGACAGTTCGGTTATCAGTTGACAACATTGCATAGCACTCAGAATATTCACTACGGAAGACCGAAAATCGTTGACGCTTTTTTGACGCTCCTGTTCAGCAGGCAGTAGCAATATCCTCGCTACCATTTTTACCCATAAAGGTGGTCAATACTGTAATTATGAGTTAATGTAGTTTCACAGCCCAGCGATTATCCAAGATGCAAGACCCACAATTGTTGATGCTCCATTGACACTCATGTCTAGGATGGGGCAATGAGCGTGTTGGTTTCCATTTTACCTACAAAGCTGGCCAATTGTTCCTCTTTGGAATGATATGACCATGCTGCCATTTGATTGCAGAAAGGGTAAGACCAAAAATTGTTGAGGCTCCATTGACGCTCACCTTAATGACATATTAACAGTCACTGGATGCTCAATCATTGCAGTCAAAATGCATATAGTCATAATTGACAGCCAATATCTCGTTTCTTGGTATAATCATTTGCATCCAACCGCTTCGAGGGCTTTCTGTTTCTGAGCCACCACTACATATGATATCTGAGCGATGAATAACGTAGCCTTATCACGTTACAGTGCTTTCAGCTGGCAATTACCAGCATATAGATCCATCCACTAGTTTTGGATTTATGTAGCCTAACTTCTTCACGTTTCCTTCTCCAGCTCCTTCTCCTCAATATCCACGACATACCATCAGCAATTATCAAAATCTCAACCAGGTGCGCCAGGTCTGGGTGGAGAGTAATGCAGTTGAATGCATGGATTGATGCATCATGAGGGCTGTCAATCATCTGGGTTCGTATTGCACAATGACCGCTCCATCTCCGACTGGTATGACATCACAGACTTAAGTCTTGTAAGTATATCTCGTCCCCAATTTAGGTTTTGCTTTCTTACTTAACCGTAATATGCAGGATGATATCAAGTCTGTTGATTTTGTATCAGGTTGATTTGGAGTCTACAACGTACCCATGGCCGGAACGGCCGTTGCGCACACACTGATTGATTGTCATGTGTTACAATTTGGTCACTACAATCCAGAAAAAACTGACACATAGCAAAATAGGTGCACAAATCACTTTCCAAAGTGTTACATCATCAAATTGACGATTTGAATATCTATTCATCCGACAACTCAGGAGCCGTCACCATTTCTTCGTCCCAATCCGATTTCTTTTTGGTTATTTCCAAATGACGCTATATGCAGGAGTAAATCAGTACGGATTCGACAGGCTTTGATTGTTTAAGCTGTGCCGAATTTGGTGCTGCGATGGGCGGGAGAGGCGTTAAGCCTTTGTTTCACTGAGGTTTCTCTGATCCCAGCCTCATTGGACTACTTGCCGGACGAGAAGTCTCTTGATGCATTTCCGATTGTCCTTAGACGATATGAAGATTCTGCATAAGCTCTCCAAATGTTGTCGGTGATGGTGTGGCTTCAGTCATGTCTGATTGAGGCTTGCCAACTGCTGGAATCATCCATTGGGCCGTCCCATACTTCATACCTCTCTCACGGCACAAGTCGGCCGCCTCCCTCCATCCCGGTGGTAGTAATCCATCAAGCCTGATCTGCTTCTCGGGAAAACTTTCCATGCGGTGCGGTACCATTTCGGGGATTGTGCCCATCACCCAGCCAGGTTCGTCATCATCGCTGAGGTTGTGAAGCGCTTTGTCATCTTCATCATCCTCCTTGGTTTCCCCATCCTCCTCAGTGTTTGAACTTGCAATACTGCTCGGATTGTCTCCAATAGCATTCCATATCTCCTCAAATGTTCCTTTGGCTTTCCTGTTGTTGATCCCGCCTTTTCAGCGTTTCTAACAACTTCCTGCTCTTGAATAATTCCTGTCACTGCATCCTGAACTTACTTTCTGGCCACAGCAGTCACTCTATCCATATGATCCTCGATCCATTTCTCTTTCTCTCCTTTGCTTAAAATGTGTGTTTCTCACCTTTTCTCCCTCAAAAGCTTCTATTCAGATCGTAAGTTGCACAATCCTCCCAATGCTCGGACTCTTTCTGCCTAGAAGCTGCTTTTGCCCGTATTGGCTTTATGACGTCGTCGTGTTGAGCGCCTGGTCCATTTGCAATATTTGCCCAATGGCAGTGGTGGAAGGTTCTTTTTCATAGCATTGACCGTTGAATCTTGTGTTGACCATGTTGTTGGGCGAGATGTCAGATGGTGCAAGATGTGGAACACCTGGAGGGAAGCTGCGTCTGTTATGCCACAGTTGTTATGTGTGATCAACTCAAACAAAGCACCATCAGCGTTTTGACCGTCACTTCATCGAGAAAAGTAATGCTAACTGTATAACATGACTCCATGATTAGTGTGCATTTCATGTAAGATCCTGGGGATCTCTTGAGACAAACATCACCAGACGTCTTTTCTGTCGAAGAATGTCCTTTCTATATCTACCAAACAAGTGATTTCGGCTGTCATCCACCTCAGTATATCAATGGATACAAGCAAACAACATCAGACCGAGTTCCTGCAAATCGCTGGACCGTTGGCATCCTGTGCAGCCTGGAGCTATACGCAGAGGACTTCGTCTTGAGTAGAACGTGCAAGCTCGCTGTGACTCATTCTGTTTTGACTTGAAGCTAGCTATATATTCCTCAGGATCTCCCAGATCTTTTCGTCATCATCTTTCTCACCTTTTCCATAACAGTAAGTCATGGCTCCACATACACCTCAGCCAGGTGGGAGTGGATCCCAATCGAGCCGAATGACAGGCGCTTTATCCAATGTGCCACACACCGAGACACAGAAACAACGCACTCACCAGTGCGTCCACTGCGCTATTGCCAATGCAGCCAGATGATATATGACCCGGGACGCACATTTACAAATGGTACGTAATACTGGAACCAGCAAGCATACAACGTAGTTTGAGATCGGATGTAAGTGGTTCCAGACCGAGGTAGACAGCCGTCAACTCACAATACAATATGCAGCTAGTGTACGTAGAGAGCTCCGTGACCAATTAATAGCTGCCTGTAATGGGAAACCTTCATGGTGGTCCAAGGCATTAGTCCGCACAGTCCGTGAAATTGAACATCGTGATGTTGTCAGCGCTGGGACTTTTGCAGAAGAATGTCTTGATGAAGGTCGCTGACAGTGCAGGCAACAGGCTTCTACAACCCTAGTGGAGGCTACGGAGTCATATATGGTTGAGGTATATGCTGAACCTCACTTTTAGAAGCAACTGATTTCTTGTAGGTTTTAAGCAAGTAAGCTAGTATGGCAAGGCATCGAGGTCGGGTACAACTAGAACAGTCCAACATGCGCGTTCACTTGAATATGGCCAAAATGGCCAAAGTAGAGTTTTCGAGTGCCACAAAAGGGGAAAGGCAACAACTTTTCAAGAAGGCATGGGCCGAGGTCCGAGAAGAGAAGAAGCACCGAGTCGACTTTCCTCGGTATACAAAGGTGAAGGCTACAAATGAAATACACCTGGCAATTGTTCAAGAAAATTAGACGGACGGCTGCCTTCCTTCCCATAATGGTACAGCAAAGAATCCGCAGACATGCTGAGGTCGCAAAGGCATGGGTGCACCTCAACCAGAATCAGCACCACCACCGACCGGAATGCCACCTGTGCTACATGGTGGTAATGTGGGACCTTCAAGTTCGGAAATCGATGGTGTGCCACCCAGATATGTGTATATGCATACTCCTGTTCCGAACACTTGATCATTCAGTCTTGATGCATACACCAAGGATCACAACCTCGGTAAAGATTTTACTTCTGATTTGGTGACTGATGAAGGAATATCCATTGCTTAATACACTTTCCGCTGCGTGGGTATGCAGCTGACATCCATTTTTCAGACGAGCATATCCTATTGTGCAAACCTGAAAGTGATGACAAGCATTGACCAAAAGGAACGGGATATTTGAATATTATTATCATCTACAATTAGTGGACACTTTCAAGTATATTTTAAAGGATCAATTTATATGGATTATTAAAGAACAATGTAGTGATAAAGGAGAAAGTCCATGAAAATGATAGAATGGCTGCCAAAACACCATTACTGATATTCTATGCCAGATTGAATTCTTGCACATTGCGGATACGCCTGTTGCAAAATGAGCGTCCATGGAGTGTGAACCATTTTTTGTCTTGCATCTGTTGTACGGTGTCCGGTGTCCTGAATCTCTCTATTTGACCTAAACTCACTGACTCTCGCTAAGTCTAATTGACACCTACACAAGAACTAAAGTGCATGCGGCTCCGCCGCGCTCAACCCTAAACCAGCCCACGTTATGACCGCACTCAAATCCGTCCCCACACTCCTCCAGGGCGGTATCACGACCGTAGTGCTAAACTCCAAAGAAAACGAAGATACAGCGTTGCCTGAAGCTCCTCCCAAACGACACCACGCCAAGAATTCCTCCCAAACAATCAACCGTGCCTGGAGCTCCTCCGAAGCAGACAACCATGCCTGGACCTCCTATCCTCTCGCTCGATATCTCTCTCTAGCAACCTTCACATCCAGCCGGAATAGCCCTCCAATCTGGCGTGCCACGCCCACAAGATTTCCTCGACCTTGACCTCGACCTTGATTTTGACCTCGCGCACTGTCTGTCGGGAATTTATCGTATATCTTGATTCCGTAGCCATTGACTGGGACAATCCGCAATCCCCGATTCATCAGCCGCGATTGTGACAGCGAGTTGTGTGCTCCCTCGATATGCAGGACGTTTCTCACAACAACCTCATGATTTCGGCGATATCCTGGCAGCCGAAGCCTCAATCACACGTCTCCATATCCGATGGCCTTGCCTGCGACCCTTCCAGCAAAGTCGTGAATTTCCTGCTGATCTCTTTTGGCATACTGCGTGTACCGTACGAACTCTTGCCGATCTCCGCAAATGTGAGAGGTGGTGGCACAATCCAAGTACCATCTCTCCTTCGATGGGCTCTCTCTGTTCGTAACTGTCATCCAATAGTTTTCAATAGATGTCGTTGTCGTCGCTGCGGCTGCGGCTGTCTCTGTCGGTGCTCCGCTCTCCACCGGTGCAGTGCTTGGACAATACCGTGCAATGTGCCCCACCTTATGGCATCTGTAGCACTCCTGAGTATGCCTGCGGCGATGGTTCTCACTCTCCGAAC
>Ga0307515_10007427_pt1 | contig 21669 bp, 22 predicted proteins | sample 17_EM_MG_FD_194513 | JGI IMG/M metagenome (GOLD analysis project Ga0307515, IMG submission 194513) | Populus trichocarpa ectomycorrhiza microbial communities from riparian zone in the Pacific Northwest, United States - 17_EM | ecosystem: Host-associated > Plants > Roots > Unclassified | place...
GTGATTGAGATGATTTCTTTCTCTATATATATGTCTATCTTCTTCTCTCTCTGTACGATAGACAGTTCAATCAATCATCATCTCTCTCACCCTCATTTGATTGTCTCATCAGACCCGAGTACTTGTGTCTGGTGCATTTGAGTACGGATGTCAATTGTTGGAACTTCTCCACTCTGCAATGAACTGTATGACGAGTTGAAGCGAAGCTATGCCGGCGCTACCAGCTGAATTGGGACGATCCCGCCCTGTCTAAGCCGCGTGGATGTGGTGTTGGAATTCTGCTCAACACCGCGCCCGAGTCCGCCCGACTGGCGGACAATTTTGTCATGCCGTTATGTATGTAGAGAGACCGGTAGATAGCAAAGACACGATATCGCTTCTGAACTTTCTCCAACCTGCTCCAGGTGAGTCTATTTCTACTTTCTCCAGCATGCTCCCAACCTCAGACTGTCTGTCTCAAGTGTGGTCACCGCCTGTGATTTAGCCCGAAGGCCCAAGATGCTGTTGAAACTGGCTGGAGAGTGGTTTCTAATTCTATCGAAGCTACTGGAAAAAACTGGAGAGTGCTATCTAATACTCTGAGTCATTTGTGCGGATATTATTCATATAAGCATATGGAATGTGTCTTTTTCGATTCTTATTGGTCAGAATTCTGTGGCTGAGTGGCTTAGTGGCTGATAGTGGCAAGTATAAACCACAAGAACTCAAATTAAAAACAACCCACCAATTTAAGTCTGCAAGTTGCACTCTGACAACAAAGTGTGATATATATAAAATGTATATAACTCTACCTGCTTTCACATCCCAGGTTGACATTCATGATATTTTTAATAGTGGGTGAGTAGTTGTGGATTAATACCTTTATTGTAATGTTTTTTGACAGTAGTATGCAGAGAATTTGCAATGGAGTAAATTGGCAACTGGGAAGTGAAATACAACCTATTTATGGATTTTTCATCCCTAGAACATGTTGTGATCAAAGCAAAACTTGGTGACATCATTGGATTTCAAATAATTCAAATCGCTGCACAGAAAGCTTCCTTTCAACTGACAATAGTAATTGCTCTAGCCATAGTACTAGTGTTAGCAACGGTTCCGGGTTACCCGGCTTCGGTCCGGGTTGGAACCGACCCGAAGGCCCCGGTCCGGGTCAGGAACCACCAAGTAACCCGACCCGCTCTGTCTTGGCGGGTTTGTTACCCGGACCGGACATAAACCCGCGGTTTTTTGGCCGGGTTGAACCCGGACCGCAGTTCCATATTACGGTTCCTGCAGCTTTGCCTCCAATTAAGTATTTGAGTTCTAATCGTATCATGACATGATCAGTATGCAGATTGTGCAGTTCTAGGAGCTCTTTCGCCTCCTTCATTCAAATTTGTGATCCGACTGATATTCGTTGAGTGGCTGTGAGAAAAGTGCCAAATACGAGCGAAAATCGCGGGTTTTCGATAGCGACTCCACGAATATTAGTTGGATCGCAAATCTGAAAGCGGGAGGTGAAAGAGCGGCTAAAACTGCACAATCTACGTATTCATCATGTCATGATACGATCAGAACTCAAATACTTAATTGGAGGCAAAATTGTGAACTTAAAATGCCGGGTTTTTGGTGGTAAAACCGGCCCAATTGGAACGGTCCGGGTTTTCGTGTGGTAAGAACCGTTGCAACGGTTCGGTTCCGGTTCCAACCCTAACCCGGAACCGTTCTAGCGGGTTGGAACCGTTGCTAACACTACATAGTACTAGTACCAACTTACCGAGACTTGGAGAGATATACTAGTGGGTTTGGAACCTGTACAGTGGGTACACTGTAGAAGATGGAGTTGAGTCTAAACAGGGTTGTGGAAACATCCATATTTTATCTCCACTACTTATATCAGCACAGAAAGCCAGTAGGGGGATGGTGGTGGTCAGGAATAACAGAGGTGGACAGGGTGATTGCAAGTGAATATATTTAGAAGACTCAGAAGTAGATAGGTACACCGGAAAAAAATGACATTATATAATGTATAACCCATAGAAAAGTGGTTTCTGTGATCTGAATCCATAGTATATTTTACGGATGGCAGTAAGAACTCCTATCACCCTGCACGTTGACTACATTACGATAATATACATCCAATTTTATTCGCTAAATAATATACATTATACTGTATTTGACGATACAGCCGATTACACTTCATTGTATACTCCCAAGTAGGCTCTTAAGATGTTCTTAAGTACACACCTGAGTATAATCTCAAGTATGCTACCAATTCCACTCAGTCACACATTCCAAGCCTGTTTGACTCTATATTCTGAAGTAAGCTCTCAAGATGCGTCCAAGTACACTCCAAGTATGTTTCCATGTATACCTCCAAAGATATTTTCAAGTACACTTCTGAGCATGCTCTCAACAACACTCCTAATTGCACATGAGAGTATACTCCCAGCCATTTATGCTTTTATGTTGGCTCTCAAGATTCTCTCACGCATACGTCCATGCGTGCTCCCAAGTATGTTCCCAATTGTATCACATAATACACTCCCAACCTACTTGGCGCTATGCTTTCAAGTTTACTCTCAAGAGGCAAGACAATTCCAATTTCACCTGACTATATGCTCCCATATATGCTAATTGGTATTTAAGTGAGTGACTTAAAGAGTTGCAGCCACCAGACACCAGGAGGAAGATCATGGATAGTAGGTAGTGGGGGGCATATTGTAGCAGAAATCATAACCTCAATCAATATTAAAGTGGGAACAATAACTTTATTGTGCCCACCATAATGAGATCTTGAAATACCTCATAGTTCCAGTATTGACAATCACAATTTTGGATTCGGCAGAAAAGTAGAAAAATGAATCTTAGGACTCAGATGTTCCAGTAAAATCTGCTGCGTGCAGCCTACAGATTGTTGGTATATGTATACACATTCAGTCCAGAGCTAATAGCGATGAAGATAGTATTGGTGATGGAGAACATAGTAACAGAAGGACTCAATCAAGTAGATTCAGTTCATCAACATTCGTGTAAAACCTCTCAATAACTAATACAATTCTATCACCAAGATGTATCGCGAGGAAAACTCAACTGCTCACAATGTTTGCATCTCTCAGCTGCAACTCACAGTCATTGCACTGTGATGCAGTCATCAAGCACGCTCTGAAGAAGGCTACAAAACAGGCTTATAAGCAGAATCTGAAGCAGGCTTCAGACTATGCTCTGATAAGGTGTTCAAATGCCAGCACGCTCTCCAGTGGACTCCATACTGCTATAACTGCCATGTAGTTAACATAGGTATACCTCCATCTCTGGCCACCAGTCTTATAAAGTTTCACTGAATGGACTACAGATGAAGATAAACTGCACATTGTGCAGAGGTCTACAGGAAGCTTGCTATGAGTAGTGCATGTACGCAGCTATACATAGTGCAGGCTGTGGTCAATTTGTACTTTTGCTGATGTATCATTGTACCACACAATGAAATACACACTTTATTTGTTCCAGCTCTTGGTTACATGTACTTATGTTGAGCATTATTGATCCATGCAATATGTGTGGTTCCTCAAGGCTGCTTGTTCTGTCAAATTCTGTCACCATATTCTTATGCTTCTTGAGCTAGAGCTGCTCCCTCCAGAATTCCCTTACAATGCTGCAAGATCTATGGTGGAATGTTGAAGATAGGCTTTCAACCTTCTGGATCCACTGAGTTACGACTAAAAATCCTAGGGTATATCACTGGCAGTCGAGTAAGTCATAGAGGCTCACTCCTTTTGCTTCTGTAGTCTCGATTCGTTTCCCCATTCCTCCTTTGCACCATAATGTCCCTCCACAGTAACAAACAACAGAGTGGCTGGATGGTCTATTTAGTAGACTATTCACCTGGATACAGACAGTTATTGATGTGGAGGGTGGCATGGCACCATATATGTCGTATTTGGTAGAGAAACCAGGTGGTGCATTCAACTTTTTTCCTTCACACAAATCAAGTCATAGATGTCACTAGATTATCTTTACATGATCTAGCACAGTGAAATGGCTGCCAGGACTTGATATCATATCTAGAAGTGTGCCCAACTTTTCGTACCCACCAAGCACTTGACAGCCAGGGGTAAGGCATTCCTGGGATGATCTATTTTGGTACGTCCAAAGGGCGGCGAAGCTGCCACCGTAACTTGTATTCACCAAGGCTCACTCACCATCCTCAACCTTGGGTATATTATGTTGCATGTGTACTTGGATCGTGAGTCTCAGCATTGACTGATGTCGCGTATGAGAATGAAAACTTGTATGAAGATGGTGGTTGTCTGAGGAAATGCATCAGGCCCAAGATGATGGGTCTCATGTCAGATAGAGTATAAGCATACGCATATGGAAGGTTGTACCTATACGGGCCTTTGGACCTCAAGATAGAGAGGATCTATCAAGTCAATCAACATGTCTAAGAAGCATCCAAAGTAACAGTGTATATGAAGGTATCCCTTTGCCGGTAACCGGGTTTGGGCGCACAGATGGGCCAGCTTTTCAAATACACATCACATAACCACAATCCAGCGAAATGCCCCCAGAATCAATAGAAATACTCTACATATGGCGAAATTCATGAAAACAATTTTGTTTGGGTGTGAAACATAAAGCCTGATTGCAGTCCTCACACATTATGCTGGTTTTCATACCATCTCCACTACCACCCTAACTTCTTCTCCACCTTCAAAGGAAAAAATCAACTCTAGTCTCCATCCAAAGCGGGGAATGCATTGCTGGTACCTTTCGGCTGAGGTGCAGGGGGGTGTCCTTGGTAACTTGGTTGGTAGGCCGTGGGGGCAGGGCAGATAGTGTGGGGGGAGCGGACAGGGTGATTTTCTGTGAAGCCCAAATGTGGGAGGAACTTTTCATTGTTGATGGACTTCCAGCTTGCAGAAGGTCATGCACAATGGAGAGACAGAAGTCAAAGTGATTGACGGTGAGCTCAATGTTTGCTGGCAGACCTCGAGTGATTATCAGATGGTTGATATGGGCTGTCTCCAGAATCCAATGAACAAGTGGATACCAATTTTGTCTGGATATGAGCTGTGTATGAAGATTGCTTCGATACTGGTCAGCTACATCCACTCCCACCCTGTGCTGGTTGTAGGTATCGCAAATAACAGGTATATTAAGATCGTTCTGGCGCTTTCCGGGAAGAAATTTGGACTTTGTTCTACTTGCATTCTTACTTTTGTTGCCTGGATGCTTTCTCATTCTCAGTCTGAGTGAATCCTCACCACTTAGAGGGTGGATTGTAGACATCATGGTAACAGGTGAACTGTCCATCCAGAGCAGGGTTGCAACCCCATCATTAACAGTTCCACTTCGAAAATGATATGGCAATTTGACATTCTTCCCAACCTTCAGCTCCTTGGGAAATCCTGAAAGCTCTTGCCTCCATGTGACTCATGCCCCTATCCCAATCTGACGAAGCTCTGCCAGTAAAGGCTATGTTTTGAAGAAGTTGTTCATGTATACATTGATGTAGAGATTTCGATGCCTCTGGCGCAAATGTCTGGTCAAGTGGTGAACCATCTTTCCAGTGTCTGTAAGCTGTAACAGATGGGATTCTACATCAAGAGGATCCCCTCCAACTGCATTTGATGATGGGTGGAACTCCCCGACATAGCCCTTCTCTGCCATCCAGAAATACCTATATCCTTAACTAGTTGACTTGTTTGGCATCTTTGCAATGTAAATTGACCTGCCAGTAAATAGAATCATGGCTTCTTCAATACTAACATTGCTGCCAGGTCCTCGGTACTGCTGCGAGAAATACTGCAGTTCCTCCAGTAGACTATCCACCTTTGCATGCCAAAAAGGTAGGCCTTCAAGAGTTTCAGTTGGTGAATTGTATGGAGACACATGAAAGATGCAGCGGATCTCCTGAAAGGTAGTCTTCCCAAGGTAGGCAGCTGGTGGTAATCCATCTTTGCAAAGGTAAACTCCATCCTTCATCCAGTACCTCTCAGAAGGGACACCAACCAGAGCGATATGAATTTGAATTGGCAGCCAATTATGCAGATCCTGAGCAGTACCTGGCTACCAGGAATGCTGCCACTCCTCCTCTGGCCGAAGAAGCAGCTGGTGGGCATAGGAGCTGGTGTTGCCTACAGGCTGTCCCATAATGGAGGTGGTAAGAAAGAGATTGAAGAATTGAATTTGAATAATGGGATCCAGATGTGGGAATGATAAGGGCAATCAGTTCCATGCTTTGTGAGGAGGGATAACTGGTTGTAATGGGTTGAATTTGGGAAGCTTAGGAAGATTGGGAAAAGTTTGAATCAGTTGTTTGAGACTTTTCTGTTAAAATATGGAAGGGGAGAACCGTGTGAATAGACTTAGGTACAGAGTGTAAAGAGAGAGAAAAGAAAGACTAGGAATATATAGTACAAGAAAGCAGTGTGCCTTGTGCCCTACGGCTTACAGTCAACTCCGCCATCAGTCAGATCTATTTATGCAACACCATCAGTCAGGTCTATTTATGCAACATTTTCTTGCACCGCTTGGCCGAGTGACCATCTATGATCGACACGGCTGGCTCAATATATGCCACATCTGAGGAGCTATTATTATACTCGAAGTTGAGCATTGCTGGTGGAGCTTCAGTAGTGAGTAAAGACACATTAGGTACAATGACAGGTTGATACTGTACCACTGTAGGTGGTGGTGGTGGTCGGGAGGAGGTGCACTTTGGACCAGAGTGATTATCCAGGATGCAACCCTTGGTACTTTGTTTTTTCACATTGTTTGGTTCAGATGGTGGAGATGAGAGTATAGGGGGTGGGGGTTTATAGTTGACATTAAGGTTCCAAGGTCTGAGGGCTTCTCTGCTCATGGTTGTTGTGCTTTGCTAAATGGGAAGTGGGAAGGTGGTTGCTGCTGGGCTGAAGGATGGTACTCTCACAATCTCCAAAGTACTGCTATTTATGTGCAACTCAGCACCAAAGAACTTGTCACACTGCCACAAGGATTTGTAAATAGAAGCTTCTACTAGTTATCTTTCAATTCCTAATATTCTAGGGGGGGGGTTTAACAGGGTGGCTGTGTTGTTATAAGCGACAAGGTGCAGCGTATGCGAAAGTGGGCCCTTCCGTGGGCCCAATACCGGCGAAGAGATACTTTTTCCCTGAGATAGTTTTTGCTCTTAGAAGGCAACCACTTCCGTACGATAGACAATCCAACCTCTTGTGCAATGATATTGTTCACCTCAGTCAGCTTCCCAGCACGGTTTCAAACAGTGTGGTCAACCCTCCCGTCCGACGGCGGGGGACGGTGGTGCCGTCCGAGTTCTTGCCAGGACGGACGGGACCGCAGAAATCCATCCGTCGCGTCTGAGTCTACAAATGCCGGCATGTCGGCCGATGACCGCCGGGGACGATAAAATCACCGTCCCCGGCCGACATCTGCTGTCCCCGGGCGTCATTGAGCAGTTATAGTTATATGTAGATGAAACCCAAGAACTTCACATATTTTGAACTTTGTAAGGCTTCTGGATACAGGCTGACATATGGGCTTATGAATATGGGGCTTGACGTATGGGCTGACATTCAAGCTTATGGTATGGGACTGGAGATACAGGCTGATGATGCGCAGCCGTATCTATCTATACATAGATGAACCGACTCCCAAGTATATATACAGCCTGCTTGGCGTTGTAGATACATACAATGGAGTCAATCAAGCGTCTACTTTGAACATATAGGAACTACTAGACACCTGCTCGTATAGACTCCGCTGTGGCGGGAAAATCCGTTTCTCACCACCACCACCACCCCTACCACCGCTCACCTTGGCAGAGGACTGAGCGACGGTGGGCGTACGGAGATACAGGAATGATGGAGACAGACTGGGCGACAGGGGGTGTACGGAGATACAGGGATGATGGAGACAGACTGGGCGAGGGCGGGTGTATGGAGATGGACGGAGCAACGGGGAGTATATATTCGGGAGACCCCGGCATAGATAGACTCTCATCCGGGCTTGCATCTCATCTTGCATCTCGTCTCGTATCATCTCATAACTTCTTATTGTACAACGAATTATACACTCCATCTTTCGCATCTTTTGATCTCACTTGCTCTTTCTGGGACTCCGTGTGGATCCACGCAATTGCGTGGAACCTCACAGCCTGGTAGTATCATACCTTCACACCCTCTTCCTACGCTCCTCGTGCCAGAACAGCTCTTTCTCACAAATTACGTTTGGAAAGCCGCAAGGGGTGCGGCGGAGTGTGATGATGGGCTCTCTGCCTTCTAGCTCCGTCGTTTCGCCACACCGCTTCTGTTGACTAAAGATTTAGTCTGAAAGGCCTATGAGTTTCTAGATGGTCAGCGAAGCTGCTACAACAGACTCGAGAGTGGTTACTAATGGTTACTAAGTCACTAAGTTGACTCATATATGATGAGTCACTCGCCACCTGCATGGCCACTGGCGATTTGTAATGTATGTTCAAGGTGGTTTCTCCACGCAACCTCAGTTTTTCTTCAGTATATAAAGCATAGATATTTCCGATAGTTTGAGAGAATAGACAGCCAGATTAGATCTTCTCCTCCTGCCCTGAATATCATCTCAACATCCTCATCAACTGTCAAACATGGACAACTTACCTGACGCTGCTCCTCCTATCACCCCAATTTCCTGCATGCTTGATGGGAACGATCCAGATGAATTCGATGACCCCCAATTCTCGGACGATGGATTCAGCCTTCTCAGCAGCGCACCAAACACCCTTTAGACACCATCCTTTGGAAGAACTAGCCATAATTCAGTTGAATCATCAGCTTCAGATACAACCGCCACCACTGGAAGTACCATATTCAAACGAAAGAAGATCATGCGAAAGAGTTATGTGTTCAACACCACCAATGGTAAAGAATATACTGCAAAGGATGGCAAGCTTCGCTGGCGGTGTTCCCATTGTACTCCATCATTTCAGCCTTCAATGGTCTTTAACTGACTGCTTCTGAGGTCCCATCACTAGAACAGCACAAACCTTCGCAGTTACCGGCACCAAGAATATGATCGACCACTTGACTGCGATACACCAAATTGATAAGAATGGACCTATGGATTGGAAAGAAGCTATTACGCAACGAATTGACCATGCTTTTAGAAAGACACAACAGCGAATTGACATCAATATTGATATGTTTAAACAACTTTTACTTTGATGGATTATACTCAACCACATCACCTTTCGTCAGGTGGAAGACAATGCATTTCGTTATCTACTATTTTATTTACTGGCATGTGTAAGTTCTTCTTTTACCCATGGGCCATTACTGTGTGGGAAAAGCGGTGCCTATGATTGTAACTAATCCGAGTCAATTATCAGACCGCAGATCACACTTCCCTCAGAATTGCTCTGCCGAAGTCAAAGAATACCATTCGATCGTGGATAATGACCATCTATGAATTCTCCAAACTCCAAATTGTGACGGCACTGGAAGATCTGCCCACTGGAATCCACTTCAGCTTCGATTTATGGACATCAACAAATCATCGAGCCCTGCTTGGTATTGTTGCACACTGGGTTTCGTTGGAAGGAGTACTGAAAAATACAGTGCTTGGATTACGGCGGTTTCGTGGAAGGCATACTGGAGAAAACCAGGCAGAGTCATTCTGGGCAATTGCTCAAGAATTCAAAATCGAGGGAAACATTGGGTACTTTACTCTGGATAATGCCACAAACAATGATACAGCCATGCGATGTATAGCTGCGAAACTACAGGCAATGGGCATTCAATTCGATCCTATCAAACGCAGACTTCGATCCTTAGGCCATATCATCAATCTCGTTGTCAAAGCATTTCTTTGGGGAGATGACCCTGAGACATTTGAACGAGAAACGGATACACTTCGGAGTATGGATGATGAGGAGGCTGAACTCCAACTATGGAGAAAGCAGGGTCCACTTGGAAAATTGCACAACATTATAGTATGGATTGGACGAAGTCCTCAACGCAGAGACAAATTCGAAGACAAGGTTAGGCAATTACATCCCGAATCAACATCTGCAGCACTAGTTCATGGAAACGAACCTCGATGGGGTGGTGATTATGATGAGCTGGTCCGCGCCCTTCTACCCAGGGAAGCACTTGAAGCGTTTGTGTCAACTGCAATCCGTCACAATTTGCATGGAGAGCGGAACTCCTTGCCAAATGCTCTGAAACATGATGAACTGAGCCCAGAAGATTGGGTCATCTTGACTGAGATAATGCAGTTTCTACAACCATTCCGCAAATGGCAGCTCATGCTCCAAGGCTATCAAACACAAGGAGCACTCTACGATGTGTTTCCAGCTATGGATGAGCTTTTGCTTCACATGGAGGATCGAAAGGCTGCCTATACCGCCCTGCAATCGGATGAAGTTACTCGCCGTATGATTACCTCTATCAATACTGCCTGGGTACTGCTTGATAAGTACTACAAGACAGTTGATGAAACATCAGTATATTATAGTGCTATAGCATTGGGACCTGAACACCGGGAAAAATGACCTTACGCGATGCGTAACTCATAGAGAAGCTGTTTTTGGGACGGTTATTCATAGCATATTTGACGCGTGGCACTATGAGGTCCGATGGACCTACGAATTGACTAGATTACTATGATACGCATGCGATTTTGTGCTCTGGATACTATACATCACGCTGCATACAACTTGAAAGCAAGCTGCCAGATGGACTTCATTGCACGCTCCTATCTACGCTCTGAAGTACACTCCTGATTGCACTCGATTGCACACTCCCAGCTGCTTGACTATATGCTCCCAATTGCTCTCGATTGCACACTCCCAGCGAGCTTGACTATACGCTCCCAATTGCTCTCGATGGCACACTCCCAGCCTGCTTGACTTACGCTCCCAAGTAAGCTCTCAAGACGCTCCCAAGTACACTCCGAGTTTGCTCCCAAGGACACCTCCGAGTACGTTCTCAAGTACACTCCCGGGCATGCTCTCAAGGACGCTCCCAATTGCACTCGATGTCACACTCCCAGCCTGCTTGACTGTACGCTCCCAAGTAAGCTCTCAAGACGATCTCAAGCACACTCCAGAGTACGGTCTCAAGTACACTCCGAATTGCACTCGATGATACTCCCAGCCTACTTCGCTCTACGCTCCCAAGTGAGCTCTCAAGACGCTCTCAATCACACTCCCGAGCATGCTCTCAAGTACACTCCCAATTGCACTCGATGTCACACTCCCAGCCTGCTTGACTGTACGCTCCCAAGTAAGCTCTCAAGACGATCTCAAGCACACTCCAGAGTACGGTCTCAAGTACACTCCCAATTGCACTCGATGACACTCCAAGCCTACTTGGCTCTACGCTCCCAAATACAATCTCAAGAAGCAAGACACTCCCAATCTCACTTGACTATATGCTCCCATGTATGCTCCTGTGTGCTCGATCCAGAGACTTGCTGAGTTGCAGGCGCCAGGCACCGGGAGGCGTGAGGCTGGTGGCGGGTGGCGGGTGGCCGGTGGTGGGTGACTGACGGCGTATGGTGGCCGAAATCATGACGTCGGTCGATATCATAGTCTGAACCTTATCTTTAGCATGGCCACCGCGACCAGATCTCACGATGCCTCACAGTCATGGTGTTGACAATTGCAGCCGTAGATTCTGCAGGAAAGGTAGACAACTCGATCTTGGGTGAGCAGATCTCCGACTCAGATTTTCCAGAGGAATCTTCTACCTGCTTCCCACCAATTTTGGGCGTATGTGTGCGCATTCGGTCTGGGGCTGCTGGAGATGATGGCGATGGCGATGGCGATGGCGATGGCGATGGCGATGGCGATGGCGATGGCGATGGCGATGGTGTTGGTGATAGTTATAGTGATCATAGTATCAGAAGTACTTAGACAAGTTGGTTGGCAACGTCAATGTCAGCATCAAAGCTTCTACAGACTTAGAGCCTTCTACTAGCCAAAGCTTCCACAGACCTAGAGCCTTCTATTAGCTAAAGCTTCCACAAACTCAGAGTTTTCCAACAGCCAAAAGCTTCCCGTGGAAAACTTTACTCCTTCCGAATATGCTCCTGCCTGCTCGATCCAGAGACTTGCTGAGTTGCAGGCGCCAGGAACCGAGAGGCAGGTGGCGGGAGGCGGGAGGCGGGAGGCGGCGGCGGCCGAAATCATGACATCGGTTGATATCATAGTCTGAACCTTATTTTTAGCGCGGCCACCGCGACGAGATCTCACGATGCCTCACGGTCATGGTGTTGACAATTGCAGCCTGAGATTCTACAAGAAAGGTAGACAATTGGATCTTAGGGAGAGCAGATCTCCGACTCAGATTTTCCAGTGGAATCTACTGCTCGCTTCCCACCGACTGTTGGTGTATGTGTGCGCATGCGGGTCGGATGGTGATGATGGCGATGGTGATGATGGCGATGGTGATGATGGCGATGATGATGGTGTGGGTGATGGTGATCATAGTACTAGAAGCACTTAGACAAGTAGGTTGGCTACGTCAACGTTTGGATCAAAGCTTCCACAGACTTGGAGCCTTCTAGCTTCCACAGACTTAGAGCGTTCTAGTAGCCAAAGCATCCACAAACTCAGAGTTTTCCATCGGCGAAAAGCTTCTTGTGGAAAACTCTACTCCTCCTGATGCGAGGCTCTCTCAAGCAGGCTCTCAAGCAGGCTTGCAAGCAGGCTCTCAAGCAGGATCTGAAGCGGACTCTCAGCGATAGTGCACAGTACCGGTATAGCAGCGAAGACTGCAGGGACTGAAGACTGGTATAGGTCCGTGTCCCGCCGCCAGCTGTATATAGTTCCATAGGCCCACGCGCACATCTCTATGAATCGACTATAGACGACTATAGGCTGCGCGTCGCGCAGGGGTCCACAGGAAGCTTGTTATGAGCTGCGCGTGTGCGCGTGTGCGCGTAGCGCAGTCTATAGTCGATTTGCACTTTTGCCGATGAAATGAAGCTGCAGTGGTTCCGGGAGGAATGGCAAGATCGACCAATTTGGATTGAGGGAGCGGAGACTGCAGTACAACATCATTCGGCAACAGAGTGTCAATTGAAGGGAACACCACTACGTTCCGCTGGCGCTGGCCAATCAACCCCTACGATTACAGTAACAAATGATACCAATATTGTTCCAAACTGGAAGTCCAAGAAGAGGCAGCGTCAGGCAGCAGACTCTGTGGATCAATTCGAACGATTTCAGGAGTGGAATGCGGAGGATGATCTACCAAGTGGTGCTCTTCAATACTGGGTTGACAGACTTAATGATCCACGCCAGTCATTAGTTGCCCATATGGGTGTTGAGCTCATGAGTATACCGGCAATGTCAGATGAACCAGAGCTTCTATTTAGTAGTGCTAAATTACTTATTACTGACAGACGGAACCGATTGGGAGATGATATTATACAGGCCTCTGAATGCCTTACATCATGGGTGCAGCAGGGCTTAGTCTTTGGAGCATCAGAGTCAGATATAGTTCGAATGGAGCAGATGTTGAAGGATCTTGCTTCGAGGTCAGCAGAGTAGTTATAGCAATTTATATTATTTTTATGGTGTACATTGAACAAGGTCCATGGATGTCGGTAGATGACCGCCGGGGACGGCACTGTTCCGTCCCCGGCCGTCCTTGCCGTCCGTCCCCGTCCGTGATCCAAATGTCGGCAGCGTCCCGGGGACGGACGGACAGTTGCCGTCCCGTCCCAATCCTGGGTGATGTCGGACGGACGGGACGGTTGACCACACTGGTTTCAAAGCGAACTAGAGTTTTGCCCAATATGGCTAGACCAATCGGTTCCAATCTCCCGTTTGCGTTTCGGGTTACCGTCACCAAGTGCACCCCAATGGTCTCAACGGTCTTTGGGTGAACCAGTCTAGACTGGATCAGTCTGGGTTTAGTCCAGGTCAGTGCGGGGTCATTTTGGACTGGAATCGGATCAGCCTAACATTTTGTTCTAGTCCATTCACGGAAGTGATTCCTCCGCGGAGAGACCGGTCCATTCACGGAGTCCCATCCTCCGGGAATGGACTAGTTCATTCGCTGAGTGTACCCCACATTCGCGGGTCAACTGGTTCATTCGCAGAGTGTACACAGTTTATTAATTGCTCTAGTCAGTTCACGGAGGATGTCAGTTCGCGGAGTGACCGGCCAGTTGGCGGAGTCCCACCTTCCGCGAAAGAACCAGTCAGATCAGCGCTCCGAGAACTGACTGGTAGGTATATGTGGTTGATTATGCTCAACCAAAAATAACAATTACTCTATACACTTGATGTATACATGAAATATGCGTAATTCATGGTTCTTTCACCTCCTAGTCTCCGATCCATCGTATCGTTCATATTCACCATACAGTTGTGGAAAACATCAATTTTCAGCGTTTCTTGGGTGTTTTTTAGAGACGCTCTATCGATTTTAAACATATCGTAAATCGAAGACCGGAAGGTGTAACAGCCATCAACTATGTATACTTCCTGTATACATCTCTTTGTGATCAGATGTCGTCCAGACTGAGTGAGCTTTGTTTTTGCTGGCTGGCAACCAGACCAAACACGTCATGTGGACTACAACGCCTAATTCAGAGAGTAGGATCCGAGCTTCGACGCGAAATTGTAATCTTCTCATCGTTTCAGCATGCCCACATGTTTGATCCGTATTTCGCACACTATTGTTAGGTTCACAGAGTAGGGCGGGTATAGATGACTTGTTTATTTCTATCAGCATAACACCATCCAGGTTGATGCATTGGTGTAAACACTATAAGGCCCTGCAGCGGTATAAACCGGATATGGAGGTCCTACGACTACAGAGGGCGGGCATTTTTAGTATAGAAAGTTGAAATCTTGGGTTAGGCATGCTCGCATGGTTCTGCTCGGACAAGATCGAGGGTTGGGAACTTAGGAAGCGAATGAAGACAGTAAGAAAGGTTGTGAAAGGAGACCGGCTTAGAATGAAGAGAAACTGCTGATGATTGTGAAAAGCTGAGAAAAGAGATATGCTTCGAAAGCGGTGGAGAGCCCTGAAATTTGGGTGTACTTTCAGAAATTTGCACCTTTTCTAGCCATAATCCGAGTCGATCGTCTGAAAGGTTATGAAAGCTGAGACAGCGGAGGAACGCCTTGGTAGTTCTGGTGGCTTTTGGAAGTTTGTGATCTTTGAAAGTTGTCTTGAATCGATTGTGTTTATGTTCTGTTCCGTTGAGATTAAATCTATGTTCTAGTCCATTCACGTACACTCAGCCGGCTCTATCCAGCCGAATTCAATCATATGTTCAGCGCAGCGCAACTGTTTCAAAGCGAAAGTCGAGTGCACACTTCACTGTCATGGCAGAGATGGTGGTGCCCAGTGCACCAATACTGGAGCTTCTGCAGCGCCATCTGGTACTTTCAATCCCAAACGAAACACAAGAACAGCTCCACCGGAGCCAAGTCGCAATGAAAAGCGCGATCGAGCAAACACACGGGAAGATGCTTGCAAGCGTACACATCCCACATCGGCGGAGGATACTGCCAATGATAGCAGCGATTTGATAGAATTGGATACTGAGGATGGTGCAGTTCTCGAGGAGGAGGAAGTCACGGGGGAGGAAATGGAAGAGGGAGAGGGCAATGAGAAGGAGGAAAATGAGGAAGAGGGAAATGAGGATGAGACAGTTTCAAACGATGACATGGAGCACAATGTAATAGTAGTTGCGCCAGGACGTCCGATTGTAGGGATTACGATGATGTACAGAGGGTTTATAATTTTTGATCGACTCCGCGAAAGAACCGGTCAGTTCACGGAAGGTAGGCCTCCGTGAAATGAATGGGTACTCCGCGGAGGAGACGCCTCCGTGAATGGACTAGGACAATGTATGTCTAAGTCTAAGGTGATACGAAGTCTACATCATACCTACACTTGGCGGCCATCAGGAACCCTAACCCAATACTATCAGATATCCGCACTTAAACCCTTGAAAGCTGCGGCCAGTTTCACGATAGATGTTTTATGACTTGACTATGCAAGATAGTGTACTTTTCACATTCACTACTTGACACAAGTCAGATACAGAGACCGTAGAGCGTTTTCCTTCATTATTTAATGTGTCTATCTATTCCCGGAACCATTTAAAGATTCTTAATTGATTAAGTCACCTTTACCTAAGTATACCTTAGATATAATGAAATTCTGGAGTTCCCGTCGGAGACCGACGGAGAGTCGAGTGGTGTGTTGCAATAGGGGCCATACCGAGCTCACCGGTACACCTGCACTCCCACTCGGCCACTCTCAACTCACTACTCTGAGCTCCACTATCGGCTGCCCTAGGTGACTAAGGAGATATCCGGACTCTCATAAGGAATAGTTGTAGCTGTAGATAGATTAAGACATTTCATAAATGTCGCACAATTCAACAGACACCGTGCTCTCTAGTGCGCAAAACACCAGAATTCTACTTGTCGGATTTTCAATTTCTAGACACCGCACCATAAGCGCCCTTGGCGGCACATCAGTAAGTATACCTTACATTAAGCTGGATGATTATTGAACAAGACATGCTTATCAGACACGTGTGTAGATAGGGCTGGTAGCCAATAAACACCCATCGCCTCTGCGACGAATGAAGATTTAGCAGTGAGGCGCATTTGACCAGGATGTTTTGAACCCACCTCGTAGAAAGTTTGCAGCGCCACTGATGTAAAGACATTTTTAAGTACAGTAGAGAACTAAGATCGACTCAGTTTAAAGGGCTTTATCGACCTTAGTTATTCAAATTAAAATATCTGTTGTAGTTGAGGCGCTAAAAAAGTCGGAGTTCAGATGGTCAATAAAATTGCGTGTGTAGTTTTGCAGATGCATTGTGGAATGCTCGCACCCAATGTGTTCAAATTTGAGGCTGTGGTTTCTTAGCTAGTTGATTTCCTGCACGACGTTATGCATTCGGCTGTGTGCATCTAAAAGTACATGCCCACAAATTTTCTCACAGCTGCCCGGAACGCACAGCCCCGAGTGCAGGCCACGTATCTTGCCACAAATAAACGCATAACAAATGAAATTAACTGCACATCAAATCTTGCATACGCTCTCCACCAAACAAAAAATTATATTCCTAGCAACCTCCATAGCCCCCCTGAAATATCCGAAGCAACTTGCCTGCCATATGCTCAGTTTTGGTGTGTGTGTGCGCAGCGATATGATGGTGTGACTGTACACGTGTAGTAACACCTACTTAAAGAGAACTGTAGCTCGCCCTCACTCCGCTCGCTCGGTAAAGCTAGTCACCTCTACCGGCGGATCACGGAAATTACGTGTTAATTCTCACATCAAATCAAGCGACCTAACTCAAACCTCCCCTATGACGCAGGAAAGAAAGCGGGATAGGTTGTTGCGTCGTCTCCAATTCTGGCCGAGTACGCCACCAACTCCGGATGCCGTCGGATCGCCATCACGTATTTCCTCCGTAGTTGCATCCAGCTCCTCTATCCTCACCGCCGGAATAGGTCTCGGTTCACCTCCTGAAATACCCACCCCACCCCCGCGTTCAGTACAACATCTCCCTACGCCAACCTCATCTCCAGCGCACCCTGTGGATGTAAATGCCGATCTTTATATTGGACTAGATCCATTATCTGGATCCGAGCAGATATCCGTCATAAGCACATCCGTTGGTACCGCACGTAGCGAGGCGGGAAACGAAGAACAAGCCACTCATCCTGAGAGCAAGACCGAACCGCAACCTTTGTGGGTTCAGGCATTCAGCCAACTGTCCGCCGCGGACTGCAAAACACTGACACCATTCGTTCCAAAGCCCGGTTGCGGTGACACTACTACGTCAGCGGTGGAGAGTATTCGAACGCAAATGGAAGATGCTGTGAAGTCTAAGCGAGATAGGGCTTGGAAAATTACATGGCGGGGCGACGATATTGTGCTACGCGACATTGCGATGAAAATCATGCACTGGGTAGACAAGTTCAAGCAGATTGGCGATATCGTCGTTCAGTACGATCCTGGACATGCTGCATTGCCTTGGGCGGCATTCAGGTTTCTCCTACAGGTGTTATCATTGAAACCGCCTGATCAAACTCTACGGTTGCTAACTGTCAGTAGGTCATCCTCGCTAGACAGGACACGGCGGATGCAATTCTTATCGGACTCGAGAAAACTAGCAACATGATTGACCGGTGCGCCGTGTATGAGTCTGTCTACCTTCAAGACTCCAATACACCCGGAATTCTTGAGAAGGCGATATTGAAGCTCTATACCGCGATACTGAAGTTCCTTGCAAAGGCCATCGAGCTTTCGAATAGTGAGTGCTTAATCAAAACTAGATGACCTTGTGACAATTATTGATTTTTCTCTTCCCTAGAAAATATTCTACAGAGCGTATTTACTATGGAGGAACTTTCACAATTCCTTGGAGACATTGAGAAACAGGAGATTGCTGTTGAGCATGATGCCAATGCTGTTGGGGCTCAATGTATTTCACATAGTTTTGTAGCCCACGTCAACCTCAGCAACTAACCGGGACTGTACAGACACAGCGGGAGAGTTAAGTAAAATTCAAACATTACTTGACGAGGTGCGCACATCTTCGACACGGTTTGGGGATAATCTCGCGAACATCAATCACATTCTCGAAGGTATGATCACAAATTATCCATACTGCTGCAAGTAATGATCGTTATCTCACTCGTAACAGTGTCCAATAGGTCTCAAATACTTGAATGGATATCTACAATCCCGTACGCGAGCCATCACAAACGTATCAGCGAGGGGCGCCTGGACGGCACTGGAGAGTGGCTTCTTGCAAAGAATGAATACCAGGACTGGCGAGCTTCTAGCGCATCAAAGCTTTTGTTGTTACGAGGTATTCGTAAGTCACCGATTCTTAACAAATCTAGGCTCTTAACAGAGTTGAATCCCAATTTGCTGACCGGCTGCTCAACAGCTGGAGCTGGAAAAACGTTCATGGCGTAAGTTGTATAGTGCTTCTTCGTCTTGCATTGTTCTGATAGTAGCTGGTGAAGGTCTAAGATAATTGACACCTTTGTGGATGAGCTCCCACAACATAGCACTACAGAGAAGATTGCATATTTCTATTGCAATCGAGCTGAAGAAAACCGCCGCGATCCTGAAAGTATAATAAATACACTTATTCAACAGCTCGTTCAGGTTGATGAAAACCGAGTTTTAAAGCCAGTTGCCGAAATCTACATAGATCGCGAACAGAAGGGGCAAAAGTCTTCGAAACTCACCCTAAAAGAAAGTCGGGAGCTGCTCATCAAAATCACTGATATCTATTCTCAAACAAATATTTTCCTTGATGCTTTGGATGAAGTCAAACAAGACATACGCATTAATTTGATAGAGGCGCTCAGACTAGTTATCGAAACGTCGAAAAACTTGGTCAAGATTTTCGCTACGTCTAGGAATGACCCTGATATTCTAAAAGAGTTTAGCACATTCCCCAGGATCGATGTGCAGCCTGAAGATCATGCCCGAGATATTGATAGGTTCATTAAGTCGACAATACAGCATAATAAGCAGTTACTTCTCGGTGCCGCAAGCGATGAGCTTCAACGTGAGATATGTGACGTTCTTAGATCTCGATCCAAGGGAATGTGAGTCAAATACAACTGCAGCCAGATAGCGCTGTGACTGATGGATTCCTCTTAGGTTTCAGCTCGCTGCAGCTCAAATTACTTTCCTTTGCCAAATGGATACTGAGGACGATATCAGAGCCAGTCTGAAAGATCTTCCAAAGAGTCTGACAACAGCATACGACGAAATTTACAATGCAATTCGTGCTCAGAAAGGTCGCGCGCCTACGCTAGCACTAAATACCTTCCGTTGGGTCAAGTTCTGCTATGAACCACTAGCATCGAAAACTCTACTGGATGCAGTCAGGGCCCAGGTTAGCAACACCGGAGAGTACTCACAATTTGGACCAATAACGACGGACACAATATTGAAAGTTTGCCAAAACCTAATTATATGGGATGAAACCCTGGACACTTTTCGATTTGCACATCTCTCAGTGGACGAATATTTGGAGACAAAGCTTGACGAGGACGACTGTCAGACATATATTACGGAGACCTGTCTTTCCCTCTTGTGTACACCGAACTATTCTGAAAAATACGACCAAACGATCAGCACCGAAGAAGGACAATACAAAAACCGCCACTTTTTGCTCTATGCGGCAGCTTTCTGGCCGTGGCACTTCTTTCGCTACGAAGCGCTAAAGGATTCCGACTCCGAAGCGTTGATGGAGCTGTGGGGGAGACTTACATTGCAGACCAACTATAGCAAGTGGCTAAACTATCACCGCATGAGTATTAGGACGAGGTGGGCTACGAAACAATTTTGGGTGAAACTGGGTGCTTTTGCAAATGAGCAAACATCCTACGACCCGTTATTCTGCGTTTGCATCTTTGGCTTCAGTCGAAGGATCAGAGATTTATTTGAATTACAGCCCAACACCAATGCCACAGATATAGACAAATTACTTGCTTACGTATGTCACTTTGGATACCTGGATCTTGCGCATTACCTACTGTACAAGGGCGCCGACGTCTCCGCTGCCGACCAGCGCGGGTCGACACCATTGCACATTACTTCGCGCGACGGACACGAGGCGGTGGTACGGCTGCTGCTGCGCAAGCGCGCCGACGTCTCCGCTGCCGACGAGCACGGGTCGACACCACTGCACCTTGCTTCGCTGAACCGACACGCGGCGGTGGCATGGCTGCTGCTGGACAAGGGCGCCGACGTCTCCGCAACCGACGAGTACGGGTGGACACCACTGCACCTTGCTTCGCAGAACGGACACAAGGCGGTGGCATGGCTGTTGCTGTGCAACGGCGCCGACATCTCCGCTGCCGACAAGCACAGGTCGACACCACTGCACCTTGCTTCGCGCTACGGACACAAGGCGGTGGCACAGCTGCTGCTGCTCAACGGCGCCGACGTCTTCGCTGCCGACAAGCACAGGTCGACACCACTGCACATGGCTTCGCAGAACGGACATGAGGCGGTGGCACGGCTGCTGCTGGACAAGGGCGCCGACATCTCCGCTGCGGACAAGCACGGGTTGACACCACTGCACAATGCTTCGCGGAACGGTCACGAGGCGGTGGCACGGCTGCTGCTGGACAAGGGCGCCGACGTCTCCGCTGCCGACGAGTACGGGTCGACACCACTGCACATTGCTTCGAAGAACCGACACGAGGCGGTGGCACGGCTGCTGCTGGACAAGGGCGCCGACATCTCAGCTGCGGACAAGCACGGGTCGACACCACTGCACATTGCTTCGAAGAACGGACACGTGGCGGTAGCACGGCTGCTGCTGGACAAGGGCGCCGACATCTCAGCTGCCGACAAGTACAGGTCGACACCACTGCACATTGCTTCGAAGAACGGACACGAGGCGGTGGCACGGCTGCTGCTGGACAAGGGCGCCGACATCTCCGCTGCCGACAAGCACAGGTCGACACCACTGCACAATGCTTCGCGGAACCGACACGAAGCGGTGGCACGGCTGCTGCTGTACAAGGGCGCCGACATCTCCGCTGCGGACAAGCACGGGTCGACACCACTGCACATTGCTTCGCGCTATGGACGCAAGGCGGTGGCACGGCTGCTGCTGCGCATGGGCACCGACATCTCCGCTGCCGACAAGCACGGGTCGACACCACTGCACGATACT
>Ga0307515_10007428_pt1 | contig 21666 bp, 29 predicted proteins | sample 17_EM_MG_FD_194513 | JGI IMG/M metagenome (GOLD analysis project Ga0307515, IMG submission 194513) | Populus trichocarpa ectomycorrhiza microbial communities from riparian zone in the Pacific Northwest, United States - 17_EM | ecosystem: Host-associated > Plants > Roots > Unclassified | place...
ATGGCTCCGTCGCGGCGCTCTGATAAGATAATCGCACGTCGTTTTAGTCGGTTGACGTTGGCGCGCAAAGCTAACCGTACATCCAGACCTCGTTGGAACAGGCACCTCCCTTGACTTCACTCAGGAAAAATTTCCGGACGCAGGGGTTAGGCTTCGGAAGTGCCATCGTGATCCAGGGACGAGAAAAGACCACAGAAAACGGAGAAGTAGGTCAACCATCAACGTCATACTCTGAAAGCATTCCATAACACTGACGTGGGCTCGCGTTTAGTTATCGCTCACGTCACAAAACTACCCTGTGGTCAATACGAAGGTCCATCAATCATCAACAACAGAGCTGTTCCATTCCTCCAGATCCCTTTGGTCCTCCGCCCAGGTCGACTAATCCCATATTGAGGCCGACGGTGTTCACTTCGGTCAAACCGACATACCTATCGAAGTCGCTCGGAAACCTCTCCCCGTATTTGAATCATTGGAATATCAGCGAGGAGGTCGGGGGGGGGTTGCATCCTCGGGGGCAGATTACTTCGGAATTGGTCCGGTATACACGACCTCCACCAAGCAGGTTACAAGCTCACTACTGGGCCCGAGGAATCTTGGGGACATCCTGGTAGCACTCGATAACATGGATGTCAAATCAGTGGTCATCGGTACGTTATATCAACTAATTCGCGATAACACCATACCCATATCATTATGTATCCAGGTGGGACCAAGTCAACGAACGCAGTCCGCATCTTCACCCCCCTCCCGATCCATCACAATCTCTAGCAAGTCGCTCGATGCTCTCGCTGTTGTCAGCGACATCGTTGTCTCTCGCGAACCACTGATAGCCGCCTAGACGTTATAGTCCATTTCAAGGCATCTCGGGCCAAGTTATCTTCCCTTGATGATTACACCACCAAGTTGTTCAGGGACAGTATCAGGGAAGCCTTGGATACTTCCGAGAACTGCCGCCCTTATTTCATCAGCTGCGGTACGCCCAGCTCGATTCAAAGCATCTACTGATGATCGAGGAAGGTCACAAATGTCGTGGCCACGAAATCAGCGGACGCGACGATTTCGCCTCGCAAATTACGGCCACATTCCCGGAAGAGATGGAGGACCTTTCAAAAATCCCCGGCGGTTTGTCGATAAAATTTTGGACGCCGACCAGCCTGGAAAGAATGATTGTGGCTGGTACGGACTCATCACCACTTCCTGCTTCTCAGAATCCACAAAGCATCAAAGACAAAGCGCAAACCCAAATAGAAAGCCTATTTTCGATCCGGTGTGTGGGTGCCACATCCTTTTGTAAGCGTGCGACTGCAGGTACGCTTTGACCTCAGTTAACCCAGTGTTTCAAACCGATACCTTTCTCGAGAACTCTCGAATACGCGGCAAGCCACTGATCGAGGGCAGTACAGCAGAAAATTGGCGCCCTAGGCAATTCTCCCGAGGTTAGTAAAATTCCATCGACCAACACCCCGGCACATTTGCTCATCGTTTTCTGGTTTCACGGTATGAAGGTACGATCAAAAGACGTAGGCAGTGCGGGGTCTGGGTTTACGGATCCCGGGTCTACTGTGCGATCCCTGGCACTCAAAGAGCGTGAGTGCACGATCAGAGCCGCCTGATGTCTCGGATCTCCTTATCCTTTCTGGAATGTTTAGGCACCATCGTCGGCATGACGGAGACCGTGGATTGCACATCCGATGGTACCAATGTCGTACGCCTGAAGAACGGACACCCTCGGAGAGGTAGTTGGGTCCGGCTGCATGCCAGCCGGGACCTCCATAGCTATATTCTGTGGGGCCTTGAGCATGGCTGCAGAGGCAGAGTAGGAGAGGGCGCCTTTGAAGCCACTAGCAGACGGTGATATGTTCGTAGCAACGATCGCAGGGTGCGTAGACTGGGGTTTTCTTTCCATTACCCCGATTCATCACTGGCGTCATAAGGAATTCGGCAGTTGCCGTCGTGCCTGAAATCGCGGCGCTACGCCGCAACGTGCAAGGACCGGGGTCCTTCCTGCCCTTGTCGACTCACGCCGGAGGTGCTGAGTGAAAAAATAAACAGAAATCGCATCATGATTTATCCCTACTGCACGTCACCTGAACGCTATTGTACATGCATGGTATCGGTGCCAATACGTTTCCTATTGTCACGCAAGAACACGAGAGAAGGGCATTGCCTTAGTGGGCTGTAACCAATTCTTTTCGTCGTACGTGGCGTGTGGAGGCGAATCAATCATGTGAAAGGTATATGCAAATCGGGTGTTCGGACTTAGGTTCTTCTCGCTTTTGTGAAGAACGGATCCATGGATCAGGACCAAATCGCCTAGAAAATCACGAAAGGGAAGGATCAGATGATACACTGCAAACGTCACGTCGGCCCGATTACCTGGCTCACAGCACTCAAGCACATACTCGCCTGTCGGCGGAGGTGTCTCTTTAGTAGGTCCCGGCAGGTGTTCGAAGCCGGTGCCACCCGTTGGCAGACGAACGAAACGTTTCGTGATGGGGGCTGTCAAGTGCGATCCAGGGAGGAACGAGAGAGCACCATTTTCTGCAGTATACTTTTCGAGGGGAATCCAGAACCCGAGGGCGGTCGGCGGATCGGTGTACTGTTTGTGAGGCTCATTTCAGCGCGAGAGATCGCGAGGTATACATAAGGACCATACCAGGAACGTCCTACACGCGGTCAGCATGACGAACGGTATCTTGCGGGGGAAGTTTCTACTCACGAGTCGTTGTGTTCGGGAACTGTAAATCATACGCGAGTTCCCCGATCAGGAAATGAAGTGAGATCTCTGTGGGGTGCACACTGAAGAGTTCGACAACGGTGTTACCTTCTCCGCCAATTTGTTGTTGTTTTGTAATGACCATAGACTGGAGCGCTATGAGTGCGCCAGAGTGAGCGCACAGCTCGTTCGTCCGGTGCTAAGATAATAACATCCAGATCACCCTCACGTACCTACCGGGTCGCGGTGGAACTGCAAATCCCGAACAAGTTGTTTGATGCGTTGGTTTTCCATAGTCACCTTCCGGAACAGCGGGTCAAGTTCGTGCAGAGCTGGAGAATATAGGTGGTTAGCTGAATAACGCCATTATGCTTGCCGAAAAATCGTCGGAGAAAGGCAAGCCCCGGTCACATCAGCAGAGGGTATCTGTGAGAACGATGTGACAAGCCCGTGTGCGTACTAACCATGTCCAATCTTGTTGACCGCTTTCTCCTTTGGGCGAGTCAGCTTTCCGTCCTGATCGAGCGCGTCCTTTTCGAGGAAAAATCGGATTTTGTCGCTCGAGGTTAAGAAGTAATCATCTCCGACGTGGTCATCGTCACCGGTCGTGAACCTTGTCTGCAAACGCAAGGAGCAAGTGAAGTGGGAATCGGACCGACGCGGTGAGTCGGGGAGGATGAGGAAAAGGCCGAAACACTAACCAATGGGTGGTCATCGAGATCGAAATCAGCAAGCAGCTCCTTCGAGCGATTCAAGAGGGCGGCAACTGTATCTGTGTCTAGGAAACCAGATATGACCAGGTACCTGTGAATGTCAGCTCATCACACCACATCTATCGGCGACCAAAACATACTCACCCATCTCGGTGGAACTACCAGCAGTAACAAAACGAGTGTTCAATGATAGGGACCTCGACCCTACAATTTCACGTACCTTATCGATTTGTTCTCGCGTAAGATACTCGAGGTCGGCGTTGGATGTCATGATGGTCACCGGGGGCCCGATCGTGAGCTTACCAAAACAGCTCCGCAGCATGCGACGAGGGTTCCTGCTGTTGGACTCATGCGACAACCTCCGTGATGACCCAGAATACTGATTCTGGAATAGTGGTACAATTGATGTGTATGTCGAACAATGCAATGCGAGGGAATACTTAAGACTACAAATACATACTGTGTGTCATATGTCGGCTTCACTGATGTCCTCACCGTGCCCCAACCTCTGAATAAGATTATCAATCTTGGCCTTGTGTATTCTGTGGTGCTCCTGCCAACCCTTCCACGGGTGGTGGGGATGCTGCCGCGCGAATGATTGGAATATCTTGTCCGATGTTCCTTCGGGACGCAGTGCGAAGAACCGCGCGAGCAGGATATCATCTGTGCGACTGTATCGCATCTTCTTCTCTGGGGGAGCGGGAAGTGGGTCGTCCCCTTCTTCGTGGTGAAGCTCGTGCTTATGCCGGCGATAAAACTTCATCCACGAAGCCCTTGAATGGTGGGGTGCCTGGATCAGGAGTTAGCAGACAACGAGAAGTCTTCGGAAGTGAGCGGTTCACCTTCGTGGCCACATCCTTCCAAAATGCGACCATATCGAGGCGCCCTTGAGCCCTGAATTATGGTCAGATTTCTTGGAAGCACGCGGAAGGAATCGGTACAAACTTTTTGAACTCCATGAATCTCACTAGGAATGTCACGTCTTCCTCCGTGAATGCAACACCTTTCCCGGTGGTACTTCGGAAAAGTGCTCGTGGGGGTGTTGGGGACCGCGTCCTTCCGTTCTCCCTATCCTGTTGAGCGCGACATCGAGCTGCGGCTATTGTACCAGGGCCCGGTGCATTCGGGGGATTGGCCTGGGTTTCATCCGTGTCCATATCAGCCACACCTTCACCACCCCCTTGGTGCTCTTGCCCGGGAGACGGAGATCTATCGATCATCGTGTAACCCCCGAGGCGAATCTGGTGTTTGTTGCAGTACCTTCGCCATGAATAGAAACTGTTTTCCCGTCAAGCAGCCGTCAAGGAACGGCAGATGGTACGAATTCCTTACGTGTGATGGGGAGCCTGTAGAATCGGTCAACACATTCAGGTGAAATCAAGATGAAACTGTTGCGTGCCTTGACTGCAACCCGTTCACAGATTTCCCTTAAACTGCGCGAAGAATGTAAGATTTACACACAGCCCAATGAGGTCCCATCACCGACCTCAGGACTAGCCCTTGTTCCTGGCAGTAGTCAATATACTTCTTCAGATACAGAACATCGTCGGCAGTAAAAAGGTTGCCGCCATAAGTACTCTTTATAACCCTCGTCGGGGGTGTGGGAGACCGTGCTGTGCCCTGGCCGCGGCTTACAACAAGAGAAGATGTTGGCGGAGCGGGCTAACTGAAGTCAACGACTGGGAAGCAAATCTTGAATGCACAGTACTCACTTGTGTCCTCACTCGTTTCCTACCCCGGGCTTTGTCCGTCTCCGTTGGTGTCGAATTAGAGGGTTCCGTGGCCGGGACAGAGTCAGCATCAGCCGTATTTGACGGACCGGGATCACTCATGTACGGTGCGGCTTGTTCGTAAGCCTGTTCATACTGCGTGCGGCCGCATCAGTGGTGATCCAGATGATGAAGGGGCTGACACACCCACCCCAGGGGTATAATAATCGTTCGGGCCAGCGACCCAGGCGGCGTGGGCATCCCGGTATCGACTATAGTCGTATTCAGCAGATTGAATCGCGTGGGGTTGAGGTTGGGCGTAAACGGCGTTCCATTGATCTTCGCGATAATGATCGGGGCGTGACATCATTTGTGGTAGGTGTGTGTGATGAGGCGGAATTCCATTTGGCCATTGTTGAGGTGTCGTTACGTGAATTGACCGCGGAGGTTCCATAGTTGCTGGGTAAATGTGGTAAGGAAACGGTGGGACTGAATGATGAACGAGGGATTCCGATGGTTGTATGGTCTGGGGTTGGGGTATAACCTGATGAAGGGTAGTGGGATGCAGGGTCGTTGGCACTGCGTTCATCTCGACGGCTTGACGGGGCTGTGGTGTTTGTGGGGGTGCAGGAGGATTTACACTACAAGTCGTCAGTCAGGGAAACAAGGGGTCTTGAGTATCACTAACGTTTCGGCGCCAGTCACTTTACATCCGGCCCAGTTGGTGTGATATGTCTGAAGAGCACCAGCCTCGACGCACTCGTGGACCCATTGCACGTTGAGGACGATCTTCCCTTTCTTACCGGCATACTGGCGATAGAGGCTCTGACCGCTTTCACGATGAGGGTCAACTGTGATCGGAGCAAGGCATTATTCGAGCGTTGGGATTTGTGGCGGGAAGAAATAAACGGACCAAGGACATATGGAACGCCGCTGTAGCTCGGTGAGACAATGCCCCCATGACTCTGAAATAAAAAGGGAAACGGGGACGGTTAGACCGGAGCTAGAATATATGCGCTCGCATTTTTGACGGCGGACCGGAGACGAACAATGATAAGGTCTACGACGGTATCTCTGTCCTGAACGTCCTTGTCGACGTAGATCGCAAGAGGGTTGCCCATCATAGGCTCAAGGAAGAGATCCGCCTGGACGGACTCATCCTGGGCGGGATTTGCGGATTGGGGGCGGCGGCTGGAATTACGAGCGGGTGCCATCCGGGGTCTCCTCGACCAGCGTGGGTCGGGATTCGGGGGAGGAGTGTTGTTGGGACTCAAGGGGCGACAGGTGTGGCGGTGATGGCGGAGTTGAAACCCCCATCAATCGGAGAATAAAAATAACCGTGACAGAGTGACCAGTTTATCCTCGTCTGAGTTCGAAATTGCGGCCATTTCCGTACGGTTGCTCTCTTCTCAGTCTCGCAGGAAGACGAGAGCCTATTGTGTGTAACAACCCTTGAACCCGTTCTGGTCACTCCCTACTCCCGCCGCCTCTCCTTCTCCTCCTCCTCCCCGCCCCCCCCCGCCTCGTCGTCGCCATCGCCCCTGATGTCGACACCTGCTTCCCGTAAAAAATCAATCGTCTCCTCGGTCGGACCCTTGATCGACCTCCCAGTCGCAAACAACACCCTCCTCAACAAGTCCGCTTCCCAGTCGACCTCCCTCTATCAGCAATGTTCTTCCTTGCGTGCCCGCCTCATGCGCATTAAGGACTTTTCCCCCTACTTCGCCCTCGCATCTCCTCCGCATTCCTCCAGGCAGTCGACCGACCCCGTGACACAGCTCTGGGACTGTTTCGCCCTTGGCATCCCTCTATGTTACCTCTTCAACCTTTTGCCACCCCCAATTACTCCAATAAACATCAACACTGTCCCAGACCAATTTGATACCTCCAACGAAAAGGACAAGAAACGAGCTATTGCTCTTTTCTCCATGCAGATAAGGCAGTTGGAGGACTGCGAACAGTTTACTGTGACAGATCTCTACAACCGGGATTCCACTGACGGCTTCGTCAAGGTATGTTTTTCCCCATCTTTTTCCCGGCGACCGCGTCTTACCGCTTGTTGTCATGTCCCAGGTTGTCAACACCGTAACGGCATTGGTCGAATACCTTCCCGAAGAGGTCTTTGTACAACAGGCACCTTCCTCACCTCCCTCCCTTTCATCCGCCCATCAATCAACGGACTCCATCGTCTGCGACTCCCCCCATTCATCCCAACCTGTTAGCGCCCGTGAAGCCGCAAGGACTAACATTATCAGAGAGTTGGTCGAGACGGAGAGGAAGTACGTTCAGGATCTCGAAGTCATGCAGGTATGGTCTCTTGAACCCTCGTTTGATGCCCATAACGTTAATAGAGGCATCCCGCTCAGCGTTATTCGACCTCTTTATCACGAAGCAACACCATCGACCAAGATACCATACACCTGTTATTCCCTAATCTGAACAAGTTACTCAACTTCCAGCGGCGGTTTTTGATCAAGCTGGAGGCTACTGCGGAGCAAGCATGGAGGGACCAGCGATGGGGTCTACACTTCACAGAAATGGCAAGTCCCTCTCGTTTTGGTCGATACCTTGTACCCTAATTGTCTCCCAGGAGGATGAGTTCACTGTATACGAACCGTATTGTGCCAATTACACCAATGCATCAGAAATCATGCTCGCTGAAGAGCAGAACCTCATGGTAAGAAATATAAATACATCCCTTTGATCGAGTCTCACTGCCTACACCAGAATCATAACCATCTGATCAACGCAAAATCCGAACTCCCAGCGTTTCTCATCAAACCTATTCAGAGGATTTGCAAATATCCTCTTTTACTTGAGGTAGGTCATCACACTTGTCCCGACATCACCAACTCATCACTCGGTTAGTCTCTTCTGAAAGCTGCATCACCCGTCGACTATCCATACTACGACGAACTCAAGGAAGGATGTGCATCCACCAAACGTGTCACGGACAAGATCAACGAAGCTCAACGCAGAGCTGAAAATATGCAGACAGTCAGAAACCTAGAAAGCAGGATTGAAGACTGGAAAGGTCACCATATCTCCAACTTCGGTGAACTCTTGCTCGAAGACGTTTTCGTCGTGACCAAGTCCGACGTCGACCGCGAATATCACGTCTTCCTGTTCCAGCGCATCATCCTCTGTTGTAAAGAGCTTGCCCTACAACCGCAAAACGCGAAGAAGGTCGGTAAGAGCAACTCGATCCTCAAGAAACAGGTTCCGAACGCTCTCCAAATCACAACACCTGGCGGCTCTAAGGCAAAGAAGAGTACCCCATTGTTGTTGAAGGGTCGCATCTTCTTGAATAACGTCACGCAAGCCACACCTCGGTCGTCTTCCGGTATGTTCCCATAAATATGATGGATGAATCGTTTTAACCTTTTCATCAGGGCAACACTCGCTTGCGGTGTGGTGGCGCGGTGATGATGATCTGGAGTTCTTCACCCTGCGTTGTCGGAACGAAGAACAACTTCGTCAATGGGAAGTTGCTATCAACAAATTAATCAACGAGACTGCTGCTCGACGGGCGTCTGAACGACCGGCTCCCCGACATGCACCGCCCCAATCCAGCACCAGCACCAGCACCAGCCCGACCCTGCAACAGGGTGGCAAGTTTTCCCGACCAGAAAACGGCCAGGACCACAGATACTACCATCAAGCCTCCAGACATCGTCAAACTTACGAGGATACCATCACTTCACCGGTCGATCGTATTTATGGCGGTGGGGTGCAGGGATGTCCTTCTCATTACGGCTTCGATGGGGATGGAGACGATGACTACGAAGAGTACCCACCGTCCAATCTTCCATCCGGTCGAGCCACCCCCTTAGTCGGTCGCAGGAGTGACCTCCACGACACCCATATCCCTTCGCGGATGAGCGGGTCAAATAGTAGTGGGTTCCCGATCACCCCAATGACAAGTGGGACCTTCTCACGACCATCGACTGGTCGTACAACACCGTCTCTCAACGGTCAACACGACCCACGACTTTCGTCGTCTCGGCCACCCCTGCGGAGCCAGTTTAGTTCCACCAGACTTCGACCGGAGACTATGGAGCCCAGGCATAAACCCAACGTTCCCGACGTGTCTGTTAGCCAACGTTCACGAAGTCTCAGTCAACCCAATGCCTACTTACCCAAGTCTGCGGCACCGCCCCTTCCCTCGTCATCCCCCTGGATGGACACTCCCCCTAACGGCAAACGTGGCAGCGGTTCAAGTCAGTCAAGCTCGGACTATTCTGGCCACGCTTCACCTATCACACCGTATGGATCTAGCGAGAGCTCTCTCCTTCGAGGCTCTCGGTCACAAGGTTTTGATAATCTGACCAACGCCAACGCGAACGTCAAAGTCAAAGTTCACTTCCACGAGGACATCTTCGTTATCCAAGTACCTCTTGCCACTGAGTACAGCGACCTCGTGGAGCGAGTTGGCAGGAAGATCCGACTTTGTGGACCACGAAGAGATGATGGCCCTTTGAGAGTGAAGTACAGAGATGATGATGGAGATCTGGTTTCGTTGGGATCGACAGAAGACGTTCAGATGGCATTCGAGATGCTGAAACCCGGGGGCCAGGTCACCTTATACGTCACATGAGACACCGACTGTGGATACCCAATGATTCGAGACACCGCTCGCTGTACCCCACTATCGCATCGTTCCCATCTTGCCGCTTCGCATTTCCTCCATCATCACACGCATTCATCATCACCTCCACACCCTGTTCTTCTCAGTGCACCGGCCATCCTCCGCTTTTTATGCATCCGTTTCATCCATCTTCCAGGTCGTTACTCTCATGTTATCTGGTTTGCAACACGCTCCTTTTTATTCTCAAGGATTTTTTCTCCATGTTCGACCACACTCGTTTTCGATCTTCCCACCCAATTGTAGGTTTAAAGTCTATTTAATTGACCTATGAGTGACCATCTTTTCCCCCTGGCCAATCCACTCCTTCCCATAAGGATCTACCATCCTGTCTCCCTCCCGACGCTACACTTCCCCTCCTTTTTATTCTTCTCGCCTTCTTTCGTTGTGTCCCATCGGACCTTTTCCCTGATTGTATTTGGTGCTTGTGGGCAGATATGTAGCAGTTACCATAGAGCTCGTAAATATGCAACTAGTATCCTGAAAACGTCCGGGTGATTCATGACAGGATGGCACTGGGGTCACAGTGTGACCTCGGTCCGCTCGACCTCGAAGAACGTCTCTGACAGTGCAGCAACATCCCCACCTACAGCCTTGATTTTCTCAAAGATCTCCTCGAGGAGGGGCCTTGGAAGACCTTCAGCAGACCGAGCATAAATGTCGAGACCGGCGGGAGTGAACAGCGTCCTCTCGAAAAAAGTCACCGCCCAAGGGTGACTGTCCTCTTCGTCGGATGTGTTGCAGCCCAAAACCTGCCACTTTGATGTGGCAATGAACAGCAAGCCGTTTCCTCGCCAGTTAAAACGCCCGACAGCGAGGGTATGGTCCGTTCCGGCCACGGTGGAAGGCTTGCTACCATGCTTTGCGGAAGAGGGGTAATATTCAACAAGGTCGTCAAATTTTACGAGTCCTTGCGGAGAACCGGCATTAGAAGGGGGCGTGTAGGTTATCGACACGTTCTTTTTATTCTGTGGAGATGTAAGTAAACTGTACCGCGCGGGGAAACTATACACTTACCTTCCAGAGCGGCAATGTCGAATGGGTGACATACCTACCAGAAAAAATCAGGAAAAATACCAAAAATACCGATAGAGAATGGGACCGACCATTTGCCCATAAATTGGTCAAGATGGAATTCGAAATCGTCGTGCTCCTCATCGGATGGGGGAAAGATACGAACGGACATGATCAAGGACGCGTCGCGGATGATGTCACGGACCGAGACCGAAGGTTTGAGTTGAGATTAGTATTAAACCTCAACTTCGCTCCCAACTCGCTTCCCGCCCTTTTCCTCTTTTCCTCCACTCAACCTCGTGTGCGAACGTACATTCCACCCCTGGACGATGTCTTCCACAAAACGCATCCAAGGAAAGCTTTTCAGGGGAGAATCTGGCGGCGACAGCGGCACCGATCCCACTAAGACCGGCAGCCTCACCATCGATATCCCCACCAACACCCTCCAGACGAAATCTGTCCAGCCATTAAAAATCTCGAAACCAGCTGAAAACGCCGAAGTCGATAGCGATGCTCCGGAAGGCCGTTACACCAGCTCCTATCGTGATCGTTTATTACGGCGCCTGGGAAGTGAATATCATGGTGCCGAGCGATATCGTCTCGAGGCAGATCGAAAGAAGGAGGTCCATTGGAAGAGATGGGGCCCGTATGTTTCTGATAGACAATGGGTACGCCTCTATCGCCTCTACGCCACAGGGAACCTTTGCTGAGAATGTGTCTCTGTACTCAGGCAACCGTTCGAGAGGACTATTCTCACAACGGCGATGCTTGGAGTCACTTCCCTCACGAGCATGCACGTTCAAGGGCATATCGATGGGGAGAAGATGGCATTGCCGGTATCTCAGATAACCACCAGCGCGTGTGTTTGGCGCTATCGTTATGGAACGGCAATGATCGGATCCTCAAAGAACGGCTTTTTGGTGTCACCGGTCATCAAGGTAATCATGGCGAGGACGTCAAAGAGCTCTACTGGTATCTCGACTCGACACCAACACACTCCTACATGAAATTCCTCTACAAGTATCCTCAAAGGGCCTTCCCTTACGAGCAGTTGGTTCACGAGAGTCAAACTCGTGGGAGAGATGTCCCAGAATACGAAATTTTAGACACAGACGCCTTCGACGACAATCGCTATTGGGATGTCTTCGTTGAGGTCGGTGTCTCGGCTTTGTGTTTTGCCTTGTCGATTAATCTATCCTTAGTACGCAAAAGACGAGGAAGACGCCTCGAATATCTACGCTCGCATCACCGCTTACAACAGAGGACCCGATCCCGCTACATTGCACATTCTTCCTCAGTTCTGGTTCCCTAACACCTGGTCCTGGTCAGAGGACAAACAGCCACCGCCTCAGATGTCAGCTAATGGGAACTGTATCACTGCCAAGCACCATTCATTGGGAACTCACCACCTGTACTGTCTTCCTTCCCCGCCACCAATCGACCCCAGAAACCCTGATAACATTGACGATGCTGATTCCGTGGAACCGGAACTAATCTTCACTGATAACAACACCAATTTCTATAGGTTGTACGGCGGTCAAAACCAGACGCGTTATGTCAAGGATGGATTCCACGACCACATCATTCCATCTCATCGTCCTAAAGACTGTGATATTTCCGGGACCGGGATCCACATACGGCGAAGGACCCACGATAATTCTTCCGACGAGGAAGAACAAGGACCCCGTACACCCTTCCCTTATGGCCCAACCTTTGTGAACCCAGCACAGAAAGGCACTAAATCTGGCGCGCACTACGTCTTCAAGGACGTTCCTCCAAATGGCGGTTGTGCTGTTGTCCGACTGAAGCTTTCACCGATAACTCCTTCGGCCAACGATCCGACGCTCGATGACGAAGGGCTTTTTGACGAAGTCATCGAAGACCGACGGGAAGAGGCGGACGAATTTTATCATTCGTTGACAATGGGTGCGGTCACCGACGATCTGAAGCAAATAATGAGGCAGGCTCTGGCAGGAATGCTTTGGACGAAACAGTACTACAAATTCATTCAAAGGGAGTGGCTGTGTGGAGATCCACTCCAGCCTCCACCTCCCCACGAACGCAAATATGTCAGAAACAAGGTGAGCGAGGTTTGTTGTGAGCAAGAACTCGATGCTGACGCTTGCCGTAGGACTGGCCACACATGTATGTCGCGGACGTTCTTTCCATGCCCGATAAGTGAGTTTTGGCCGGGTCTGTAGTCCTCAATTCTCTGACGGTCTGTTTCAGATGGGAGTATCCATTCTTTGCTGCATGGGATACCGCATTCCACTGTATTCCATTAGCTATCGTCGATCCCTCTTTTGCCAAGAAGCAACTCGACTTGCTTACTCGGGAGTGGTACATGAAGCCCGATGGTCAGATTCCCGCATATGAGTGGAATTTTGGAGACGTCAATCCTCCTGTTCACGCTTGGTAAGGAGAACCCCGCATCAGCGAGAGCACGGATTAATGTTTTACAAGGGCTACGTTCCGTGTCTTCAAGATTGAAAGGAAGCTCCATGGTCGTGAAGATGTCCCATTCTTAGAACGTGTCTTCCAGAAGCTGCTTTTAAACTTCACCTGGTGCGCTCGATTTTCACCGTCCGTCCTCCGCCCGCTCACCATACGCTCCCTTCAGGTGGGTGAACCGCAAGGATACGAGCGGACAAAACGTCTTTGAAGGTGGATTCTTGGGGCTCGATAACATTGGTGTTTTCAACCGTTCTGAGCCGCTACCTACCGGGGGGACGCTTCGTCAAGCTGATGGAACGGCTTGGATGGCATTTTACTGTCTCAACATGTGACCTGTCTGCGCTTTCGGACTTGTAAGTCATACTGACTTCCCTTCAGGTTGAATATCGCTCTCGAGCTTGCCAAACATAATCCGGTGTACGAGGACATTGCGTCCAAATTCTTCGAGGTAATTTATCAGATATCCCTGACAGGGTGATTTCTAACATTCCAATAGCACTTCATCTTTATTGCGGATGCGATGACATACAAGATCGGCGAGAACGAACAGAGCCTCTGGAACGATGAGGACGGAATGTACTATGATGCCATACAGTTCTCCCCAGGAAATTCTATGCCACTCCCTGTGCGTAGTCTCGTTGGGTTGATCCCTCTGTATGCAACCCTCGTTCTCGAACCCGCCACGATCAACCGTGTTCCGGGTTTCAAGAAACGGATGGAGTGGTTTATCGACAACCGACCTGAAGTATCCGCGAGGAATATGGCAAACATGAGGGGTACGGGATCTGAGCTAACGAATAGCCTCGCTGGCTAACGTCTTCACTAGTCCCCGGTAGGGGAGAGCGTAGGCTCCTTGCTTTGGCAGACAAGGATAGGATAGTCAAGATCCTTGAGAAGATGTTGGACGAAGACGAGTTCCTGAGCGAGCACGGCATCCGATCGTATGTTCATCGTCAGACCAGAGATTGTCCGTAGCTCACCCAGCCTTAGGTTGTCAAAGAAGCACAAAGATCAACCGTGGGGTATGGACGTTCATGGCAGCAGACATGAAGTTGGATACTGGCCCGGTGACTCGCTGTCGGGGATGTTCGGCGGGAACTCAAATTGGCGTGGCCCAATCTGGCTCGCTGTGAATTTCCTGTTGATCGAAAGCTTGCAGCGGTTCTACCAATACTATGGTGACGACATCCAGGTCGGTGCCGGCGACGTCTGGGTACCTTATATACTGAAGCCAGATATCTCCAGGTTGAATGCCCAACAGGAAGCGGGGAATACATGAATTTGGTCGAGGTTGCTGAGGAGATTCAGCACCGTATCATTCATATCTTTGCGCGCGACGTTGACGGCAGAAGGTCTACTAATGGAGGGAACGATACGCTCGATCACGATCCCCACTTCCGTGATTACGTGTGGTTCTATGAGGTATTCCAAATACAACCGCACCTGACCTCCGATAGCCTTACCATGACTGCCCTCTAGTATTTCCACGGCGATGACGGAAGGGGGCTTGGGGCTTCTCACCAAACTGGCTGGTCTGGATTGGTGGCGTACCATATACTTCAGAGCGGGGCCAGCTGCCGCCTCCCAAAAACTCCAAAGAGTGCGTCTAATATCTGCACCACCATTCGAACATGACACCAACTGAACCATCCGTTTGGATAGCTCCCCGGAGTATTGTTCGTCACTACTTTGAAGTAAGTGACCCCTATCCCGCTCCCCGTTCCTTTCTGACCACCCCCCTAGGAAAGCCTCGACACGATGTCCGCGGTTGGGGGTGACGAGCTTCTGAGCGCGAAAACATTGGGGGACATGTCACCAGACGCATTGTAGAATATTTTTCTTTGTTCGTACCACTATAGAAGAACCGAATCGACCAGGACCGTGACACGGATACGAGACGGGTGGTTCCTAAAAAGGCAGGTCCCACTGCCTGGACGCGGACTGCCATCTAGCCGACTACCGCAGCGTTCCTGATTGAGCCGTGTTACGTCCCTCCGTCGCCCTGTGGCACCGGTCAAGTCGCCTTAAACCATCTCCCCTCCATCCTGGCCCCGTACCAATAAGACTCTGATTCTCCCTCGGATGTCCGAAGCCGGTCCTAGTGTAGATCGGTCTTCCCCACCAAGCACCGACTCTCTCGCGCTTGCAACACCAGAACCCCACCCCAGCAGACATGTCCAGAGTTTCAGGTCCAGCAACACCCGACGCACCACCACCCCTTCGTCGACAGAGGATGAGATGACACTGGAGCTCCCACTACGCTCTTACGTGGTTCCTGAACGGACCACCGCCCAACGCCCAGATCCACCAACCACACCATTTTCTGCTGCCCAACCCAGCGGGAACCAGATCCAAATCCCTCCTCTACTCCCACCAACCATACCTGAGAACCGCCCTGAGGGGTCGCCATTCGAACACCACACAACCCGCGGACGTCTGCTCGCCTTCTTCGGGTTTGGTTCAGGTCCCGAACTGCGGGAGCGAAAAGACCTGATGTCGTTAATTTGGAATCTTGGTTTCAATGGTGCACAGGTACGTTTATGACCTGGTTACATGCGAAGAATTGCGGATAGCTGATCACCCAAAGATAACCGCGATCATCGCGTTGCTGGCATATTCTTCCAAACATCAAAGTCCGGAGTATCCCGATGTCAGTGAATGGAAAGCGTGTAACAAACCCCTTGGCTTGTGGAATTCAGTTTGGGCAGTAAAGGTAGGATTTGACTGCCTAATCGTGTTCTGGGGTTACCGACGAGAGCGAGCGTCACGGGCTATGAATTCGTGTGTTTCCTGTAAACCATTCTTCCCGCAGTACCCTCCTTACCTGTCTGGTGTGTCAGGGATCTCGAGGCCAGACCCCTACCAGCTCAGATGCCAGATCTCGACCCTCCCGGAACTTTGCGAACCGGCACGATTATTCCTCCTAGGGGCCCAAACGAAACGTCGAGCAGGCAGTCCCGAAACAATGCGCGAAACAATGTCAACCTCCCCCACTCCCCACTATATGCCCGGTTCGTGACTCTGAATCCTCTCCCATTGACAATGCGCTGACGGTCCTCCAGATTATCTGTTGTCCTGTCGATCCTCTCGTTCGTCTGGTTCATCACTTCCAATGCTCTCATATACTCCTCGCTAGACTCCTGTCGGCTTTCCGCACCGCACCTGTGGTGGCTTACTTTCGCAATCCTCACTATAACCTACCTAATGCTCCTAGAACTCCTGCTACTGGGGCTAATCGTTTTCGTGATCGGCCCAATTGTTTACGTGGGTTTTTTTGAGCGCCTACTGCGTTTTCCGCTTGCTCACAACCCTTCAGTTGGTCTGGAACGTGTTCTTGATGTGTATCGGCCAACACCCGTTACAAAACCCCCACTCCATCAAGCCAGAGATCGGCAAACTTTCCAAGGCTGCGGTCGAAAGGATTCCTTTGGTCCTTTACATTCCCGCGCCTGAGGACCGAGAACCCGGTCCAATTCCCAAGCCCACTCCTGCCCACACCTACCCTCCAACACCTCCAAAACCTAAACCGCAGAAGCGACGGTTCTTCTTCTTAAGAAAAAAGAAGATAGGGGAATCTGGCTCGAATGAGAAGGGGAAGGCACAGGGGGATTCTAGCTCGGGAGACAGCTGGGAAGATAACTGGGAGAAGAGTGAATATCCGTTCGTTAGACTGGAGGGCAACCGTGCTGCGTGCGCGATCTGTCTCATGGATTTTGATGAGCCGAAGCGGATTGGCGGTGATTCGGGGAAAGATGGTAAAGATGGAGATGTTGAGGCGAAGGGCGATGAGGGTGATGTCCCTCAACCCTACGAAGAATTGAGGTTGGAGGATGCTGGAGAGGGGCCGCAACCCCTGCGACTTCTGGCGTGTGGTCATGTTTTCCATGTCAGTCGTTTCTACCCTCCCTCGATTACCTCCCACGTTAACTCTACCCTTTCAGAAAACCTGCCTGGATCCCTGGCTGACAGGTGTGTCAGGACGGTGTCCAGTCTGCCAAAGACCTGTAGAGGTGCAAGATCCTGGGACGAAGAAACAACGAAATAATCGGACATAAAACTTTGCTTTTGCAGGCGTATTCACCCCTATGGTATTTTAGCCCGTGCTATCGGTGCGGTCAAACTGGGGCCGATTATCTTTCTGATTTTCGTCGTGTCGCGCCAAAAGCCCTCCCTACAATCAGCAACTAATCGGTCCGGTTTGACCGTGCCTAATTGTAGAAGTACACTCCCCCCAATGCTTTAGCCGTATGTGTAGCATAGGCATATGTAAACTATCCACAATCCTATACGGGTGCTCCTCTCGGAGTCCTAGGGTAAGGCACATCGGGGCCATACACAGCCAGCTCGTGCGGCCCGACTCTTCATCCTGCGGCGGGGCCTATGGCTTCCCCGATCCTGGACCCTGTGCATCTTGTACTTCTTCCGCCGGTTCTACAGGTTTCCAGACATCTTTAGTAACGTGCATCACCTCGTACAGCTGGGCGAGTTGCTCTGATGACATCTAGAGTAAAGCTTCAGCGTTCGACATCGATGGTCATGACGAAGGCTTCACCATTCACCTTCTCGAATATAGTGGGGTCGAGTTTTTTGCCCTTGTAAGCGTGAGCGCCTAGACCGGTAGGTAATTGATCCAAATACGCCTTCCATTGTGTGAGGAACCCCATTATGTACACAGGGTTCGTGACATCCTTATGCCTACGGAACTCTGAAGAGGAAGGGCAGGTGGGTACTGGCTTATGGCTGAGAGTAGTTGGACGTACCCGACTTAACATAATCGTCTCCGAGGGAGCGCATCTCAAAAGGGAGTGCACGGTGAGCCCTCAACAGTGCCCGGTATAGCCTGTGTTATTCACAACCTGTCAGTTCACGGAAAAGTTGTGGGGCTGTACAACCAGATATCCGACTCACGGTATTGGTGGAAGAAGCGACGTGCTTGCGTGATGAAGGTCCAACGGTCTCCCCGTTACAGACTTTGCTAACCTGGTCCACGTCGGCCGCATCCCTGCTAAGTGCTGCCTCAGGTATGTTCTCTGTCCGGATCGGTGGCGGACAGAACGCGGAAGGCGGAAGAGAATGGGTGTCAGCACGTGATGGGGACGCGCTTGGCATTCAGCGGATCAAGTTCAATCGAATGAACCTCCCGGCGGGGTCCGGGTCCACGGTGCATGCTCCCTCAAAATTGGCCGACCATCCCGTAGCCCTCCGCCCTCCCACCTCGTGACCACATTATCCGGGGCTGAATACAAGGTTGTAACGACATGTAGATACTGCGTTGATGGTAGGGTGGGTCATGTCATGCACGCGTCGTCAATAAATGATTTAAAGCTTCGACAAATCTATGGAGGAATTGCGCACAGAGGGATAGTCCCTGTGCATGAATTCTTGTAGCCAGGTCAACGATTGTGGTAAGCATCCGCCTTGCAGAAGGGAAATTACTTTCGGGGTATATGAAGTGATTGAGGGTTGCAAAGTATGCAAACGTCCATGCACATGCCCCCTTTATCGTGCTCTTCCACTTCTTCGACCGCTCAGTACTCAGTACCCAAGTACTGATGGATCCGCTCGAAAACTATACCATCGTGATGGTGGAGGTATTTACTTTCGAGTAGCCTTGAGTTTTCTCTGACGGTCGAACTTTTGGGGCGCTTCGGTTTCGCCCAGTTCTTTCTGTAACGGCGTCCGATGAGTCCGTATTTGGTGTTAACGATGATATTTTCGAGCACGGGTGTGTTTACGCATATGGTCGGTCGACGAGGTAGGCGCTGGGATGTTGAAGCTTCGGTGCCTGATATTATCCGGCATGCTGGAGGACATAGCGTCTATGTACGGGAGGGGGTGACATCAGCTCTTTGGGGTGGTTTGGGTGGGGTGAGGGCGAGCGGATCTTGTCCTTGGTGCTGGCCCCGGTGCAGTCTGTCGTACAACGATTCGATACTTCCACCACTCGTGGCACAGGTACAAATAATCGGGCCTCCAGTGACCGTTGAGAAGGGAAGTCCGCATATATGCTGAAAACTGTGACCACACGTGTCAACACCCATACCCAGAAAACTCATTGTTAACATCGAGTATGGCGTACCGGACGCCATTACAGAGAGAACTGAGCGAAACGGGGCCCCTCTCGAAGTTCGATCGCCGGGAAGGAACTCGAGGTTACTCGAAAGCATGCGTCCCCACCACCGTGCTGGTATATTCCTCGAGCGGATCCGTTGCGTACTTGAGGTCGGGTTCGAAGTTCAGTACTAAAAGAATGAAAATAATTATGGCAAAAAATGCGTGCACCGACCTGAGTGAAAGGTGGGTGCGGTGGGGCCGCGGTAGGGTCAAAAGCTATCAGCCTCCCGTCAGGGGACAGGCCCTACATATCCTGGCTGCAGCTTGAAGCCGGCTACTCCGTCAAAACTGGATCAAACAATCTCAATCAAAGCTTTGCGCTTACGTTTACCACCACCCGGTCCTCATACAGTGGCCTTGTTATCGTCCAACGCCGTGCTCGTTTCGTTCTTCCTCATTTGCATTGATGTGCGAGATGGGGGCCATAAACATTTATACGATCGAAGGTTTGTAAGATAAGATCATTCCATCATCAAATGACAAACCCTTCGGCTATCGGCGTTCTACACGGACGAATCACATCGATGCGGAGCTTCGGCCCTGGGATCTGCATTGCTAACGTTTCATTCAAAGACCTTGATGACTGTCCATGAGCTGGGCAACACAACACATCTCGCTAATCCGCCATGTAAGTGTAAGACGCATCCCATTGAAACCCCCGGGGTATAAGAGGTGAGAGGTCGATGCGTTGGGACTCCAGCCAACCAGCTCCAGTTTCAAACCTCACTTCGAGTCCCCCGAAAAACTCGACTTCTCCTACTACTACTCGACTCTACACAAAGATGTCCTCTTCCACCGAGTCTTCTGCTCTCTTCACTCCCCTCCAAGTCGGTCGATTGACCCTCTCGCATCGCATAGTTCTTGCGCCTCTCAGCCGGTCTCGAGCGACCAAGGACCACGTTCACACCAAGCTCGCTGTGGACTACTATGCACAGCGTTCTTCGTTCCCCGGATCGCTTTTGATAACCGAGGCTACCGTCATCCACCCGGAGGCTGGGGCATACCTCCACGCTCCGTATATTTACACCGATGCTCAGGTCCAGGCCTGGAAGAAGGTATGCCCTGTTTCCATCCGTTGGTAGTCCTGTCTAACCTCCCTATTCCTCAGGTTGTAGAAGCAGTCCACACTAATGATTCACACATCTTCCTCCAACTTTGGGCTTTCGGTCGCGCCACAGAGCTTGAGCTGCTCAAGTCCGAGGACCCCAGCTTTGAACTGGTCGGCGCATCTGCTATCCCCATGTCTTCTTCCGACCCGACCCCTCGCCCTCTGACAGTCGAAGAGATCAAGACCTACACTCAGTGGTACGCTGACGCCGCCGACGCCGCCGTCAACAAGGCCGGATTCGACGGAGTTGAGCTTCATTTCGCCAACGGATACCTCCCAGATCAGTTCCTCCAGGACGTTTCGAACCAACGGACAGACGAATACGGCGGATCGATTGAGAACCGTGCCAGGTTCCCACTCGAAGTCATCGAAGCCGTCACCGAGGCCGTTGGCGAAGATCGAGTCGGATTCCGCATCTCCCCCTGGAATACCTGGCAGGGAATGAGAATGGAAGACCCGAAACCAACCTTTGCCTACTTTGTCTCTCAGGCAAAAGAGAGGTTTCCCAGCCTCGCTTACCTTCATGCCATCGAAGGTCGTGTTGCGGGTATCGATGACCAGGACAGCAACGATGCAGAGTCGAACGATTTCCTTAGAGAGATTTGGGGAGATAAGGTGTTCATCGCTGCTGGTGGATATGCCCCTCAGAATGCCGCGGAGACCGCCAACACCAAAGGTGGCTTGGTCGCCTTCGGACGTCATTACATCGCTAACGTGGGCTCTTATCTATCAATCTATGGTCGACCGAGTCCTGACTTTCCTTCGACTTTAGCCCGACTTGCCATTACGCATAAAGTACGGCATCCCGCTGACCGGATACCAACGTTCCACTTTCTACACCTTGGAGGACCCGCATGGCTACATCGATTACCCAACTGCCACACTCTCGCAACTCACAGGCGCCCCTGCCACCGTCACCCCCGGGATCGGGGCCACGGTCAATTCCAGTACCCTTGTTCCTGCAGCCTAGGGGACGGACATACAGCCTCAGTTCGAAGTAAAATGCAACGTCTATGGACTCATCATACATTAGTGTGTACATTACTACCTGGTGAAGCGAATAATAAAGAACGAAACGAATACGGCAATAATACTGAATAGTGAGCCAAGCGGTACCCCTGCTCTTTCTGGAGTGATCCCTCAGCCCTGTTCGTCCCTTCTACATCGAATCGTGCTTGGGCGACTCCGAT
>Ga0307515_10007429_pt1 | contig 21666 bp, 8 predicted proteins | sample 17_EM_MG_FD_194513 | JGI IMG/M metagenome (GOLD analysis project Ga0307515, IMG submission 194513) | Populus trichocarpa ectomycorrhiza microbial communities from riparian zone in the Pacific Northwest, United States - 17_EM | ecosystem: Host-associated > Plants > Roots > Unclassified | place...
TAATGTCTTTTTATTTTATTAAATTTAGTTATTTGTCATATATAAATCTGTAGGTGTTCACAATATAAACGTATAAATGTTATCTTATAAAAATACTTGATTTTTTTTTTTTAAAAAAAAAAATCATATCCACGGGTTGATCCAAACTCATATGAACCAGATGGATTTAGGGTAAAGGTTAGATGCAAATTGATTTCTTGTATTGTGCAGCCAAAAACTCCAACGTGACGCCTTTTGAACAAGAAGAAAAATTTTCTTATTTTCTTTGGGGATGCATTTTGAGCAGAAGCATCATGTCTCATTAAAAAAAAAAAAAACCATGCCCACTCCCTTCAACCTGCTGAAGCAGGTAATTCCACACTGTCTAGTCTGCCTTGCCAACTCTTTTCAAGTTGTCTTTTATCTTTGGTGTTACCTGAGGCAGAGTAACCAGAGGAGATTGTCATCGATGATTCCATCAGTTCTTTCCTTCAAATAGACTCCAAAAAGCAACTTTCAGCCTGTGGCATAAAAAGGAAGGAAGAAAGTCTGTGGTGTGGATAATTCATGCAGCAGAGAATTAAAAAACAAAAAAACAAAAAAAAAAACCTTGATTATTCATTTGAAATCAGGTAGCAGACCTATGATAAAAACCCTTGATTATTCATAAAAAACAATTATCTATCAGTAAGATAATTACTGATTAAGTGGCTTGTTTACATTGAGATTGTATAAATAGTTGTTTTTTTTAAAAAAAAAATATTAGAATAATATATATTTTTTATTTTTTTAAAATTTATTTTTAATATCAGGATATTAAAACGATTTAAAAATATTTAAAAAATAATTCAAAACAATTTTTTTAAAAAAAGTTTTTGAAAACATTTTTTAACAGCAAAAAAAACAATGTACTCGTAGTAGCATCTTGTTATTAACCTGTTTTATATTACAGAATATCTGGTAGGGATTGAAGTTCGATTTGCGAGGTTACTAAATTATAAAACACTTGAGCTTCGAACCTTATTTGATCGAACAGCCTGACAAATTATGATCACCGTGCAAGCATCCCCGCTTGTTTTTCAATTTGAGAATGCAAATCAGACGAACAAATTTATTTTATAAAATGTGATTGTCACAAGTCAGACAGTCATTCATTTAATCCACAATAGTCTTACAACGTTCGATACAATACTACTGGAAAAATACAGCCAAACTCCTCTTCCCTCACAGATGACCAGCCGCAAACCCCAGCATGGCTATCCCCAACCCCAGATCTCCATTGTCAATCAAACCCAACAAGGAAAGAATGGAATCGATTCTTTGTTTCAAACTTTCACTAACTCACAATGTTTAATAATTAGATTAATCTTGATTACATCTTGCCATTAAAGTTTAAGGATCTGGAGATTACTTCCCCCTGTTCTTACCAGCTCTGCTGCTTTCATCAGATTGCAATGAATCTGCATCAGAACCAATATGTTGCTGATATTGCTGCTGCTGTTGCATCATGGCCATTTGATACATATCAGGTGCCATCTCAGCCACACTCCAAACCTTCACAGACTTGTCCAGACTCCCGCTGTACACAACCCACCGTTGATCACCGTCTTTGGATTTCTCATGATCCACCTCCACCGCCAGGCACTTCACAGGTCCAGTATGCCCTGTCAGCACAGATATGCATGCATGAAGCTTGCCATCCCTTCTCCACACGCATATGGTCTTGTCAGCTGATCCACTAAAGACCAGATTCCCCGCGGCTGCGAGGCACAGAACAGCAAGTTTGTGGCCCTTAAGTACCCCACCGTGGGATAACTGCTTCTCGCATTCCCAATAATTCACCATTCCATCACTGGACCCACAGTACACAACCGAACCAGAGGTGTTCACGGCCAATGATGTAACCGCACTCTCTTGTTTCAACAATGTTTGAACAGGAGAATGCTTTGTCGTTTTGCCTTGTTGCTCTCGTTTCCACACCTTCACCGTTCCATCAGCTGAGCCTGTGAACACCAAGCCTTCTAGACTCGCCACGACAGAATTAACAGCATCATCGTGGGCATTGATTGATTCAAGACATCTAGAGTCTGAGATTCTCCATACCTTGAAAGTCCGGTCCCAGGAAGCAGAATACAAAAGGGTTTTGTCCTCGCTGAGGGTCAAACATGAAATGGCATCACAATGCTTGATCCAAAGAGCAGAACGGTTTCGAACTTGGACGTATGCGCTTGGTCTGATAGAGCTCTTGAGTATTTCCTTTAATGTAGGCAATGTTCCTGATCTCTTGTGTATTGTTGGATTCTTTGGGATAACCTTCCATACTCGTATCTTGCCATCCTGGTGACCGGTGAAAATCTTCTCACCAGCAATTATTACGGCTTTCACCAAACCGCTGCTCGATTTGAATCCAGAGAACTCCTTCAAGTTCTTCCACACACGAATGTTCTTGCTATCAGAACCTGTATAAAGAAGATCCTTGGTTGCAGCCAAGGAATAAATGTGACCTTCTTCGCGAACAAGCGAACCAATCAGCCCATTTTGAGGAAGGTTTTCTTCGAATGACCACGGAAAATTGGAACCACCACCGGTTTGGTTCCATGGTGACATGGTCATAGGAGACCCCTCACAGCTCATCCTGTTAGGGTCAAAACTGGCAGGACCTGTTAAGGAAGCACTGCTATTTCGATAGCCGAACACTTCATCACGGGGTATTGCCGCTGCTGTTGCTGAAAGGTTTGGATCAGAATGCATCATGTTACCGAATTTCGATCTCGGCGTATGGTTTCCTGTGTCAACAAACTTTGTGCCTATTTCTTCTTCATCTCCCATTCTTGAGCCTATTCCTCCTCTTCCTCCGTTCATCATTCTTCCTCAATCTAAAGAGGGCCAAAAACAAAGGAGAAATGAGAAATTGGAAAATTAAAAAAAAAAAATGTTGTTAGTAACATGAGAGAAACTGAAGGCGGGAGAGAAGAGAGGGAGTCCTTAGATGCATAAATAGATGGAAAATTAACGGTAGACAAGATATGGGACGTGGGATCCTGACACGTGTTCACGTTCAGCTTTGTGACTGCTTGAAGAGAGAGATTTCGGTTCCTTTACTAATGATAAACAGGGATTGTTAATCTCATTAGTTGGGATTGGCTGTTTCATTATGTGGTGGATGCTTTAATTGCTATTTTCGGACAGCATTTGGATAGTTTTTTTTTTAATTAACTAGAGCCCAGTAAGATTTTGTTAATTTTGTGAGGTTTTTTTTTTAATGATGGGAATACTTGAGAATATATATGATTACTATAAACGTTTTCTCTGGTTGGATCAAATTTGCTATATCAGGCAGAGGATGACGAGGTTAGATTTGTTGTAATTGAAACAAAACTTGTATCAGTTTAATTTGCCATTCCTGCCACTAATTGCTTTCCCAGGGTGGCGTTTACTAACAAAACAAACACTAATTAAGGAATAAATATTACTTAGGGTTTGGTTGTTCATACGGAGAACATTTGGTTGTGATGTCAAGAAAAAAAAAGGGGGTTTTCTCTCAATTTTAAAGACAATTTTTAGCCAATTTTATATCCTTCTAAGAAAGAGGGAATTACAAGGTACATGGAAGAAACAAAACCAGGTTTTTATTTTTCAACTTCCTTTAGACATATCATAATTAATTTCAATCTCAATCTCTATTTTGCATTAAGATCCGATTATTAATTTTAATTAACTTCCCATTAGATCTGAAAACTAAACAATACAGAACCACAAAATCATATAAGAATATAGAAAAGAAAGAGAAAAAAATGTCAATTACATATATAATTTGATCAAATTACTGAACACGATCACCATCAAATATAAACTCTTCTCGTAAGGATTTTATAGACACCTCATTTGGACAATTTTATAGTTGAATTTGGATAATACATGAATTTAAAGTTCTAGATATCTTAAGTTTAAAATTAAATTAGTGTATCAATTATTATTTAAAAGTACTTTTTAATGTTAAATTTATGTTTATAATACTGAGTGAAGTGTTTTCATGTCTTTTTTGATAAAAATGAAACTGAAAATTAATGTTTTCCTATATAAATAGGGAGATGACCAGAATTTGATAATAAAACCTAGAAATTAACGAGAAGATTCATAAGAATTATAAACATATCACATTGTTTAAATGAACGACGAGCCATCTATAATTTATGTTTTTTTTATTCATTTTTAAATATGTTTTTATCTCTCTGTCTCACTCACTTACACACACATATCAATATTTTAAATTTTAAAAATATTTTTAAGAATATAATTGTATTAAGAATTTGGTTTTTTATTTCATCAAATTAATATGGAAAAATAAATTGCTCAAAATAAACAATAAGTTATTTTATAAAAGTTTAGTTTTTTTCATTTCATCAAATTAATATAGAAAAATTGATTACAAAAAATAAATAATAAATTATTTTATACAAATTAATAATTTATAACAATTAAAAAATAAATAAATTAGAGTAATTTATTATTTTTTAATGGAATAAAAATAATTAATTAATTAAAGAATGATTCATATTAAAAAAGTATAAAAAATAAGTTTTTTATTGAACGGGTTTTTTAAAATTATGAAAGAAAAGGAATATCATTATTGGAAAAATAATATAATAATTAAAATATACATAATATAGAGAAATAAAAATTAGATATGTTTTTAAAGAAATTGAATTTAATGATGAAGAGGTGGAATGATAACAAAAAAAATTTATTTGTGTTGAAATTATTATCTTTTATTTTCAACTGTGTAATATTTTAACTTTATGTGGATACACATATTTTATTTGATATATAATTGGTTTAATTATTTATTTTATTATTAAACATATTTGAAGAAATAATTTAATGATGGGTTATTAAAAAATTTAATGTTCCATATAAATAAAAATAATAATAATAATAATCTTTATTCATTGTTACAAATATTATAAATTTGATAATAATACATATTAAGTATAAAACAAATATTTTATTTTTTCTTGTATCTCATTAATTAAATAAATTACATAGACTATTTACTTTATTTTATATATTATTATCAATTACAATTTTATCTCTCTCTTCTATTTCTGCTATATTTGTATCTTGTATCTAGAGACAATATCCTACCTTAAATATTCTCCAAGTACCATTTCTTTCTTTCTTTCCTTCTTGATAGATCTGAATATCAAAACACAAACCACTTTTCCACGAGGAAGAAAGTTATGCATATGGATTGCTTAATATTTTTCCTACTGTCTTATTTTCCAACCAGTCTTGGAAGGTTCGTATTCGTCACATCTGTTCTAAATTAAAGACAAGATGCATAGATTGGTTTGCTAATTTTGACCTTTGTAAGGAGATGGGAGTGGATTTTTACCCTAGATGAGCTGCACTTCTCTGGATGAGTTGTTTGTCTTCTCAACATTGGGCTTAGGCCCTGTTTATTGTCAAAAAAACCTGCTTCAGCTTAATTTATGAAACCTGTGGATGCTGTTGGTACTGTTTAGTAGATGAGAAAGGGGGGTAGCTAGTGCTTACCCTATTGTTAAAACACTCGCTGCTTGCTAGTTTCTTGTAAGGGCCATTTACTTGAGAATTTAATGTAATAATCATCCATAATTGTGTGTGCAATTCTGGGTAAACTGAAAACTACTTGGCAGGCTACAACTCTAGATCAGTCATTGTTCATTATTTCACTCCTGATCATACTCTTTCTCTTCGTCTGGACTTCACTCTACATCTGTATTTATATATTTACTGAGAAAGTACATCTCTAGTTTTGTCCTTTATCAGATATAAGCCTGTTCTGGCAGAAAAAGTAAAATGCAAATTGCCCAGCATTCTTCTTGGTCCACAATTGATATAGTAGCAAGACACGATGTAGTTCATTAAATTGCTTCGTGTAATTGTAAGGGTTAGAAGACTCCTAATGTGATAGATGTTGGACACTGTCTTTGGCATTAGGCTAAAAGAACAAAGTTATACTTGATCACATAATGTTTAATTTTGATTTAAAACGGCTCTCAAAGTATGCTCTTTGGCTACCAAATTACATAGAGATAACAACTTTTTCAGATCAGGAAAAGAGTCCACTTTTGTTATTGGATTAGCCATAGCCATCTACTCCCGGGAACTAACTTTGCCACCGTGTTGCCCAAACCGTCAGGGTGCTAACCTTCACCATGAAAATAAAATTCGTGTAACATAGGGAAAGCCATGGTTACTAGGAACTAGGGATCCCGAGTAAGATATCAAAAAAAAAAAAAAAAACTAGGAACCTTTTTCATTAAAATCATTATTGTAGGGAGATCTTGGAAAGGGCCGGGCTAGCTTGTTGTGCCTAGAGCAAAATTTTCATGATATTTAGGTTATATTTGATATATGATTGTTATAAAATGATTTATATTATTTTTTAACTTTTAATTCAAAGAAAGTTATGATTATGTTTGATTAATAATGAGATAGGTTCCTCATGCTATGCCAAAAGAAAGGATAATCTTATAATCGGCTAAGCATGGAACGCAAACATATCGCGATTTTGAGCTAAGTAAAGGATAATAACTTCCCATCTGAGAGGTAAAAAAACACTTAACAGCAGCCTGACACCCACAAAAGAAATATATCCCGATAACAATCCAAGGGAGAAGAAAGACCTAGGAGAAAGTGTTGGAAGTGGAAAAAACACAATGTCCATGATATCTAAGCAAGAGGCACTACTCCAAAAAAAAAAAAACCAATGCAGAGCACATAGCAGAACAGTGGGTGTTATGGGGAATCAAAACGGAAGCACTCCTAGACAAAACGACCGTGGTGTAGGCAAGCTCAGGAACCAAACGATCATGCATAAGAAATAATACGTGAGAAGCTGCATGTGAGTAGTAGAGTGAATGCATGTGGCTTCGACAGTGCACATCAACTACTTCTTCTTCTTTTCTCTTGCTTTGATATATATTATTTCTTCTCAAATGGGTTAAACTTTGTCAGTCGAGACAAAATTAGATTTTTTAAAGAAGATTTACTTGGTTTCAGTCTTATTTATGATTTGGGTTGAGAAAATTATATAAATTCTTATCGATCCTATTTCATTGTATATATAAAATACAGAAATAAAATTGAGCTATAATAAATCTATTATTATTTTCACAACTTTTACCCCACCTATGATTCATGCAAGAAAATCTCTAAACAAAGGAGCAAAAGGTTAACACACAAGTTTGGCCCAGTCTCAACTCTACATGGCCCAAGCCCTAGCCCAGTTTTAGCAACTTTGACCTCTTGCAATTAAAAACATTTGTGCTTTTGTAATCTATATCAATCCCCCCTTTCAAACATGTTTTTTAGAGTCTCATCCCAGCTATTAGTTATTATATAAAAAAATTGTATTTATTCTTTTAAAAAATTAAAAGATTGTAGTAGATAACCACTTTTTTTTTTAATCAAGAAGAAGAAGAAGAAGAATAAGTATAGAATGGTGTAAATGAGATGGTAAATGATAATCAATCACTAACATAATATGATTAAGACAACCAGATACATGATGTAATAAAGTCTTTTTTTTTAATCAATAATTAAGCACTTAATCATGGGAATCAGATTCCTATACTCGGCGCGCACCGCATCTTTAAAAATAATTAAAAGCATCCACTTCAAAGCATTTTTTATTTTTATTTTTTTTGCTGCAGGGCTGAGGCACAAAGGGGTGCTTTGTATAACTTCATTCAAAGAAACCGTCTTTGAATCAAATCACTATGAAAATAACTACGGAATAAAATTAGAAAATCATTTTTATGTTGATCATTTCTTTTAGTTTATTTATTTATTTGTATCGATTCCAATTTTTTTTTTAGATTTTAGAACGAAAAGTAACCCTCTATTTTTCTTTATAATATCTTTTACTTTTTTTTTCTTTTCATATTAAAATAAAAAAAAATCTCTTTATAGTTTAATTAAGTATCAAGAAAATCAAGAAGTGCTGTGCTGTGCATTGTTTGAGGAAATATGAGCTCTCATGCGAATACATTATAGGCTTCCTGCCGAAGCTCATCTCTGAATATTTGTTATCCCATAGCTAAGGGAAACGACAAAACCCACACGGGAGACAGAACGGATAAGAAAAGACCCAATCAGATTTAAGAAATTCCTGACCATTTTAAAAGCATCGAGCCGAGTCATTGTGTCACCGCCTTCCATCAGAAAAACCAAGACCATTTCCCAAGGCAGGCAACCTCGAACCAGCCAAACCGACCAAGTCTCTGTCCGTGGGATGTGGTTCTACGATATTTTTCTAAATTTTTTAAAGTTTTAAATTAATATTATTTTAATATTTTATCTAAAATAAAAAATATTTGAAAAAACAACGTCGCCTCGTTCTCAAACGGGTTCTAAACCCCTCCTTGCCCTTCTATAAATAGAACACGCCAGTTGGTCCATAACGCACCAGTGACTCCCACCTGTCTCTAATCTTGCTAAGATTCTTTCTCCAATTTTACTGGCAAACTTTTATTTTTCTTAACTTATCGCAATGTCTTCTTTGGTGTCTAAATCCCAATCTTCTCTCTCAAAACCTGAAGATATCAACAACAGCACCAACACTCATACGAAAGACCAGGAAATACTGATCAACTCCGTGACTAGCTTTATCTATCTAAAACCAGTACACTCCACTGAAACTCGAGATAAAGAGGAGGTTTTGCAGCGGATACGACAACGCAAGCGCGTGAACAAGGTGCGAGATAGGCTGCAAGGTTTTCTTGGATGGTTGTTTTCGTCGAAAAGTGAGAATGAAGTCTCTGTCAAGTGGGTGGATGATGCTTTTGCTGCCCCATGATGATTTCAACTACCAAATTAAATAGCTACTTCAGGTTTTACAGTGCAGGAAGCGATGCCCTCTGAGGGAAGAATCGCGGGGAAATAGTCGTGTTTTGTATATATGTTGATAATTAGAGTGGGGCAAATCAAAGATTAAAGTCATGTAACCATCTAGAAGTTAAAGGGTTTATTCTCGTAGTGTGGTGTCACATTTGAGGTATGTAATTGCTAATACGAGGATCATTAAAGTTTTATATAATTATTAATTATTAATTTTAAATTTTTAAAATTAATTAAGAATTAACCGAACAATAATATTAATAAAAAATAATTAAAATCCTGTTAATTTGTACGTGTACGGTTTTTCTTTTTCCCTGGAGATTTATCTTATTCTTATTCCATAATTAGAGGTCGGGCTTGCGCAGAGCATGTTACAATTTAGACTTTAGAGATTAGCTTCGTTGTGTCTAGCCTATCTAGGCCCATTTTGAGAAACGACAATTTACGGAGATGCCATTATTTAGAGGTTGTTTCAACTTTTAAGACTTAAAATATTGGGCCTGTGGACTTTATATAAAAGTTATAACCAGAGATGCAAATCCAAGTTATTGGGCCTGTGGACTTTAAGATAATGATTTAAGGATCTCTCTCTGTGTTTTATTTATAAGAAGATACCAAACACTAAGTCATGTGACATGTAGTTGCACCTTGTTTTTTCCAACTCAACGGGCAGTTGAACTTTACCCATTTACACTTTTGAATGAAAAGTAGATTGGGCTACTGAGCCTGCATAAACCACTAACATGGGCTGGGTCCCATGCTCTGCTTTGTTTTTGTTCTGTTTCGAGGCCAGAGAGAGCGTTCCCGCTTGCATCTCCGATTCAGACCCCATCGAGTGAGTTTAAACGCTTTGTTGCCCACTCTTTGCACGTCTGACCGCAGCTCGTCAATTTTCATTTTTATCCTAGTTCAGTCCTCATATTTGTATTTTGTAATGCGTTTTGTCCTAGAGTTACAAATAGTGGTAATTGTATCCATTAGTTCTCAAATTTTGATTTGGTATTATATTTTATATGTTCTATAGATCTATATGGTGAATATGTTAAATTTTAAAAAAAAAACCCTAGAATTCGTATGAGTTTAAATCTAGGAGAGACAGAAGGTACTTCAATTTGCTGTTTGTGATCACCTCACAATCAATGATTCTTTGGCTGAAATTCAACTTCAAGGTAGAAAGCTTGGAGCAAAAAGCCAAGTGCAAAGTTCGCATCAATTATGGATGCGCAATAATTCAGTGTCAGATTAGTTAGAGAAAGGCAATTGTTAATAAGGGCCTCATTTGTTCTTGGGAATAACAAGCCCTTGATCATATAATTGCTTTTCCATCTTAGACATCCAGCCGACGTCTGTTATTTCTACATTTTCCTAGTTAGGAAGCCTCTTGCAGAGCGATGTTAGGGCTTGATTTGCAGGGTCTAATCCACAACCAACCCTCATTGATTGTCTTTGTTTATCATCTAGTTTGTAGATGCGTTTACATGCTAATGAAGTAGATAGAGTTCTTATCTATAATTCTCTCGAGCCTTCTCAAGATGCCCACACCGACTGGTCTGGTAAATCATCAATCAAAACCAGTTCTTTCTTCTTCCTCTCACCGAACCGAACCAACCCAGCAACCACTCTTCATCCTTTTAGCAAAACCATCACAACTCAACCCCGATCCTCACAGCAGCAACCAACACACGTCCATCAACTAACATTTGGATGGCTAGGCGCTATTTGGGCTTGTATATGTTTCTGTTGAGATGGATATTTGCAACTCTTTTGACTTTTAGCATGGTCTTTTAGCTTTATTTATTATAAAGAGATAGAGAGGGTGAGATTGTACATGGGTGGGTGTGAGATTGATGAATTTCTAGGTTTGAGAATGATGAATTCTTATACACGACATCAACCTCTTATCTAGGTTTCTTTTTGTTGTTGAAGATCCTGGTTTGGTTACGAGGGTGGATGCTTTTTTTTTTGAAAAAAAAAAAGATATTTAATAATAAAGTTGAAATATTTAATATAATAATTTTTTAATCATTAAATAAAATATAATAATAATAGCATTTCAGAGTACAGTAGAGATTATTTTTAAAATATTTTTTAAAAATATATATGAAAATAATATTTTTTAAAAATAAAAAATAAGAAAACAAATTAATCCAATAAAATAGAACATTTGACCAGGAATATTGACCAAGTAATTAAAACATATATATTTTTTTAATTTAAGAGTATAAAGACGTTGCTGAATCATGTGTAATAATAGATCCTACTTGCCCAATTGTTTCTGTCTGTTCTTGAATTATTATTTTTTTTCTTATTTTATGATATTAATAAAAAAAAAATCAATTGCATATCAATCTTTGCTTCAAGGGGCAGCATCTTGGTCAGTTTAATTAATGTACCGCCGTTAATAGATGGGATCGGTTATTGGTCATCATCACATTTGAAATCCAACCAAGCAAGGCCCGGTTTACGGGAAACATATTCAATCATTGCCAAGCATAGCGGGCCACATATCTGACACCGCTCCCTGTAAAGTCAAATCCAAGCACCGTAACCTTTGTCTTCTTTTCCGTCGAGTAGCTTAATTTATGGCATATTTTTTAAAGTTTTTTTATATGAAAATATATTAAAATAATATTTTTTAAATTTTATATTAAAACAATTAAAAATATTCTAAAATATTTTTTAACCGCAAAAAAAAAAAAAAAACACAATCTTGTAATTAACTTAAACAACATCCAAAAACAAGAAATTACTAAGACATGGTTATATATGCTTATATTATAGCATATCGCACTTTTCGCGCATGGAAGTGCTGCTACCCCAATTTCAGGCTTTGGCCACACTCACCAGTAATGACTTTTATTATTATTATTATTATTATTATTGTCTTCGTTCGTCGTGGTGGTGGTGGTGGTGGTAACGTTTATAAAGCAAGCACTGATGAGAAACTATTAACTATCCGATTACGACAAATGAGAGGATCAAAGTTTTCTCGAGGAATTGACAGTGACAGATTATTATTCAACAACAATAATTATTGTTCGAATGGAGCAAAACAAGGCTGATTTACATCAAATTTGTCCCTTTTTAGTGTTGTCTTCTCGTATGGAATTCTGCACTTGCGAGCTTCTGGTTTTCAAGATTTCCTGGTTTACGAATTCATATCCTTCGATCGCTTAATCCTTTATATCTGAAAATCTACAATTCCATCCCCTAGCTCTTGTTGATTTTTGTTTTATAAACCTCCAATGTGTTTGCGTCTCTCTAGGCATTCAGCTTGCCACTTGGTACGCTTGAGACGCAGAGAAAACCAAAAGATGTGTTCAATGTGATACCAACCAACAAGAATAAAAGGACTAAGCTTAAGGTCTTAAGACATGCAGGACTAAATTATAATTTCATTAAGAACCCAGTGCCTAAAGAATAATTTACTCTAGGAAAAACGATATCGTAAAAGAAAAATGGCACAAGTGGAGAATAAAATGATGTCAGGTTAGGTTGTCATAATGCTTGTTGAACTTTCAAGCCCGAGCGGAAGAATAATCGATTATATGGCATTATGAATCAATGGTATAATTACGAAAAAATTCAGATATATTCAAAAGTGGATGGGTCAATTTGTTCGCATTTGCTGCGTGTGTGTATAGGATGTAGTGCCGTGAATGGCAATGGTGCATGATAATTATAGTCATAGTTTACCTTGACCAAGGTTTACAAAACTGAAATATCTCAGCTGAAATTTGTTCGAGAAATTTAGATGACCCGAGATATGTAAAATAAAATAAAATTTTTTTTATTTTTTTTAAATAATACAAGATACACCGATTATTCTGGATGAAACATAATAGAACTAACAATCTTACCATCTACGTGGTATATTATGTGGAACTTAATGGCTAACGATCAAGGAAAATTTGTTGTATTAATCAAGGTGATGGTCCTATACTTATAAAATGTGTTTAGTAATAATTAGGTTAAGAAAAAAGGAAAGGAATGCAAAATTCAAATATTCATCCTTTATTGGTAGCATTTCATTAAAAACACATATTTGAATTACGCAGAGTCTTACAAATCTTGATAATCTTGATTGCTATCCTCCTATAAAAATAATAGTTTTCTTTTTTTCCTTTTAAGGCCTTGGATTATAGGACAATTGACATTTAATGCTGAATTTAATGTTTGTGTTCCATTTACTCTCAATGTCAATTTGCTAACAATTTATTTGGCTTAACGCATTTTTTATTTAATTTTTCTTGAACTTCTTTTACTTCCAAAAGAAAAGCTAACACAATGATTTGCAACAAGTAGCACATAAGAAGATGAAGAATATATATATATATATATTAAGAAATACTTTATAAGACATGGGATAAATATTGTTCCTCGCGCCATTATTTATCAAGGAACAAATCACTATGAATTGTCACAATGATTTATCTCTTTTTAGTTTTTTTTTTATTGCACTTTTATATGCCCAAAATAATGACCAATTAAATCACATTTATTAAGAAAGGACAAGATTCAAATATAGGGGACTAAGATGAAAAAAAAGGGAAAAAAAGATGGTTTTTCTAAACTTGAGGCTAAACGCACACTTTGGTCCTCTAACTTTTCAAATTATAAACTTCCAGTCCCTAACAATTTATAAAATTCAATTTTGATCCCAAATTCCTATTTATTGGTCCCTGATATGAGATGGGAGAGAGAAAGTCACTGGATTTCGATAGTAGAGAAAAAAGTCTCGGTTGAAATTAATTTCGACAATGAAAACGGGTGATTTTAGTGTCAATGAGTTCCTTTTGATTGGAAAAGTTTATAAAAGGTGTTTTTTTTCCATTAAACTTGTCTAAAATAGTAGATCTGAACCCGAAAATAATTTTTATTTCGAGTTGACTGTGAGTTTTAGAGCTAATTTCTAGTTTGTTCGAGGTCATGGATATGTTTTGCAAGGTGTTTGGGGTTTTTTTTTGGTCAAAATATGGTTAAAAATGGGCTTCTTTCGACCTGAAACAGACCAGTCCAATCTTCGGGAGATCGAAGGTCGTTGGAACTTGGGCAAAATAGGTGACGTGTCGCCTGCAAATTTTTTTAAAAACATTAACGAGCGGATGACTTGTCGTCCATCCCTTAAAAAAATAAGGCCTAGGCGCGTGGGCTGCTCCAAGCCCACACACCTGAGGCTTTTTATAGATGCTCAGGAAGTCTAGGCCTTCGTAGCCTGAGAGACTGATATTTTTTTTCCTTGTTCTTTTTCTTATTTTTTTCATTTTTATCCATTACAATTGCATTTTCTTTCTTGCTCCCACCCATTTCACCACTTAATATTTGGTTGATTATTAATTGAGCAACATAATTTTTTTTGGTTTGATTTTTTTCCAATCATTTTGATATTTTGTTGGTTCTTAATTTTATAGGTGTCTATTTTAGATAAAGAAAAATTATATAAAAAAAATTGTTGAACCAAATTGAGTTTATAACCCGGGTCATAAATTTGACTAATTAACTTTGCTAGATAGGGACCAGGCTTGATAATTTTTTTTGCTGCATAAATAGTTTTTGATTTATTTAATTAGAAATATGCATGAAGTTTTTGAATTTCTCTTGAGATTTTTTATATATATAAAAACACGTCGTAAGAATCTATATATATGTTTTTTTACGAAAGAAAAAATATTCGATCTATGGCGAAGCGCAAGTCAAAAAACTTGTATTATCCAAAAATATAAGGTGTTGATGCAAACATGTGCAAATGATAAGGGATTTGTTACAAGTCAAAATTCTTAAAAATAAAAAACACCATAAATATAGAGAAACAATTAAAATATTTAGTTTTTATTCATTTACGTCTTCACATGCTAAAAGGATATTAAAACATTTTATATAAATTTTTTTATAGAAACTCTAATAATATTGAATAGAAAAAATAAACTAGAAAAAAAATATTATATTCAAATAAAAAAAATAGAGAATCATCATAATAAAAAATAGGAAAATAAAAACATAAAGAAATAAAATTAACTAAGGAAAACATTTGTTTTCCTAAAAAAACTCTTGCATTAACTCTCTGGGTTGGAAAGAACTCGTCATCAAGTTCAGTTTTCAATTAGAAATTACTTTCCATTAAGAATATTCTTTTATGCGTGAGCTATCTCATATTAGGTTCTTAACACCTTCATGTGAACCACTATCTTATCATGGGTTCAATATAATATTTTTGTATGGGTCATTCTATAATGGATTTCACCACCAAGATTTAAATGACAACAACTGATATAGACAAAAATAACACATTAGTTCATGAAAGTTTTTTTCTCATAGACGAAACCTCCTCATCCACTCCTATACAAGTATATCATGTTCTGCAATCTTTTTCGACTATGGTTGTTCTGCAGCACACAACAAAGTAAAATAACCATCAAGGATCGTTGGGTTCTAATATCAATTGACACAAACAGAGCAAAGAATAACGAGTTTGCTACAAATCAAAACTCTCAAAGACCAAGAACACCATAAATATAGAAAAGCTTTCAAAAAATTTAATTTTATTCCTTTATGTCTTTACTTGCCAAAAGGTTATTATAAATTTTTATGTAGAAAAAAACTAAAATATCCTGTAATATTAAATAGAAAAAATAAACTAGAAAAAAATATCATATTCAAATATGAAAAAGACTAAAAAAGTATAATAATAAAGAATAAAAAATAAAAACATGAAAAGGTAAAATTAACTAAAAAAATGTATATTTTCCTTAAAAAAAATTCATGCATCGGGTATTCTGAATATTCTTTCTTTCAAGGCATAATACCAAAACAAGAGAAGTATGTTTTGGTCGTTTGCCAATGGAAAATGTTTCGTTCGGGAGTGTATTTCATTATCAGAAGTACGAGAAAGGGACAAATAAACAGAAATGTGAAAAGAAGAAAACTCTTTTTTTCTTTCTTTGTTTTTTTCCTTCTTTGTATCTCTTCACGCATAGATTCCTTACTGTCATCCATTTCTAAATTCGTGTTAGTCAATATCAAACCTTAGTCCTTGAATAATCCTCTCCACTATTTCTTTCTTTCTAAACCAGTTTCAGGTGATTGATCTCTTTGACGCCTGCACAATAAAAATATGATCCTTCAACAACACACTATCCTCTTCTTAGCAATCTTTGCTATTTCATTAATCGAAGCTCATGCTTCCATCAAGTTCAGATGCAACAGAACATGCGGCACCAACCATCTTCCATACCCTTTTGGATTCTCTGCCGATTGTGATATCCATTTAAATTGTAGCCCACATGGTGAAATGCTTATCAATGAGTTTCCAGTCCAGATTGTAGGCCAAAATTCAATAAAGATCATTCTTGAACCCAAATGTAACCGTCCTCTCGAAGCCCTCGACAATCTTTTTACCAAAAACTATGCTCCAAAATCAACAAACGCAATTCTTTTACACAACTGTACCTCTGCAGTTTCGCCATGCAATATACCTTCTATAAACGTGCAGACTCATTTCGAGTCACTTAAATGTTCAAATAACAGCAGCTTAAGTTGTTTCTCTAAGGAGGTTACAGCAAACGGTTTCTTTGATTATAACATGGCCAATATTAGCCAGTGCCAGTATTTTTTGTCATCAATATCGGCAGAGTCTTTCACTGGTTCTGGTGTTTCCTTAGAGATTCAGATGATGGAGCTATGGTGGTGGCTTCAAGGGGACTGCCGTTGCTCTAAGGATGCCATTTGTACTCAAGTTGAATCGCCTGCAGGGTCAGGATTTCGGTGCCAGTGCAGAGACGGGCTAATTGGTGATGGATATCTTGCCGGGGTTGGCTGCCGGAAAGGTCAGTTTGGTTGCCAGAACGTACTAATTACCAAATTAATTTACCATATACAGTATGCCTTTTTTTTTTCCTAGCTGCCCAAGGTCAAAGATTAGTTCGCCGATCACATCATATGGTCCACTACTCTTGTTAAAATAATAGTGATTATAACTAAATGTTCTCAACATTTTTGTTTTGATTGAAAAGGTCATGTGTGTATAAACATTAAGGAGGTGTTTAAATTAGGAGTAATTAAGAAGTCATTAAATAAAATGAGTTTATGCTCATTCATCGAAATGGAGTTATCAGCTTGAACGTATAATTTTTCTTGTTTGCTATCCGTCTTCGGAGTTCAAAGAAAGAACATAATCAAACAAAGGTATCTTTTAGTTTTTGCGAAGTGTTTAGCAAGACGAGTCTTGTTCAATTGATCCAGCTAGAGTCAAACACAAAATTCTGGTCTCTTGACCAGAGTGGGCGTGCTAACAGTACATAGCTGTTTCTTTTGCTAAGCTATAAGCACTAACAGGATTTATCTCATAGTTGAGAGTGATATGATTACCAATGCCCCTGGCAAAAAAGTACTAGTTAGTGGCCCCAATGGTATTTTGACTCTTTAGCATTGATATACCCAAGTCAAGTCGTCAAAACCTAAAGCGAAATGTCAATGACAACAACCTTGAATGCATTAAATAGATATGGCTCCTAGAAATTCTTTGGAGTTTCACAACGATACTTTCTGCTTTACTAAGGTAGTTTTCTCGATGTCAAAGCCTCTGCAGGTTGCAATCCTGCAAAGTATTTGTCTGGCCAATGTGGAGGAGGGTCTGGAGCTGCTGTTTTACTTGGAGGTAATTAATTTTTTTTATCACCTGTAACTGAACTAGAAAGAACAATTCACTAATATTCAATGTGATGAAAAGAATGTTTAGGCTCCAGTAGGGAGTGCATGCAAATTATCTTCTGCAAATGCTGAATTTAGGGAAACTTTGTTTTATCACAATTTAAATTGCAGTCCTAAATTTTGAAATTCTTTCTCAGGCGTTGTAGCTGGAGTAGGGGTCAGTCTGGGTCTATTTTGCTGTCTCGTACGGAGGAATTCCGCGTCAAAAGCCAAAAGCTTCAGAAAACTCCACCTATCTGAAGCTGCAGACATCAACATTCCCATCTATCCCTACAAAGAAATAGAGAAGGCCACAAATAGTTTCTCTGAGAAACAAAGGATTGGAACTGGGGCTTATGGAACTGTCTATGCTGGTAAACTCAACAGTGATTCATGGGTTGCCATTAAGAGGATCAAACATGGAGATATGGACAACATTGAGCAAGTGATGAACGAAATCAAGCTCATTTCTTCTGTGAGTCACCCGAATTTAGTCCGCCTCTTAGGTTGCTCCATAGAAAATGGTGAGCAAATTCTTGTCTATGAATTCATGCCGAATGGGACATTGTGCCAGCATTTACAAAGAGAGAGAGGTGATGGACTTGACTGGCCTGTTCGCCTCGCTATTGCTGCGGATACTGCTAAAGCTATAGCCCATCTCCACTCTGCTATGGATCCCCCGATATATCATAGAGATATCAAGTCGAGCAACATACTCTTAGACTACCACTTCAGGTCCAAAGTTGCAGATTTTGGTCTTTCCAGACATGGCATGACTGAAATATCACACATCTCTACTGTCCCGCAAGGAACTCCAGGCTACCTTGATCCTCAGTACCATCTAAACTTCCATCTTTCGGACAAAAGTGACGTTTATAGCTTTGGTGTTGTTCTCGTTGAGATCATAACAGCAAAGAAGGTGGTGGACTTTTCCAGGCCTCAGAATGAAGTGAATTTGGCTGCTCTTGCCACTGATAGGATTGGCAGGGGGAGATTGGATGAGATAATCGATCCGTTCCTTGATTTACATAGTGATGCTTGGACCTTTTCTTCAGTGCATAAAGTGGCAGAAGTGGCATTTAGGTGCCTTGCATTTCATAAAGACATGAGGCCTTCAATGATGGAAGTTGCAGCAGAACTAGAGCAAATACTGCTTAGTAGATGGGCTTCTTCAGAGGAAACAAATTGCGCAATCTCATTAGATTTTTCCCCTTGCTCTTCTTCATCTAATGTCAGCGACAAGCCTCTAAACTCCACAGTAAAAAAAACAGAAATAGAGAGAAGAGGTTTGTTTGTGCTGCAGACACAGACCAGTAAAAAGTCAACGGAAAGGGCCAATCATAATTCACCTGTTTCTGTCCAAGATCCATGGTTAAGTGAAAAAAGCTCACCTTCTTCAAGCAATTTGCTAAATAACGTTATAGTTAAGTGATTTGATGTGGGAAGTCTAGGTTCATTTCTTCCTATGATACCATCAATGTACACTATTGTAAGCTCGTTTCGTTCAACAGTTTTGTCCCTTAATTTGTTCCACTTCCTTAAATCTCCTTGTTTAAGCTCGTTGGTTGGGCTTGGAAAGGCACCGCTGCTTATCATTCTGTACCTCTGTTTTTCTTTTCCCGAATTAGCAGGATTGTCTTGGTCATTCTTTCATTGAATCAGCCAACAGCGCGCCGCACACAGCGTACATGACATCGGTGGCTACTGGAAATTTTGTGACATCTTCACATGATGCTGCTCTCCTATAATGCCAGGCAGAGAGCTTTCTTGAGACTTTAGGCCTGTTTCTCCAAGACCGAGGTTTGCTTAAACACTTGCCTGACAGCTGTCTTATGGTAGCTTAGATTAGATGTCGAATGTCAACACGCCTGGCTTATGGTACCATCTCAACCATCCAATGTCCAGCAGCTATTGGACGGCTGTTCGGTTTTTCTTCCCTTTATTACTTAAAAAATATATATTTTTTAAAAACACAGCAAACAATAATCATTTTTAAAATAGATTAAAACTTGATAATATTTTATTATATTAATCATATAACAAATAAATTATTGATAATTAACATGTTCATTTCTTTTTTAGCGTTGTCGATTTTAAATCTATTATTTTATATTTTATGATATTTTCATTTTCTTATAAGATTTATAGCAATTCATATGTTTTTCAAATGTTTCAATTGAATAATTAATTGGTTTTAATTAATATTATATACATAATAGAATAAACTCGGTTACTGCACTCCATTGCGGGTCAAACTAAAAAATATCTAGGTATTGGTGAAGTGTTTTAAAAAAAAATATAGATCTTAACCATGAATTAAACAATATTTTTATCTAATATTAAGATGGAAAAACATTTGATTTACTTAAGTTAACATTAGTTGATCTATGAAATTTACAGGGATAATCTTGAAAAAAACAAATTGAAAAGCTCAATTTTGAATTAACTCAATATTAAATGACAAAATTATTTAAAAAATAGCATTTACTTCAAAAAAAAGTCAACAAAACGAACTCGCTATACAAGTCATGCATGTCATCGGTTTTAATAATTTTTTATTTCATAAATTATTTTTCATTAGATCGCATGATAATTTATTTGTATCAAATATTTATTTTATAAATAAGAAAACATGAGAGCAACATGGTGCTAATATAGTAAAAGTACTTCATTGATAACAAAGGATGAAATTATAATTTTTTAAAAAAATTGAGGGGCAGTAAAAGCATTAAACTAAAAAAAACAAATAATACTTCGAATGCTACGAATTAACCTGCTAAACTTGTGACCCAACTCATGAACTCAATTGGGTTCAACGACTCTTTTATCAAAGAAATTTAACTCAATTATAAAATAGCAAAAAACAAAAGGAGCCCATGCATGTTGGCCTTTCGGCTCATGCGCCTGGGCCTACTTTTTTTTTGTATTTGTCTGTCCTATTTTTTTAAAAGAAAAAGGAGAGAGAAAAGGAGAGAGAGAGTAGATGATAGGTTGTTTGTTTTGACAGATTTCAGTGACCTCTGGTCCCCAGAAAACAAGGCTTCAATTTTATGGCTTAAAAAACCATTTTTAAACCTATTTTGAACTAAAATACCTAGAAAATACCAAAAACACCTTGATAAATCTATCCATAACCTCATAAAAAAACCAAAAAATAACTCAAAAAACCGAAATCACCCTTGAACCCAAAACCATTATTGTGGTCAGATCTGCCTCCTCGGGTAGGGAGAAGGGAAAAAAACACCTAGATAAAACTATCCTCATGAATTGAACCAATTTGACCTCAATTTCAACTTTTTTAGTAGCTGAAATCATCGTCAACGATGAATTTTTTTTTTAAGCTAAAATCTGACATCTCTCTCCTCTAACAAAAAAAATAAAAAAGCATGCTAAATTTAGCTTAAAAAAGCAAAATTGTACAAAAACAAACATTCAAAGTATCAAATTGAAAATTTTTAAAAATTTAATTATCACAATCCATAATATTTTATGAGATGATACTTTAAAGTGTTTTCGCAAGTGAATTATTTTATGGTAATGGGCTTGGTTAGGTATGGTCCATAAAACAGCCAGCCACGTCATAGTGTTCCAGGGATGTAAACATTTGTAGTGGATTGCATCAGCACTTCCTCAGCCCCATCGGGCCAACCAACATCCGGCTCCCATCCTCAGGGGACATGGTGCCGCCCATGCCTAGAAAGATCACATGATTCGATTTTTTTTTTTATTATTATTTGAAAAGGAAGATCGTGATCCGTTAGAGCCAACCAAAATAAAAGGCACGTTAAATCTTGGGAACAATAAAATAAGAGACAGCAGCATCTCCACCGGCTCTATTGCGAACAAAAACAGTGTTATTTTTTTGGATAGACAAGGCCATCTCAAATAAACAACCCATCTACAGTTGACTGGCGCTATTTTGGATCTAATAAAAAAGTTTCGATTTTCAAAATCTTTGGCGTGTTTAAATTTGTTTCCTTCTAAAATCTCAATTCATCCTTCTAGGCTGCACGATGAGAAATTATTTTCGTATTTTTGATCATTCAAGGGTTTTTTTTTTGTTTGTAAGATTCATGTTGAAAAGTCAAAGCGTGCAAAATGAGACCTTGAATCTCG